>ERZ780144.1387-NODE-1387-length-26401-cov-5.107834_pt1 | contig 26401 bp, 19 predicted proteins | sample MGYA00511380_ERZ780144 | MGnify/ENA primary metagenome ERZ780144 (study PRJEB29588, sample SAMEA1965858) | human gut metagenome | biome: human gut; feature: human-associated habitat; material: faeces | place: Denmark | collected 2008/2010 ... | reverse complement strand
AGGATGGTGTTGAAGATCAGTTAAAGATGACCATGTTTGGTTCCTGTGGTGAGGTTAACGGTGTAGAGATTGATTCCATGGCAAAAGATGGCGTTACCTTCGAGGGTGAGCCGTTCGAGTTTGCAAAAGATTTCTGCATGTACTTCCCGAAAGACATGGATGCAAGCGTACTTGCTGAGTACGAGGCAGCTATGAAGAAAGTTACTGAGGATCCGGCTTTTATCGCAGATATGCAGAAGCTGTACTACAACACTCTGACTGCTGACGAAGTTGGTGTAGAGGCTTCCAAGGAATTCATCTACAACAAGCGTGAGATGTGTAAGTCCCTGATCGAGAAGGCTCCGTCTCTGGATACCCTGACTCAGTAATTGGTCTGATACAGGACAAATAAGAATTGAACAGTGCCCTGCGCAGGCTTGCATTCAGTATGGAGTGTGTGCAGGGCATATTTTATCTGAAAATATTTTAAGAAAAGGGAAGGGATAACTATGATTCAGGTCGTTTATTCAACTCAGCATTGGATCGTTCCTCACATTGTCATGGGAATTCTGGTTGTGCTCCTGGCAGCCATCATTTTGACTGAGGGCATGGCTCGTGTGAAAAACGGTGAGCCGTTCTTCAAGAAACCGGGCAAATTCTTCATTGACAACTGCGACTATGTAAAACTGTTCGGTACCCTGGTGTTATTCATTGCATTTATTGCATGTCTGAATGTGATTGGTTTTACCGTATCCAGTATTATCTTCGTGTTCCTGTTTAATGTACTTTATGCAGGAGTAGCACCAAAGTCTCTGGTAGTCAGCATCATCATTGCACTGGTAAGTTCCCTTGCAATTGCCATACTGTTCGGTGTTGTATTTAACATCACCCTGCCGAGCGGTATCTGCACCATGGCATTCCCGCAGTTCGGATTCACTTTATATTAAAGAAGGGAGGAAAACATAAATGATTTCAATTGCTCATATTCTGATTGCAGCACTTGGTGTTGTGGCTGGTATCGTGTTCGGTGCGATTCCTGGCATGACCGCAACCATGGCAGTAGCAGTTTTCCTGCCGATGACCTACGCATATGATCTTGAAATGGCCCTGTATCTGCTGCTCGGTCTGTATGTAGGAGGTATTTCCGGCGGACTTGTTCCGGCTATCCTGATCAATATTCCGGGTACCCCGTCTTCCATCACCACGACCTTCGATGGTTACCCGATGGCAAAACGCGGTGAGGGTGAGAGAGCCCTGAAGATTGGTATTTTTTCCAGCTTTGTTGGTGGCCTTATTTCCCTGATCTGCCTGTGGCTGTTCACCCCGCTTTTAAGTGCAGCTGCACTGAAGTTCAGTGCCGTTGAGAAGTTCCTCATCATCCTGTTTGCACTGACGGTTATCGCAGCTCTGTCCAAGGGACAGATGCTTCGTGGTGTGTTTGCCGGTTTCCTTGGCGTACTGACCAGCCTGATCGGTATGTTCAGCGTAAACAACGCATATCGTATGGTTCCGGCTATGTTTAAGTCCAAAATGCAGGACGGCTTCCAGCTGCTTCCGGTTCTGATCGGTCTGTTTGCAATTGCTCAGATCTTTGAAGAGGCAGAGGAAGGCATGCGCTTCAAAATTGACAAAGTTGACGGTGAGATGGACGGTAAGTCTACCTTCTCCTTTAAAGATTTCAAGGGTCAGGGCATTAACCTGGTTCGTTCTTCCTTAATCGGTACCTTCATGGGTGTACTTCCGGGTGTAGGCGGATCCGCTGCTTCCATTCTGGCTTACGCACAGGCAAAGAACTTCTCCAAACATCCGGAACTCTTAGGTACCGGTGTTGCAGAAGGTCTGGTTGCATCCGAGTCTTCCAACAACGGTCTGACCGGTGGCGCACTGATCCCGCTGTTAAGCCTTGGTATCCCTGGAGACTCTACTACCGCAGTCCTGATCAGTGCATTCATGCTGCAGGGTGTACAGGTAGGACCGCTGTTCATCACCCAGAACCAGGAAACCTGGAACACCATTCTGATTGCGCTGTTATGTTGTAACATCCTGATGTTCATTTGTATGTTCTACCCGATCAAGTGGATCAGCAAGATCATCTACATTCCGCGTCAGAGAATGTACCCGGTTATCATCATGATCTGTATCGTTGGTGCATATGCAACCAAGAATGGCCGCATCTTCGATGTATGGGCACTGCTCATCTTTGGTGTGGTTGGTTACATCTTTGGCAAGATCAAGATTCCGGCATCCTGCTACCTGATCGGTTTCATCCTTGGTAAAGATCTTGAGAACTACTTCATTCAGGCTGTATCCGCAGCAAACGGAAGCCTTGGTGTATTCTTCTCCAGACCGATCGGTCTCTTTATCTGGGTACTGATCATCGTTTCCATTGCATACGCAATCTACGATGACAGAAACACCAAGAAAAAAGAAGCTGCAAAAAAAGCTAACGCTTAATTGAATACGTGAATATAAAAAACTGTCCGCGTGGGAAACTGCGCGGACGGTTTTTTGATTATCAACGGAAATTCAATTTTGTTTTTCTGCGCTTTTTAAAAGCAGCAGGATCAGATCACGTACCGGCTTTGTTAAAGCATTGCTTTTGGGATAGGAAATGGCAATCTGAAAGGTAACCCGTGGCTTGAGGGAAAAGAGCCTGCAGCCATGGAGCTGTCCACTGGCAGAGCGCGGGAGAAAGGCAATACCTTTTCCGTTTGCAACCATGTTTCCGGATGCGTTGATATCACTGATCTCGCACAGAATGTCCGGCAGAAAAGAAAGTCCGGCCAGAATGTTTTGTTCAAGGCTGTGAAAAAAGCTGTTGTGCTGGTTCAGGATAAAGGGTTCTCCGGAAAGCATGGATAAATCGGCACCATATTGTTCAAAATCAGGAATAACCGGATGTTTTTCCGGAATGGCAAGCATCAGTTCCTCTTCGCGCAGAGGAAGAAATTCCAGCATACTGTGACCGGCTTCCCCAGTCGCAACGACAGCAAGATCGGCCATGCCGTTGGAGAGATAATCCTTTGCAACAGATGCGTTTCCGTTGATGGTGCTGAGTACAGTATCCGGGTGCAGCTTGCGGAAATCCGACAGAATCTCTGTGGAAAAATCCGGCAGCAAGATATTATTGTAGATAAAGGTGATCTGATGTCTGCCGGACTGGGAGAGCTTTCGGATATCATTCAGTGCGCGCTCATAAATGTTCTGGATGGAGCGAGCGCCGTTTACATATATTTTTCCGGCATCGGTCAGGCGCATTTCGTTTTGTTCACGTGCAAAGAGCTTTGTGTCGAGGCTTTCTTCAACTCGTTTCAACTGTCGGCTCAGCGCAGGCTGCGACAGGAGCAGACGGTCTGCAGCCTTTGAGATGGATTTCTCTTCCGCAATCGCAATGATATAATCCAGGGTGTGAAAGGTCATAAGGAACCTCCTTCTGTGTGAAATTCATCCCAGATATTCCGGGCGGCTTCGTTGAAATCCGGAGTATAGTAGGGAACATGAAGGTCATTTTGTATCATGAGGTAGATAAAATACCGTTCACTTTCTGATAATACCGTTCCTTTTTTTGTCACTACGCACAGATTCAGATAGTAACGTGGGGAAAGGGAGAGGTAGGCAATGTCCGGATCATCTATGAGTGCGATGGAACGTGGTTGAAAACCGATGCCGGAGCCATTTCGGACCATGTTGCGTATGACAAGAGTGTTGCCACTTTCAAATACCACGGTAGGAGAAAAACCGGCCTGATGGAATATATAGTCTGAGATGGCCCGGATGGTACTGCCCGGACTCATAAGGATAAAGGGAGAGTCAGACAACTCCTCCGGTGATACCTGTGGGAATTCCATGGAGGTGTTTTTGGGGCGGTGCGCCAGCGGATGGAAGGCCGGGACTGCGACGATGACCTCTTCCCGAAAAAGTGTAATATAATCGAAGTCTGCGGATTCCGTGTCGAAGCAGGTGCCGAGAGAGCAGGAAGCCATTCCGTTTTGTACCATATTGCGCAGTTCCTGCATGTAGCCTTCCTGAAGCCGCAGACGGATATTCGGATACCTGGCAGAGAAACGGGCGAAGATCTTGGAGACCACCTCAGAACCTCGCAGCGGAGTGACACCGATACGGATCTCCATGGGTGGAGCGGTCGTGAGCTGACGGATGGACTGAAGCGTCTGCTCCTGCGTAGCAAGAATGCGTCTGGCTGCTTCCAGATAAATCCGCCCTGCCGGAGTCGGGATCAGCTTTTTTTTATCGCGAAGGAAAAGGTCGATGCCCAGTTCCTGTTCAAGATTAGACAGAAAAACACTTAGAGTTGGCTGAGAGATGCCAAGCTGTTTTCCGGCAGCGGAAAGGGTGCCGGCTTCTGCTAGCGCTATGATGTAAGACATATTTTTGATCTGCACTGGAGAATCCTCCTTTTATGGATATCCTATAGAATGAGTATAATATATCTGTTGAAGAATATCAATGATATATAGTTTTTTGTAATAGTATATATAGCGAAACATGGATTGTACATTCTATGGCAAAATGATACAATTTCACCATAAACAAGAAAGATAGAAAAGCTTCAGGTGTGTACTGGTAGGCCGATTATCATGAACAGTACCGGAAGTCCAGACTTTTTTATCAAAAAATGTAATGAGGGAGAAATTGAGATGAATGTACAGATGATAATGGCATTATGCATCCTGGTATTTATGGTAGTAATGCTCCTGACCCATGTGCTTCCATATGGTGTCACAGGAATGATCTGCTGTGTCCTTTTTGTATTTACCGGAGTGTTAGATTTAAAGACGGCCTTTTCCGGCCTTTCCAGCAGTACTACATTGATGATCGCACCAATGATCGTAGTTGCGACTGCCCTTGGCAAGACAAGCCTGATCCACCGTCTCAGAGGTGTGATGGGCAAGCTTCAGGGAAAAAGCGGAGCTATGCTGGTTCTTGGTTTATGTGGCATGACAATTCTTTTGTCTCAGCTGATGGGACAGGTCGCATGTATTTCCGTTATGCTTCTGTTTATCCAGACCTTTGATGATGACAGTGAGTATTCCCCGTCCAGACTGCTGTTTTTAGTTGCAACGGTAAACTGTCTGGCAACTTCCAAATTCCCGATCGGCATGGGTGCTACGATGCCAGGCACGATCACTTCTTACTATCAGGGACTTGTTGGTCCGGAGGATTATCTGGGAATTGCTGATTTCTGCAAGGCTGGAATCCTTCCGCTGATCGTGGGCGTCATTTATTGCCTGATCTTCTATAAGCTGATTCCGAACGGAACGATTGATAAGTCCCAGGTGAAAGATGTTAAGGATGCAGCGCCGATCTCCAGAAAAGATGAATATTTTATTTTTGGTGTATTTGCAGCAATCATGCTGGGCTTTATGTTTACCAAGCAGCTTGGAAGTGATATTACCAACGTGATTCCGGCAGCAGGCCTTCTGGTTCTGATCGTGTTTAAGGTTCTGGAGATTCCGGAAGTGATGAAGACCCTTACCTGTGATATGGTATGGATGGTGGCAGGAATGAGTGTAGTTTCAACCGCACTTTCCAAGACCGGTGTCGGTGAACTGATCGGACAGACGGTTTTAAATATCCTGGGTGGACATCCGAGCGGATTGTTTGTAAGTATTGTCTTCTGTGTGGCATGTGCACTGATGACAAACTTTATGTCTAACATGGGTACCATGGCGCTGATGAGTCCGATCGCAGCTTCTACCGCGCTGGCAGGCGGCATGAATGTGAAAGCAGTCGTGCTTTGCTGCTGCGTATCTGCATGGCTGGCATTTGTAATGCCGACCGGCTGCTCCGGCACGATGATGGCATTTGGTATCGGTAATCAGAATCCGCTGAAGACGCTTAAGTTTACCTTACCGCTTCTGATTCTTACCTTGATCGCACTAATCATCGGCATTAATATTTTCTTCCCGATTTACGGTTAAGAGAGGGAAATAAGGAGATAAAAGTCATGAAAACAATATTTAATCCGGGAACAAAGAAAAAAACACTGACTCTGGTCGATAATGTAGTGTATTCCACGGTAAAAGATTTAAACGGTGATCCGCTGGAGCTGAAGCTTTCGGTTCTGCTCCAGAACGGAAACAGTGAGATGCGTGCTGCAATGGGGGAAGATGATCCGAAGGAGGATCACAGTCCGAAGCCGGCACTGGTATGGATACCGGGCGGCGGCTGGAAAGGCACAGACAAGAATATGATGCTGGGGGAGATGACAGAATTTGCAAATGCCGGATATGTGGTTGCTTCGATCTATTACCGCAGCAGTGCCCAGGGGCATTATCCGGATCAGCTGATCGATGTGAAAACGGCAATCCGTTTTCTGCGTGCTCATGCAGCGGAGTTCGAGATCAATCCGGAGAAGATCGGTATCTTTGGCCGTTCCGCAGGTGCACATCTGTCAGCAGCTGCTGCCATGAATCAGGATGGTTTTGACAGTGAGGAATGGAGCGGCTATTCCTCTAAGGTTCAGGCATGCTGCGATATGTTCGGACCGGTTGATATCAAGGCGTTGATGGAAAATGAAGAAAAGCAGTTTTCAAATCCGTCTGCACGCTGGCACAGTGTTGAGGAAACCCATGGAGGATGTCTGTTGGGAGGAGATCCGGCAACGATGAAGGAGCGCGGTGCGAAAGCAAGTCCGGTCAATATGGTAAATCCGGATATGTGCCCGATCCAGATCCTTCATGGCGATAATGACCCACTTGTTCCGGTAGAGATCAGCAGTGAGACGCTTTATCAGAAGATTGTGGCTGCCGGTATGGAAGATAAAGTGGATTACTATGTGATTCCGGGCGCAGGTCATGGAACGAGAGAGTTTTTCCAGGATGCCACGAAGGAATTGCAGATTGCATTCTTTGATAAGTATTTAAAGTAAGTTCGTTAATTAACAACCTCACACGTTATATCAGAACCTTATAAAATGGCTTGAATCCTACGGATTTAAGCCATTTTTTCGTGCATCCCCGGCATAGGGAATCTGCACATTGTACGAAATTTAAAAATACTTGTTTGCTTTTTAACTTAACTTGTATACAGAATACAACAGGTGTAAAATAAAGCCGTAGTTGAGAAAAAGTGAAATGAAAACAAGAAAACCGGCCTGTCTGAGAGGCGGCCGGAACAAAAAGGGAGAGTAAGCTATGGCAGTACATGTAATTAATGAAGCAAACCGTTGTCTGAATTGCAAGAAACCGATGTGTATGCAGGGTTGTCCGATCCATACCCCGATCCCTATGATGATCAAGGCATTTAAAGAAGGAAACTTAAATGAGGCGGGGGAGATGCTGTTTGAGAACAATCCCATGTCCATGATCTGTTCCCTGGTCTGCAACCATGAGAACCAGTGTGAGGGTCACTGCGTGCTGGGCCGCAAGGGGGAGCCGGTGCATATCAGCAGCATTGAGAATTATGTTTCCGATACTTATTTTGATAAAATGCAGATTCCGTGCCAGCCGAAGAACGGCAAGAAGGTAGCTGTGATCGGTGCGGGTCCTGCAGGTATTACCATCGCCATCCTGCTGGCGAAGAAGGGCTATGGCGTGACCATCTTTGATTCCAGGGATAAGATTGGCGGTGTACTGCAGTATGGTATTCCAGCGTTCCGTCTGCCGAAGTCCATTCTGGAGCGGTATAAGAACAAACTGCGCGAGATCGGTATTAAGATCCGCCCGAACACTACCATCGGCGGCGCGCTGGAGATCAAGGATCTGTTCCGGGACGGTTACCAGAGCATTTTCATCGGAACCGGTGTATGGAGACCGAAGACCCTGGGGATCAAGGGTGAGTCTCTGGGAAATGTACACTTTGCGATTGATTATCTGGCAAATCCGGATTCCTATGATCTGGGTGATCATGTAGCGATCATCGGCATGGGCAATTCTGCCATGGATGTGGCAAGAACCGCTCTGCGCAAAGGCAGCCGCCATGTAACGCTGTATGCCCGCGGACTGACCAGTCAGGCAAGCGAGCATGAGACAGCCTACGCAAAGCTGGACGGTGCGGAGCTGGCATTTGGCTGGCAGCCGGTGGAAATCAACGATGATGGCCCGGTGTTCAAAAAGATCCTGTTTGATGAGGATGGAAATCAGACCGGAATGGATCCGACTCCGGTTCAGGTACAGGCGGACAGTGTGATCATCTCGATCAGCCAGGGACCGAAGAGTAAGCTGGTCAATACGACAGAAGGCCTGAAGGCTTCCGAAAACGGACTTCTTGTGACCAACAGCTTTGGAGAAACGACGCATCCTGGTATTTTCGCAGCCGGTGATGTGGTATTAGGTGCAAAGACGGTTGTGCAGGCAACTGCGTATGCGAAGCAGGTGGCAGAAGCCATGGACAAATACATGCGCGGGGAGCTGGAGGTACCGGAAGCAGAAATGTCTGCAGCAGAGGTACTGGCGGCTAAAGCACCGACAGCAGATGCACCGGAACAGGCATAGGCCAGATAAAAAGCAGTGATAGGATTGATCCTGGTTCTTTGCTGTGTCGGTGCGTATGCGACCAACAACCGGATCTTTGATGTACAGTCCATCCTGATCTTCGGTATCGTAGGCTATGTGTACCATAAATTCAGCCTGTCGACTACTCCGTTTGTTCTGTGCTTCCTGATCGGTGAGATGCTGGAAACTACTTCCCGGCAGATACCTCAGACGATGTGATTGCCTACTATGAAGATCTGGTACAGAAGATCTTGGCTGATCCGACTGCTTCTGAGGCGGTTGTAAATGTAGATATGATGCCATACTACTTAAATGCAGAGGATTCCGCAAAGAACGATGAGCAGATCTACAATACCATCAAGGAAATTGCGGACAGCATCGACCAGTAACCGCTGATTCAGAAAAACAGAAGCAAAGGCCCCATGAAAGCCCGCCGGAGATGGCGGCTTTTGCTGGGCCTTTATGGTTAAAGGAGAATCAGGCTCAGATCTGATCCGGCTGGATCGTTTTCCACCACTCACTGGCGAGCCGGATGAATTCCCGGGCGCCGGTGCTTAAGTAGCCGGTGGTGGGATAGCTGACGGTAATGTCCCAGGAGGGATGTCCCGGCAGACGGAAACAGGCCAGCTCATCCGATGGGATCCTTGTATAGTACCAGGGAACAATGCCGCAGCAGATGGTGGATTTTACCAGGGATACAATACCGGCGGTGTTGTTGCTTTCAAACAGGACGTTTGGCTGAAAACCGCTGCGGGCAAAGATCTGGTCACAGAGGCTGCGCAGCGTGGAATTGCGGTCCATCAGTACAAAGGGCTCGTAACGGATCTCGTTTAAATCCAGTGTGGCCAGGGGTTCTCCCGGCGGGGCAGCTTTTTGCGCCACCGGGTGGACGGCCGGGATGATGGCGATCAGTTCTTCGCTCCCAAGTACCTCATACTGGTTTTTCTGCCAGTCGGATCTGGAAAGGACCTGAAAGCCGACATCCAGATCTCCGGCGGCAATGGCAGCCTGCTGGGGGGCTACCCGCATTTCCAGAGGCCGTATGGTGAGGTTTGGCATGGAGCGGTGAAGCTCCGGGTAGATGGCGGTGAACATATCAAGCCCGCGTCCGGGGCAGAGACCAATGTTTAAAAGTCCCTTGCGCAGGAGGGAAACATCGTAGAGCTGATTATAAGTATCTTTTTTGATCTGCATCATTTTTCTGGCGCCCTCCACATAGATGCGCCCGGCATCGGTCAGGCACCACTTGTTTTTGGTGCGCTGAAACAGAGGCGTGCCAAGCTCCCGTTCCAGCTTTAACAGCTGCTGGTTTAAGGCAGACTGGGTAATGAACAGCTTTTCTGCTGCTTTGGTGATGTTGTTTTCTTCTGCGATCTGCAGAATATATTCGATTTGTCTGGTGTCCATGGACATCCTCCGTGTGTTATTCTTCTGATTTTTCCATTTCAGAAATAAATTTCCGATTCTATTGTAACAGTAAAATAAGAAAATGCGTCGGGAGAGTAAAATCTTAACGGAACTCTAACAGAAGGCGTTAGAAAACTGTAAAGAAAGTATAAAATATTTCCGGAACACTTGACAATGTGACAGGCTGTCATTATAATATGACACATTGTCACACTAAAAAGTGACAGATTGTCATAAAATAAACAAAATGAAATATTTTTACAAAAGAGAAACGGGAAGGAGGTGCTTAACATGCCTACGGAACGATTTTATCGTCTTCCGGAAGCGAAAAAGCAGGTGATCCGGCAGGCCGCCATCAAGGAATTTGCGCGAGTTCCCTTTGAGAAGGCCTCCATCAACCAGATCATACAGAACGCGGATATTTCCCGCGGAAGCTTTTACACCTATTTTGAAGATAAGCAGGATGTGGTCCGCTATATTTTTGAGGACAATGCGAGACAGATGCAGGAATGCTGCGAAAGGGAGCTGGACAAAAATGACGGTAATCTCTTCGACATGCTGGAATGGCTGTTTGAGTTTACGATCCGCAAGCTGGAAGAGTCGAAGGAGATGGTACAGCTGGTGCGTAATGTCTGCTCCTACCAGGAGAATACCAGGGCCATGGGCTTTGAAATCGGATACAGACCGCCCATGGGAAGCCCGGGAAAAGAAAAAACGACCCAGTGGCTCGCAAAACGGATCCGTATGGAGCGGTTTGCAAGACGTTCGGAGGAGAAACTGGATGTTGTGCTGCAGCTTGGTGTTACATCCCTGATTTTAGCGGTGCGCTTTTACTATGAGCAGCCGGATCAGCTGGATCAGATCCGGAAACGTTATCTGGATTCCCTGGAAGTGATTAAGCATGGAGCCCTGATTTCGTAATAAGTATGAAAGAATCACGATCATAAAAAGTGGAAAATAAGAGGAGACAGCTATGAAAAAGAAAGTGGTAATTGCAGGAGTGGTCGTAGCGGTGATTGCGGTTGCGGCCGGCATCAGCGCAATGCGCAAAAAGCCGGTGGAGGAGGAAACCCTTATTCCGGTGGTGAATGTAGAGAACCCGCAGATGGGAAGTATTGAACTGTACCGCAGCCTGGTGGGCAAGGTAGAGCCGTCTGATGTGGTTTACATTTATCCGAAGGCAGCCGGTGAGATCACCGATGTGTTCGTAAAAGCAGGTGATATGGTACAGGAGGGACAGCCAATCTGCAAGATCGATACCAAGCAGGTAGAGGCAGCAAGACTCCAGATGGAATCCGCGCAGCAGGCTATGAATGACGCCAATACCAATCTGGGACGTCAGCAGGCGCTGTTCGCGGCAGGTGATATCGCAAGTGTGGCATTTGAGCAGGCTCAGACTCAGGCCAAGAATGCCCAGATCGCCTATGATTCCGCAAAGCTGAACTATGATTATCAGGTGGAGTTTGCAAACGTGACTGCACCGATTTCCGGCAAGGTGGAGACCTGCAACATTGAGGTTCACGACAATGTGGCTTCCCAGGTGCTTCTGGCCGTGATTTCCGGCGCTGGCAGTAAGTCCATCACCTTTTCTGTTCCGGAGAAGGTGGTAACCGAGCTGCATGTAGGCGATCCGATCAGCGTAGATAAGAATGGTACCGATTATCAGGGCACCATTAATGAGGTCAGCAGCATGATCGACGATTCCACCGGACTCTTTAAGGTAAAGGCCTCCGTGGAGAACGGCGATGCGCTCCCAACCGGTTCCACCACTAAGCTTTCCGTTATTTCCGACCGTGCGGACAACGTGCTGACCATTCCGGTTGACGCGGTTTACTATTCCGGCGGAGATGCTTATGTGTATACATACGATAACGGAACCGTTCATTACGTTCCGGTGGAGGTTGGCTTATACGATTCCCAGAAGGCACAGATCCTTTCCGGCATCAATGCATCCGATGAAGTGATCACCACCTGGAGCTCTGAGCTGTACGAGGGTTCCCAGGTACAGAAGGCAGACCCGAATGCGGCAGCAGATACCCAGGCAGCAGATGCATCGGCAGAGACCTCTGCTGATGCGCAGAGCGCAGACAATGCAGAAAGCACAGAGGCTTCCGGCGAAGAGACAAGCGGCAACTAGTGTGAGAGCAGAAGGAGGAAAACATCAATGGGATTAACAAAATCAGTCCTGAAGCGGCCGGTTACCGTTGTTATGGTAATCCTGTGCCTGATCGTGTTCGGTCTTCAGTCTGTTCTTGGCGCAAAGCTGGAGCTGATGCCGACCATGGAAATGCCGGTACTTATCGTGTATTCCGTATATCCGGGAGCCAGCCCGGAGGATGTAAATGATCTGGTAAGTACGAAGATCGAGAAAGAGATAGGCTCCTTAAGCGGTGTTGATACCATTCAGTCCCGCTCCATGGAAAACGTATCTCTGGTCATCATCCAGTATGATTATGGCAAAGACATCGATGAAGCATACGATGACTTAAAGAAGAAGATGGATGCCCTGGAGGGAGATCTCCCGGACGACTGCAATGCCCCGGTTATCATGGAGATGAATATTGACGAGATGGATACCGTGTCCCTGTCGGTCAATAACAAGGCGCAGTCCGACCTTTACAACTATGTAAACAACAAGATCGTTCCGGAGTTTGAGAAGATCACCACCGTTACCGATGTCAGCATCAGCGGCGGACAGAAGGAGTACATTCAGGTACAGCTGATTCCGGAGAAGCTGGAGCAGTATCATTTAAACCTTTCTTCTGTGGCTACTGCCATCGGCAGCGCAGACTTTACCTATCCGGCCGGTGACACCATTGTGGGAGGCCAGAAGCTTTCCGTCAGTGCCGGAACCCAGTATGACACAGAAGAATTATTAAAGAGCATTCCGTTAAATCTCGGAAATGGCAATGTGATCTACCTGTCTGATGTCGCAAACGTTCAGATGGCGAAAGAGGATGCCAGCAGTATTGCGCGTTATAACGGTGAGGATACCATTTCCATCGGTATCAAGAAGCAGCAGAGCGCTTCTGCGGTGGATGTTTCTAAGGCAGTCAAGAAGACCATCAAGAATCTGACCGATGCAGATGAGAATCTGGAGATCATCACCGTAAGTGATACCAGTGATGAGATCAACTCTTCCTTAAAGAGCGTTATGCAGACCATGGTGATGGCAGTTGTGGTCTCCATGCTGATCATCTTCCTGTTCTTTGGTGAGATCAAGGCATCCCTGATCGTTGGTACCTCCATCCCGATCTCCATCCTGGCTGCCCTGATCCTGATCCAGGTTATGGGCTTCTCCTTAAACGTAGTTACCTTATCGAGCCTGGTACTTGGTGTAGGTATGATGGTAGATAACTCCATTGTAGTGCTGGAGAGCTGCTTCCGTTCCACCAAGGGAAAAGGCATTGTGGGATACCGGGAGGCTGCCCTGGAGGGAAGCGGCATTGTGCTGCAGTCCATTATCGGAAGTACCGTGACCACCTGTGTTGTATTCCTGCCGCTGGCTCTGCTTCAGGGCCTGACAGGCCAGATGTTCAAGCCGTTAGGCTTTACGATCATCTTCTGTATGGTGGCATCCCTCATCAGTGCAATGACCATCGTTCCGCTTTGTTACTGCTTCTACCGCCCGCAGGAGAAGGAGGAATCTCCGGTCGGTGCTTTGATCCGTGCCATGCAGAATGGCTATCGCAGCATCATGAAGGTGCTGCTGAAGAAAAAGAAAACCGTCCTCTTCACTTCTGTTGCATTGCTGGTGGCTGCCTTCTGGATGGCTTCTCAGCTGCGCATGGAGCTGATGGTTTCCGATGATACCGGTGAGATCTCTGTCAGCATTGAAACCCGTCCGGGTCTGACCCTGGAGGAGGAAGACAGGATTTACGAGCAGGTAGAGAAGATCGTTACCGCAGATGAAGACCTGGATTCCTATATGTTAACCTCCGGTGGAAGCGGTATGTCTGCCATGACCAGCTCCGGCGCAACGCTGACTGCTTACTTAAAGGATGACAGAAAGCGTGAGACCAATGAGGTCATCAAGGAGTGGAAGCCGCTGTTAAACCAGATCGCAGGCGCAAACATTTCCATGGACATCGCGTCCTCGTCTACGATGACTAGCAGCACCAGCGGTATTGAGTATATTTTACAGGGTACCCAGTACGATGAGCTCAAAAGCGCATCTGACCAGATTACCAAAGAGCTGCTTGCACGTCCGGAGGTTTCCAAGGTGCACAGTACCCTGGAGAATGCGGCGCCGGTTGTCAAGCTGAACATTGATGCTGTGAAGGCAAACGCGGAGAATATCACTCCGCTTCAGATCGCAGGCACCGTCAGCAGCATGCTGGGCGGCAAGGAAGCAACCACCTTAAACGTAGATGGCGATGATGTCAGTGTTATGGTCGAGTACCCGGAGGATGAGTACGACACCATCGACAAGCTGAAGGGCATTGTTCTGACCGGAAACGCAGGCGGCTCCGTGGCACTGGCAGATGTGGCAGATATTGTTTTCCAGGACAGCCCGAACACCATTACCAGAAAGGATAAGCAGTATCAGGTAACCATCACCGGTGATGTTCCGACCGATGATGCCCGCCAGATCGATGCGATCGAGAATAAGTTATATAATGAAGTAGTAAGCAAGCATTTAACTTCGACCATCACCCGCGGATTAAACTCCCAGGATGAGAGCATGAAGGAGGAGTTCGGAAACCTGGGCACCGCGATCATCACGGCAATTTTCCTGATTTTCGTAGTCATGGCGGCACAGTTCGAGTCACCGAAGTTCTCTCTGATGGTCATGACCACCATTCCGTTCTCCCTGATCGGTTCCTTCGGACTTTTATACCTGGCGGACTGCCCGATCAGTATGGTATCCCTGCTGGGATTCCTGATGTTAGTCGGAACCGTAGTAAACAACGGTATCCTGTATGTCGATACCGTAAACCAGTACCGCATTGAGATGGACCGCGACACCGCCCTGATCGAGGCCGGCGCGACCCGTCTGCGCCCGATCCTGATGACAACGTTAACGACCATTGTATCCATGATCCCGATGGCGCTGGCCTACGGTGACAGCGGTAAGAGCATGCAGGGCCTGGCCCTGGTAGATGTGGGAGGTCTCGTGGCTTCCACTGTGCTGGCACTCTTAATGCTGCCGATCTACTATGAGGTTATGAGCCCGAAAAAGAAACCAGAACCCCATTACGATTAATAAGCCAGACGGCTTCGGAGGATGTTAGATGAAACGATTAAAACAGGCATTATCTCTGGGAATGGCCGGAGTGATGATGACAGCAGCGCCGGTCACGGCGTTTGCTGCCAGCCCGGAGTTTTCACGCAGTGCAGAGGAGTGGGCGAAGCTTCGCGACAATACCATTGAGTATGATGAACTGGAAGGCCTGATCCAGGAATACAACGCCACGGTCCAGACCAACAATCTGGATCTGGCAGAGTTCAAGCGCAAATACGGAGACACCAAGGATGATGTCTCCTCCAAATACCGTGATATGGCAGATGAGATTTATTCCAGCATTACCTATCCGGACAGTGATGAAATGACTTACGGAATGATGGTAGGTTCTGTGGTGATGGCAGAGGTTCAGGCAAAAAATATGGAGCAGCAGGCAGACGATAACCTGCAGGACAGTGAAATTGTCTATCTGAACTACAAGTCCGCGGAGAAGACTCTGGTAACGGTAGCCCAGTCCAATATGATCAGTTATGAAAAAGACCAGCTGGCTTTAAAACAGGCGGAGCTGGCAAAGCGGCAGGCGGAGATTGCCCTGACCTCCACCCAGACCCATGTCTCTCTTGGCATGAGTACCGAGGTGGATGTGCTGAACGCGAAGGAAAGCATTCAGAACGCGGACCGAAACGTGGAATCTTCCAAAGCGGCCATTGAAAATGTGCGCCAGAAGCTGCAGGTCATGCTTGGCTGGAAGTACAACGATACCCCGGAGATTACCGAAGTTCCGGCATCGGATATGAGCCGGATCGCGGCAATGGACCCGGCTGCAGACAAAGATCAGGCACTGGAAAACAACTATACGCTGAAAGTAAATAAAAAGAAACTGGCCAACGCCACCAGCGATAACACCAAAGAAAGCCTGCAGAAAACCATTGAGGATAATGAGAGAAAGATTGGTTCCGCTCTGGTGACCAATTACCAGAATGTGCTGACCGCGAAGCTGGCCTATGACCAGGCGGAGGCAAATCTGGAACTGGCAAAGCGGAATCTGAACAGTCTGCAGCTGCAGTTTGCTCAGGGAAAGGCCAGCAGAAACCAGCTGGAGAACCAGCAGATTACCGTTGAGAATGCGGAACTTTCCTTAAAAACTGCGGACCTGACTCTGTTCCAGACCATGGAGACTTACGACTGGGCTGTGAATGGCCTTGCAAGTACCTCATAAGGAGCGTGTGAGATGAGAAGAAAAAATCAGATCCTGGCTCTGGGGCTTGCGGCGGTTCTTACGGCGGCATCCGCGGTCCCGGCTTTTGCCGGGTACGCGCCTACCGGACCGGGAGCGGAGCCGGAGCCTGAAAAATATGACGCGGCAACGCTGTCGAAACTGCAGGATAACGTATTGGAGTACGACGAGCTTGCCCTGCGGGTGCGGGAATATAATCCGAATATCTCAGAGGCCTGGAGAAAATATGGGGAGTCCAAGGAAGACTACCAGAATATGCTGACGGAGCTGGAAAGCACCTACGATGATTCCATGGACAATATTGACGCGGTGCTGAAACCGCTGAAGCAGGCAGAGAAGCTGATGCCGCAGTTAAAGGGAACGGTAAAACAGATGTCATCGTTAAAGAGCGGTTATCACAGCCTGGTTCAGGGAATCCGCGATACGGTGACGAACTGGGATACCAGCAAACGTAATACTTCCCAGATCCGGCAGTATGAAAAACAGGTGATCTCCGGTGCCCAGAGTGCCATGATCGGTTACAATACCATTGTGGACAACAAGGCTACACTGGAGACTATGGTAGACCTGTATCAGAAGCAGTGTGACATGTACCAGCGGATGGCCGCTCTGGGACTTGCGAACCAGACGGATGTAGTCAGCGCGCAGACCTCCCTCATCGGGGCAAAGTCTCAGCTGGCTTCCCTGCAGTCCCAGCAGGATAGTGTATACCGTACCCTTTGCCTGCTTCTGGGCTATGATACGGACAGCGGCGTGGAGATCCGGAATCTTTCGGACTTTGACATGAGCCGCCTGGATGGCATGAATCTGGAGGCAGATACGAAGAAGGCCATCGGCAACAACTATACACTCATTGGTCAGAGAACCTCTGCCAAGGGAGAGACCAATGCCCAGATCGCGGCGCGATTAAATACCATTGAAGAAGGGGAACAGAAGCTGACCATTGAAATGCAGCGCCTGTATCAGGATGTGCTGGATAAAAAGGCAGCCTATGAGGCAGCCATGACTGGCTATGAGGCGGCGGAAAAGAGCAATGGAGCTGCCCAGAGACAGTATCAGAACGGTCTGCTTTCCGAGATGCAGTATGTGGGGACCCAGATCAGCTACAACCAGAAGAAGGCGGCAAAGGAGTCCGCGGAGCTGGATCTGTGGACTGCCATGAATGCCTATGACTGGGGCATTGAAGGGCTGGCGGCTGTAGAGTAAACATCCAAAGCAAAATCAGCCGGTGCTGTGTGATGGCAGCACTGGCCGGAATTCAGGAAAAAAGAAAAAACGGATATTCAGATCAGGGCGGTGATCCTCGAGCAGGGGATAATCGCCCTGATTCAGTTGATCCTGAAGCTCTTTCCGGCTCTCCTCCGGGATCTCTTTGCATGTCTCATCCAGAAAGCAGAAGCGTGGGTAGAGGACACACCACCAGTTGTGCCCTTTCCCTTTTCCGAGAATGACTCGGACTGCGTCATAGGTACCGCAGGGAATTACCAGGTTATCGTAGACCCGGGTGGGAAACCAGGCGCGCTCGAGGGAGAGACTTGCGGAGTAGGGCATCTGCTTTTGGGCCAGAAACTGGCTGGAGACAGATTCCAGGCTGCTTTTGTGAGCGGAAAGCCAGCTGGTGACGGCCTCCTTGCTATCTGCGCTTTCAGGCAGCCGGGCCTGGATGTAATCTAAGAGAAAGCTGCGCACCTCCAGTTTTACGTTCTGGTCTTTTCTGGAATCACTGTTGGCGAGAATATGGAAGCGCAGGATAGAGGGGGCAATACGCTCTGCCAGTGCCTCCCGGTTTTTCTGCAGGCTGCCCATGGAAAACAGCAGACAGAGCAGGAGAAGTGGCAGAAGCAGAATTGGAAACAGGGAACGGTAAATCTCAGGAATATGGTCCAGAGTGCGTGGCCATGTGGCGGCGCCGGATTTTGATTTCATGGAAAAAGCCTCCTTCTGCCAGGGAAATATTTCTTTTCTTGTGTACCCTGTCACTTCTTAAGTGTTGACAGATATGTTATAATTAATCAGATATTTTGGAAAAGAGAGGGAATCGTTATGAGCAAAAAGAAAATCGCAGTCCTGTTTGGCGGACAGTCTTCAGAGCATGTAGTATCCTGTGTGTCTGCGGCAAATGTGATTGACCAGATAGATAAAGAAAAATACGATCTGCTTTTGATCGGTATCACGGAGGAGGGACACTGGGTCAAGGCAGACAGCGTGGAGGACATCCGCTCTGAGGCGTGGAGACAGAGCAGGGTGGACGTTGTCATTTCTCCGGACGCAACCAAAAAGTGCGCCCTGATCACTGAAAATGGCGTGACCAGAGAAGAGAAGATTGATGTGGCATTTCCGGTGCTTCACGGACTTTACGGCGAGGATGGCACGGTTCAGGGCCTGTTCGAGCTGGCAAAGATCCCGTATGTAGGCTGCGGCGTACTGGCTTCCGCAGTTTCCATGGATAAGCTGTACACCAAGATCATCGTAGATACCCTGGGCATCCGCCAGGCAAAATATGTTCCGGTGATGCGCTGGGAGATGGAAAAGGATATGGATATCGCGGTTGCGGCAGTAGAGACTCACTTCCAGTATCCGGTATTTGTGAAGCCGTCCAACGCAGGTTCTTCCCGCGGCGTGAACAAGGCAGAAACCAGAAAAGAACTGATCGGGGCCCTGAAAGAGGCTGCAAAGCATGACCGCAAGATCCTGGTGGAGGAGACCATTGTGGGCCATGAGGTAGAGTGCGCGGTTCTTGGCGGCGGCCAGAATCCGGTAAAGGCGTCCGGTGTCGGTGAGATTCTGGCAGCAGCCGAGGTTTATGATTTCGACGCAAAGTACAACAATGCAGAGTCCCGCACGGTCATTGGACCGGAGCTTCCGGGTGATTCCGCAGAGCGCGTACGCGAGGCAGCAGCGAAGATCTTCAACGCAGTAGACGGCTATGGCCTGTCCCGCGTAGACTTCTTTGTCACCAGCGACGGTGAGGTGATCTTCAACGAAATCAATACTATGCCGGGCTTTACCGCCATCAGTATGTACCCGATGCTCTGGGAGGCAGCCGGTATTTCAAAGCCGGAGCTGGTAGACCGCCTCATTGACCTGGCGTTTGAGAGGTAGGAAGTCATGAGTGACAGAAACGCGCCGGTTGGCGTATTTGATTCCGGTGTGGGCGGCCTGACGGTGGCAAGAGAGATCATGCGGCAGCTGCCGGATGAACGGATTGTTTATTTTGGAGATACCGCCCGGGTACCCTACGGAAGTAAGTCAAGAGACACCATCCTGCGTTATTCCCGACAGATCATCCGCTTTCTGCGCACCAAAGAAGTCAAAGCCATTGTGATTGCCTGCAACACGGCAACGGCGCTGACCTTAGACACCGTGGCAGCAGAATCGGACATTCCGATCATCGGCGTGATCAATGCCGGTGCCCGGACCGCGGTAGAGTCTACCCGCAATGGCCGGATCGGTGTCATCGGAACGGAGGCTACTATTGGCAGCGGCATCTATACCGAGGTTATGAAAAAGATGAAACCGGGCATTCAGGTATTTGGGAAGTCCTGCCCGCTGTTCTGTCCGCTGGTGGAAGAGGGCTGGCTTCATGATCCGGTGACAGATGAGGTCGCGTCCCGCTATTTAAGCGTGCTGAAAGAAAAATACATTGACACGCTGGTGCTGGGCTGCACGCATTATCCGCTTCTGCGCTCCACCATGCGGCGTCTGATGGGAGAGGATGTAACGCTGGTAAATCCGGCTTACGAAACTGCCATTGAGCTTCGCGGACTTCTTGCGGAGAATGGGCTGAGCCGTGATCCCTTTGCGCCATTTGCCGGAGAAAAACACCAGTTTTTCGTCAGCGACCTGGCTGAGAAGTTTACGGATTTCGCAAGCTCCATCCTGCCGGAGGATGTAACGGAAACCAAGAAAATCAATATCGAAGAGTATTGATCCTGCGCCGGGACAGGACGAAAACAAGATATGCCATAAGAGAGTTGAGGATTATGACAAGAGATGTACTGATCCGCTTAAGCGGCCTCCAGGCCACGGAGGGCGACGAGGGCGTTGTGGAAGTGATCACCGCAGGGGATTACTTCTGGAAGAATAACAAACATTATCTGATCTATGATGAGGTGATGGAGGGACTGGACGGAGCCATCCGCAATACCATGAAACTGACTCCGGAGAAGCTGGAGATCAAAAAGAGCGGGCCGGTGTCTGCCAGCATGGTATTTGAGGTGGACAAAAAGACCCAGACCCACTATGCCACTCCCATGGGAGAACTGCTGGTGGAGATGACCACCAGCCGGATTGGCTTTGAGGAAGAAGATGACCACCTGAAGGTTGAGGTGGAGTATTCCCTCGATATTAACTATGACCATGTTTCTGACTGCCGTATTGTTCTGGATGTGACATCAAAGAGCTGTGCGAAGCTGGAACTTGGGGAAAACTAAAAAAGAAGAGACAGACGAATTTGCCCGTCTGTCTCTTCTTTTTGCCTAAGCTTAATTTTCTTTTTTAAATCTCGCAAAGAAACCTTTTTTCTTTGGTGCCTGCGGGATTGCTCCGCCGCGGACACTCTTGATCTCGGTGATGTAAAGACCGCTTACAACCACTTTTGCCTCGGTCTTAACCGGGAGTGATGCAAATACACGCTCGTCGGCCATCAGGGTCATAACCTTCGGACCTACCTTCGCCTTTACAACCGGAACCTTTGCCCAGCGCATGTACTTTGGAGTCTGCTCGTAAACGATTTTTGGAAGACCGGAATCCTTGATCTTCATTTTCTTTTTGTCGATGACCAGCATGGAAACGGTCTGTTTGGACATCTCCAGAAGCTGCTGCTGCTCAACCTGACGTTTTTCGAGTCGTCTTCCCAGGAAGTACAGAACTGCAAGAGCAATCACTGCGATCACCAGAATTACCAGCAAAACGTTTAAAAAAGTCTGCATGGGGCATACCTCCATTAGGTTCTTTTGTGTAACAGGACAAACCTGTACAAAAAGTATAGCATTTTACGCAAAAAAAAGCAAGGAAAAACTTGACACCTTGACAGACGTATGATATTATGGAGTGTGCACTATTGTGGCGTCCTGGGCTTTTTGCGCCCAAAAATATGCCAGAAATTAGATTAGAAAACAGGGGTGAAACGTCAATGGAGAAAAGCAGAATGCGCCCGGTAACATCGGGAAAGAGCGTTAGAATGAGCTACTCAAGACAGAAAGAAGTTCTTGAGATGCCAAACCTGATTGAGATTCAGAAAGACTCCTATCAGTGGTTCCTCGATGAAGGATTAAAGGAAGTATTTGAAGATATCTCCCCAATCTCCGATTTCGCAGGTCATTTAAGCCTCGAATTCGTTGATTTTACATTATGTAAAGATGAAGTCAAATACAACATCGAAGAATGCAAAGAACGCGACGCAACTTACGCTGCACCTTTAAAGGTAAAGGTAAGACTTTACAATAAGGACAAAGAAGAGATCAACGAGCACGAAATCTTTATGGGAGATCTTCCGCTCATGACCGATACCGGCTCATTCGTAATCAACGGCGCTGAACGAGTTATCGTAAGCCAGCTGGTTCGTTCCCCGGGCATCTACTACGGAATCGGACACGATAAGATCGGTAAGGAGCTGTATACCTGTACCGTAATCCCGAACCGTGGCGCATGGCTGGAGTATGAGACCGACTCCAATGATATCTTCTACGTTCGCGTAGACCGTACCCGTAAGGTTCCGGTAACCGTACTGGTGCGTGCACTGGGCTATGGCACCAACGCGGAGATCATTGATCTGTTCGGCGAAGAGCCGAAACTGCTGGCAAGCTTCGGAAAAGATACTGCAGAGAGCTATCAGGATGGTCTGTTAGAGCTCTACCGCAAGATCCGTCCGGGCGAGCCGTTATCCGTTGATAGTGCAGAAAGCCTGTTAAACAGCATGTTCTTTGACCCGCGTCGTTATGACCTGGCCAAAGTCGGCAGATATAAATTTAATAAGAAGCTTCACTTCAAGAACCGCATCAAGGGCCAGATTCTGGCTGAGGATGTGGTAGATGAGACCACCGGAGAAATTCTGGCAGAGGCTGGCACCAAGATCGACAAAGACCTTGCGACCACCCTGCAGAACGCAGCTGTTCCGTATGTTATGATCCAGGCTGAGGAGCGCAACTACAAGGTTCTTTCCAACTTAATGGTTGACCTGGCTGCTTACGTGGACTTCGACCCGAAGGAAGCCGGTGTTACGGAATTAGTATATTATCCGGTATTAAAAACTATTCTGGAAGAAGCTGGTGATGACCAGGAAGAGTTAAAGAAGCTGGTTCATAAGAATATCACCGAGCTGATTCCGAAGCACATTACCAAGGAAGACATCATTGCTTCCATCAACTACAACATGCATCTGGAAGGCGGCATCGGTACCCCGGACGATATCGACCATCTGGGCAACCGTCGTATCCGTGCCGTTGGTGAACTCTTACAGAACCAGTACCGCATCGGTCTGTCCCGTATGGAGCGTGTGGTAAGAGAACGTATGACCACCCAGGATATGGACGGCATTACTCCGCAGTCCTTAATCAACATTAAGCCGGTTACCGCAGCGGTGAAGGAGTTCTTCGGAAGCTCCCAGCTGTCCCAGTTCATGGACCAGAACAACCCGCTGTCTGAGCTGACTCACAAGAGACGTCTCTCCGCACTGGGACCTGGCGGTCTGTCCCGTGACCGTGCCGGATTCGAGGTTCGAGATGTACACTACACCCATTACGGACGTATGTGCCCGATCGAGACTCCTGAGGGACCGAACATCGGTCTGATCAACTCCCTTGCAACCTACGCAAAGGTCAACGAGTACGGCTTCATTGAGGCTCCGTACCGTGTTGTAGATAAATCCGATCCGGCCAACCCGCGTGTAACCGACGAGGTTGTATACCTGACCGCGGACGAAGAGGATAACTTCGTCGTAGCACAGGCAAATACCCCGCTCGACGAGGAAGGCCATTTCGTGAACAATAACGTAGCCGGCCGTTTCCGTGAGGAGACTTCCGAGTTCCAGAAGAGAGCCATCGACTTAATGGACGTATCTCCTAAGATGGTATTCTCCGTAGCAACCTCCATGATCCCGTTCCTTCAGAATGACGATGCAAACCGTGCTCTGATGGGATCCAACATGCAGCGTCAGGCCGTTCCGCTTTTAAGAACTGAGGCACCTGCAGTAGGTACCGGTATCGAGGGCAAAGCTGCTGTTGACTCTGGTGTCTGCGTTGTCGCAAAACATGCCGGCGTTGTTGAGCGCTCCGCCTCCAACGAGATCATCATCAAGAGAGATGACAACGGCGCAAAGGATGTTTATCATCTGATCAAATTCTCACGAAGCAACCAGTCCAACTGCTACAACCAGAAGCCGCTCGTTTACAAGAACGACCATGTTGAGGCAGGCGAGGTTATCGCGGACGGTCCGTCCACCAGCAACGGTGAGATCGCTCTCGGTAAGAACCCGCTGATCGGATTCATGACCTGGGAGGGTTACAACTACGAGGATGCGGTTCTCTTAAGTGAGAGACTGGTTATGGAAGATGTCTACACCTCCGTTCATATCGAGGAGTATGAGGCAGAAGCCCGTGATACCAAGCTCGGACCGGAAGAGATTACCCGCGACGTTCCGGGTGTCGGCGACGACGCGTTAAAGGACCTGGACGAGAGAGGCATCATCCGTATCGGTGCTGAGGTTCGTGCCGGTGATATCCTGGTTGGTAAGGTTACCCCGAAGGGTGAGACCGAACTGACCGCAGAGGAGAGACTGCTGCGTGCCATCTTCGGTGAGAAGGCAAGAGAGGTAAGAGATACCTCCTTAAAAGTACCGCACGGTGCTTACGGCGTCATCATCGACGCAAAAGTATTTACCAGAGAGAACGGCGACGAGCTGGCTCCTGGCGTAAACCAGACTGTCCGCATTTACATTGCCCAGAAACGTAAGATTTCTGTAGGTGATAAGATGGCAGGACGTCATGGTAACAAGGGTGTCGTTTCCCGCGTACTTCCGGTAGAGGATATGCCGTTCCTGCCGAACGGACGTCCGCTGGATATCGTGCTGAACCCGCTGGGCGTACCTTCCCGAATGAACATCGGACAGGTCCTGGAGATGCACTTAAGCCTTGCATGTAAGGCACTGGGCTTCAACATTTCCACCCCGGTATTCGAGGGCGCGAACGAGGTAGATATTATGGATACCCTGGAAATTGCCAACGATTACGTAAACACCTCCTGGGAGGAGTTTGAAGAGAAATACAAAGATACCCTGAAACCGGAAGTTATGGATTACTTAGGCTCCCATCTGGAGCACCGTGAGCTGTGGAAGGGCGTTCCGCTCCAGCGTGACGGTAAGGTAAGACTGCGTGACGGACGTACCGGAGAGTACTTCGACAGTCCGGTAACGATCGGACATATGCATTACCTGAAGCTGCATCACCTGGTAGATGATAAGATCCATGCACGTTCTACAGGTCCTTACTCTCTTGTAACGCAGCAGCCGCTGGGAGGAAAAGCCCAGTTCGGTGGACAGCGTTTCGGAGAGATGGAGGTATGGGCATTGGAGGCTTATGGTGCATCTTATACACTGCAGGAGATCCTGACAGTGAAGTCGGACGACGTTGTAGGACGTGTGAAGACTTACGAGGCAATCATCAAAGGAGAAAATATTCCTGAACCGGGTGTTCCTGAATCCTTCAAGGTTCTCCTGAAAGAACTTCAGTCTCTTGCACTGGATGTCCGCGTATTACGTGATGACAATACAGAGGTCAAGATCATGGAGAGTGTTGATTATGGCGAGACAGATCTGCGTCATATCATCGAGGGAGACAGAAGATACCGTGATGAAAATGAATCGTTCAGAGATCATGGATTTACGGAGCAGGAATTTGTTGGTGAGGAACTTGAGAACGTAGAGCCGGAAGAGGAAGACCCGGACGACAGCGATCTTGAGAACTTAAGTTTTGATGATGACTACCTGGGTGAGGAATAATAAGGAGGAGCCGTTTTTATGCCAAATAACAATGAACAACAATACGAACCGTTAACATTTGATGCGATAAAGATCGGCCTGGCTTCACCTGAAAAGATCATGGAATGGTCAAAAGGTGAGGTTACGAAGCCGGAGACAATCAACTACAGAACACTGAAACCGGAAAAAGACGGACTTTTCTGTGAGAGAATCTTCGGACCAAGTAAAGACTGGGAGTGCCACTGTGGAAAGTACAAAAAGATCCGTTATAAAGGTGTCGTGTGCGACCGCTGTGGTGTTGAGGTAACAAAGGCAAGTGTCCGCCGTGAGCGTATGGGTCATATCGCTCTGGCGGCACCGGTATCGCATATCTGGTATTTCAAGGGCATCCCGAGCCGTATGGGTCTGATCCTTGATATCTCTCCGAGAACTCTGGAGAGAGTCCTGTATTTCGCTTCTTATATTGTGCTTGACAAAGGCGAGACAAATCTTGCCTACAAGCAGGTGCTTTCTGAAGCAGAATACCAGGAAGCAAAAGAAAAATATGGAAGAAATGCATTCCGTGTAGGGATGGGTGCAGAATCCATTAAGGAACTTCTTGAGTCCATCGACCTTGAGAAGGAATATGCAGAACTTCAGGCAGGACTGGAGAATGCGACAGGACAGAAACGTGCGAGAATCGTAAAGCGTCTGGAAGTTGTAGAAGCATTCCGCGAGTCCGGCAACAGACCGGAGTGGATGATCCTTACAGCAATCCCGGTTATCCCACCGGATCTGCGTCCTATGGTACAGCTTGATGGTGGACGTTTCGCTACATCTGACCTGAATGATCTGTACAGAAGGATCATCAACAGAAATAACCGTCTGAAGAGACTCCTTGAGCTGGGAGCACCGGACATTATCGTAAGAAACGAGAAGCGTATGCTTCAGGAAGCTGTTGACGCACTGATCGACAACGGCCGTCGTGGACGCCCGGTAACAGGACCTGGTAACAGAGCATTGAAGTCTCTGTCTGATATGCTGAAAGGTAAGTCCGGACGTTTCCGTCAGAACCTGCTTGGTAAGCGTGTTGACTACTCTGGACGTTCCGTTATCGTCGTAGGACCGGAACTTAAGATCTATCAGTGTGGTCTGCCAAAAGAAATGGCAATCGAGCTGTTTAAGCC
>ERZ780144.1372-NODE-1372-length-26602-cov-4.277508_pt1 | contig 26602 bp, 25 predicted proteins | sample MGYA00511380_ERZ780144 | MGnify/ENA primary metagenome ERZ780144 (study PRJEB29588, sample SAMEA1965858) | human gut metagenome | biome: human gut; feature: human-associated habitat; material: faeces | place: Denmark | collected 2008/2010 ... | reverse complement strand
TACGATCCGGGAGATCCAGGGTGCGTTCGGCTTTGAAAACCCGCAAGCAATCTACAAGTGGATTGCGGGAAAATCCCTGCCGAGCCTGGACAACTTTATCATTCTCAGCAGATTATTACATACCAGCATTGAAAATATCCTCGTCATTGACGGGGATATTCCTCGTTTATGGGCCGGCTTAAACCAGTGGTTCAATGACATCTTCTCTCTCCTGCCTTATAATCGTGTCATAAGGAAGTGATGCGAAGGAGGTGAAACACATTATGAAAATAACTTCGGCTTATGCCAATAAACTGCTCAAAAGTCTGGCGGACGAAAAATCTTACTGGGAGGCCCAGGAAGCGTCATCCCGCACTTACGTTGCCGCTGTCGGCGAGGAACCGGTCATCCCGAAATATGACTATTCCGCCGTTTCTGAGACGTTAAAAGAAATCGACCGAAAAGCCGTCATCATCAAGCACGCCCTGAACCTGGCCAATGCCACCGCAAAGATCATGGTAGGCGATACGGAAATGAGTGTCGACAGCATTCTGGTAAGAATCGCACAACTTAGCTCCCGCAAATCGACTCTGGACACCATGCGGAAATATCTGCCAAAAATGAGGGAATCTTCCCATGCATTCAGCTCCAGAAATGCCGTTCCTGAATACCGCTACACCAATTATGATCCAGAACTGGTAAAACGTGATTATGAATGCATCTCCGGTGAGATCATGGAAATGCAGATTGCCCTTGACCGGTACAATCAGACTTTCCTGTTTGAAGCGGACATTTAAAGGATTTTTCCGTACAGGGTCATTTTAAAAATGCAGATGGTCTTGTTAATGTTCAGTGGCATAGATTGTTTTGTTATCTTTTATCCATTGTATCTTTCGGTTCATGGTAAATTAATTCAAAAAATAAAAAGGTAAACAATTCCCCTGTAGAAAACCCGTGAGTGATCACGCCGGTGCCAGGGTACGGTTTCAGGCACCACGGCTGCGGAATGCAAATTTCGCAGCATTTTCCTTACAGACAGCTATCCCAAAGGAGGAGCCTATGAAAAATTTTCTGAGACTGGACGGCCGGTCCATCCTGTCCGTCCCATATATGTACATCGACCACAAGGACTATCTTGCAGATTCCCTGCTCACACAGAACCATGTTTCCGTGCGGTTCGGAAGTGAATTCTCACGGGACAATTCCTCGTACCGCATCATTGTCTGCAAAGTCAGAAAGAAAGATACGGCGGAATTTGAGAAATCCATGGAATTGCTGTGCAACAAGATGCTTCTTTTCGGACACAACGATTACATGGAATTCTGCAATAACATCATGGAAACACTGGGACAGAATCGAGGTGCCGCATGAAGAAATCATTTGTTCCGATCAGCAAACAGAGTAAGAAAGCACAAAAGACATACCATTCCGCACAGCGTTCCACCTGGGGAATTTTGAACCCGGCAACGCGGACCATGCCGAACGGCAAGGCATATTACCGGAAGAAACAGAAAGCCCATGACAGAAGCGGCAGGGAATCCTCCTTCGATTCCCCACCTCTTCCTTTTTGTCCGTCCCTGCATATCAATCCCACAGGTTCCGAAAATACTTCGTCATAAGCTCCATGCCCTGCTTCAGGCACTGGTCCCGATACTCACGCAGTTCGCCCTCTGCCGCCAGCCACTTTCCCGAGATTTCTACATATTCCGGCACATCGCTCATCATATACAACCGGTGTGTATGCTCCCGCTTTTCTCTCGCAATCTCCTCTTCCGTCTTCAGCTTCTCACCGAACATGCCGTATTTTGTCGTGAATTCTTCCTGTGCCAGGTCATGCTCTTCCTCATACAGATTCTTCTTTCTGCATGTATCCTCATTTGCTTCCCGGAACAGAAATTCCATTCTTCCCAGAATACGATCCCATTTCCGGATATTTTCTTCTTCCGGTCCTTCAAAGAAGCTGGGATAACCATGGCTGTTGACACGAAGGTCATGAATCATGTTCGGAACAACCGTAAGAAACCATTGGTCAATCGACCAGATGTCACGGTAACAGTATCCGTACCGCAGTCTTTGATAAATACAGATGACGTCCTCTTTCCATATGGAAATCCTTTCCCATAATGATTCTTTCTTCCGATGTGACAGGAAAACGGAACATTCTTCCTTGTAACTCTTTCTGTTTTCCTTCGGACTCATTCGCTTTGCAATTCTCTTTACAGTATCCATGGACAGTTTCTCCTTTCCCGTAATATCCCTGATACGACAGTTATATCACGGCACAGGAAAAACTGCATTGAACCTGCGGTTTAATTCTTGCGAATATACGAAAGACAATCCCTACCTAAGCAGAGACTGCCTTTCTTTTGCTATTCAAAAATCATGTTTTTGCACGGGTTATTCCACCAACTTTAATATCCTGCAATTCCATCACCTCATCGGCATCCATATATGCATAATTTTCTCCCATCGCTTGTCTCCTTTCAATTCTTTACGCTCCCATCACCCACTCAAACACTTTGAAGTTCGTATCATCCCGCGGCGGGCAATAGACCGCAAATTCAATGGTTTTAAATGCGTACAGATAATCCGCAATCACTTCTTTGGCAGCACGCGCCACCACTTCCGGCTTATTTTGGAACGCCCCACATCCGAAAGCGCCCAGAATTACCGCTTCGTCACCGTTCAGTACGGCAACATCCAGAATCCTGGTCAGCCTCTTCTTATGGATTTCCAGGAGTTCCCGGTCACTGACTTTTACCGCCCGGTCACCGTTACCCTGGTTGAACCGGTTGCTCGGTCTCTCCCGCAGGTTCGGCGCCGCACAGGTGATCACATCCACATCATACCACTCTGCCTCATTCATCAGCTTCGGCCTGCCCGTATCCGTCTTGAATACGGTCACATCCGGCGTGTAAATGATATCCGCATTGTTGATCGGATTCTTTGCATTCCGATGAGGGTAATAGAATCCTTTCATCATTTCCGATACGCTCAGGCAGAAATACAGGCCGGAACACCGACACAGACATTCCTCCTGTGCGCTGGATCCCCTTGTCACGCCGCCGCCCGGATTTGTGGCAGAGGCAAAGTTATGTACCGCTACCTTCTGGCCTGCATACCCCCGCGCCGCCTCCAGGGTCCGTTTTTTGGAAACCACAACCTTGGCCGGTTTCTCATACCGGTTTTTATCCAGATCCGGCAGCGCATCCGTTTCCAGGATCAGCTCCTGGGCTGCCTGGGATGCTTTCAGGCTCTCCGCGATTTTTCTGTTCGTGCGGCACCACGCCTCCGTATCCTCAAACACCCGAATGTTATCTTCTCTTGCCATGTTATTCTTCTTCCTCCTCTGCCACAGCCATCAGCGCATGGAACATCTCCACCGCCTGTTTTGGCTCATAAATCGTAATCTTCTTTTCGCCCGTATTTACCTCAATTCCAAAAAGGGTAATTTCCGGATACTCCATCACTTCACAGGATTCGTCATGATTTACTGCCAGCGCAAACCAGGAATCCGACGACGATCCACTTAAAACATCATCGAGAAGTTCCTCAAACGTGGGATATTTCACACTGTTGATCTGCCGGTACGTCACCCTCCCGACATCGGTACTGCAGATATACAGCGGAATTCTCCTGTGTTCAAACGCATCCGGGAGATACCTGCATTGATTCACGACAGTATACTCCTTCAAAGGTTCCCCGCGAAGCTCACATTCCAGCTGGCGGTCTCCACCCTTGAAATGCAGGATAAAATCCTCAAACTTCTGTTCTGTTTTTAACGGACAGTACACCATGAACGGCTGATCCTTTTTCGCCTGTTCATAGGCCAGTTTTTCCCGTTCTTTTGTCATGTCGTAAGAATCCCACCGCGCATGGCTGGCAAAACTGTAAACTTCACCCATTGCCCCCTGATATACCTGGTCTTTATAGACAAACTCGACATTTTTCCAGCCAGTCATTCCCGGATATACCGTCTCCACACACATGAATACCTGATACCCTCTGTCCTGGCGGATCAGCCACTCCCACACATTGTCTCCGGCCGCGCCAAATTCCGTGATCAGCTTTGCCGGGCCCTTCTTTTCATAATACAGGACGATCAGGCCAAACTTGCAGCCGGTTGACAGGCAGCTGATGCTGCTTTCCCCAAACGGAGTCACCACCCCGTAATCGCCCTGTCTTTTTGCGGAATCAATGTCCTGCATCAGCGCCAGGCAGTCCGCGTCCCGGAACGCGTTCCTGTCCCGGCTGAATATCCGCAGAAACTCCCGTTCCACTTCCATGGTTTTTGTCAGAAAAACCGTTTCCTTCCCATAAAACGCTTCATCCAGCAATATCACTCTCAGCATATTAGTCCCCCTGTCTGACAACGACTCCGGCCTTCGCCTGATTGTACAGTTCATGGAACCGTTGTACCGCCTGCTCGCTCTGTTCGATCAGGATCTTCTTTTCCTTCTTGTTAACCTCAATTCCGTACAAGACCCGCTCTGTATAGTCTGACGCCTCGTATCCTTTGCCATCTTTGGGGGCATCGTCCACCACCAGGACAAACCAGGAATCATACCGGTCACGATACCGTCCACTAAAAAGCCGTCCCGGACCGTACTGCATACCCGTCATAACCTCAAGATACAGAATCTCTAAAAATGACGAATGTCCTCCGCTCCGTCTCTCCAGAAACTCAGTTCCTGCCGCATTGCTCCCGCAAATATAGAGCGGATAATCTGGACGGTAATTTCTGTCATCCAGGATGTACGGACAGGAATTGACCACCGTATAATCCTCAAAGTCCAGCAGGATCAGTCCCAAATAGATCTCTGCATCCGAAAATCTGCCCGCAAACTCCGCGATCGGAACCTCTTCCTGCACCGGGAAGCTGACATAAGCATCCCGCATGTCATTTTTCCATACGAACTCATGGGAATAATTTTCCTGGTTCTTTGTCATCTTCCATCCGGCTTTTTTCCACTTCTGAAGAATCTCCGAAAGATTTTCCTCATAGCTCCCATACGTTTCAATTCCATCCGTAATCGTGAAATTCTCTATCTCCAGCAGTTCCGGTCCCAGATCCTGTCTTCTGATGTATACCGTTTCTCTTATATTTTCGGAAAGCCATTTCCACACATCAATTCCGACTGTTTTCAGATAAAAACGTCGGCACTGGTATTCCCGCTGATTCCAGTGCAAAAAGGTAAGGCCCAGCTTACAGTCAATGGGCAGACAGAACATCGGCATTTCCCCCTGGGGCGTCACAAGTCCGTAATCGCCCTTCCGCTGTGCACCGGCAAATGTTTTCAGAAAATCCAGGGATTTTTCATCCCAAAACGCGTCATCACCATCCGTAACACCAGCAAATGCTTTGAGATTATTATTTAAGATCCGCAGGAAATCCTGCTCTACGCTGTAGGAGTGCTCATCGGTAAAATCATCATAAAAGAAACGGTCTGTTACGATAAAATCCAGTCCCGCCGCGTCTGCCTGCTCCGTCAGCCTGATTCTCTTTGCCTTCATTCTCCGCGTTTCTTCCCGCTGCTCCTGCTGCAGTTTTTCAACCGGATTCAGACCCCAGCACTCCACCAGACTGCTGATCCAGTCAGAAACAGCCTCCGGCGCCTCCTCCCGGTACATCCAGGTTGTCGTGAGAAGCACCTGAAGCGGAAACGCTCCCATATTCTCCAGTCCGGCGATCGAAACTTCATGAAAAAGTCCTTCTTTTCTCAGGAATTCCACCAGGCTGTCTCTCACCTGCAGCGTGGTCCGCGCATCCTCCCCGCAGACCAGCAGGTCAATATCCGAGGTCTCCTGATACTCCTCCGTGAGAAAACTGCCGTAACAAAATACAGTAAACCAGTGCTCCTTCGGAAGCGTATCCAGAAATGCCCGGATCCTGTCCATGATTGCCCGGCGCTTTTCCAGGGTATCCCGCTCTTTATAAGGAAGGATCCGGCAGTCTTCCGGCAATGCCTGGTAATACCGTTTGGAAACAATACCGGAATTTTCTCCCAGTCCATCTTCCCATAACGCGTCAAAGCAGCTACGCATGGCCCCCGCTATATCCGGGAAATTTTTCTTTGCCTCCATGAGCAGCGGGCAAAAACCATCCCGGACCTTATTGTGTCCTGTTTCCGCGCCGATAGCGCTTATCACCCGTTCCTCATCAAAGCTTATGGTGACAATTGCCCCTTCTTCTTCCCCCACAGGCATCCGGAAAGACTTTTCCTCGTCTATGTCTGTCCCTTTCAGCGTCGCATAGATATGTACCAGCCACTGGACTGTAACCAGAATGTTATAAAAATACAGCAGAAGCAGGTTCTTTTTCTCCTCCCAGCTCAGCATCTGGCAGTCACTGCTTTCGTTCTCTTTGGAACGGATCGTGAAGCAGGCCGATTCGTAACGCAGCTGTTCCACTTCGTTTTCCAGCTCTTCCAGTCTCCCTTCCACCCGCTCACGGATGGAAAATCCAGCCGGTGCGATTCCCTGCTTTTTCTGCTCCGCTTTCAGATTTTCGATGACCTCCTTTAAATTCTGCATATTTTACTTTTCCTCCCGTAAGTAACCAGTTTTGTTATTTTTACTGTTTCCAAGAGATCTTAAGGGATCCGCATAATCGTGAATGCTTTCTATTTCCATTGTCTCAGGATTGCAGATCAGTTTGAGCAGGTGGTAATGCTCTCCGGAATGACGCATTTCAGCGTCAAACAGGCGCACAACATTTTTATACCGGCTTCCGGAGGTGCTGATCTTGATTTTATATTCGATACGTTCATCATCTATCTCTGTATTATCTTCCCGGTGACTATAACATTCGTCGATCAGCTCCGGGTATGACTGCACTCTCAGCTCATTCGTCTTCGGAATGTCACCAGGGAATCTATGGAGCACCGTGCCATTGGTCAGCACCGTCTCGCCCACTTCCCATTTTCTGATGCCAAGGATTTCTGTCACATCGTCACCGACCTGATACTCTCCATCCGGCAAAATGGACAGCGGCTGCACCAGGCCCTGGGAAATCTGGCCTCTGAATTTTCTGGTTTTCAACCGGAAACCGGCGCCAAGCACCTCATCCTGTTTGAAGCTGGTGTCCCGCAGAAACTCAAACTCGTCACACACCGGGAGAAAAGAATCCACCTCCATGTAGACGCACTTGTCGCCCACCTGAAACTCACCCTTGTTCGCCACGCACTGCCATCCAAGGACATGCACGCACTCAATCATATCCGCACCCTCTCTTTCCTCTTCCAGTAAGAGTTTCTCCACTCCTGGCCACGGATAAATGCTTTTGCCTCTGCAATATCCATGGTCTTTTTATTTACCACAAGCTTCGTCGGAATAAACCGCGGCTTCCCATTCTTCTCGTAGCTTTCGCCCTGCATTACAACGACTTTTGCTTTATATTTGTCCGCAATGCGCTCCAGCACGCGCTTCATATCGTACTCATTGCTGATGTTCCAGCAGGGCTTTTCTGTCTGATACCAGATGGCAAGTTCTCTCTGCCTCCACTCCGGTTCCCGCTGTCTGGAGCTGCAGACCACGTAGTCAAACCCATGCAGTCCATGAGGCCCGTCCCCACACGGCTCCCCGGCCCCCTCCAGATTGTAGCGGGTCGGCAGTTCACGCTTCACCGCAAATGTCATCGATGCCTGCGAAATGTCTGCCCTGACCCAGCGCGGAACCCGCGTAGAATAACAGTCTGAATGACCGTGGCTCATCCAGCGCAGACGGTTCACGAAGCGGCTGTGCCAAAAGCGCTGCAGGAACGTCCTGCGGTGTGCAACATAGAAAACATAAGGTTTCACGTACTTTACTTCTGTCATCTTTCTTCAGCTCCTTTACTTTTATTATACTGGACCCAATACTCCCGGTCTATAGTTTTTGGTTATTTCAATGTCTCTTTCAATATTTTGTTAGCATAAAATGTGACATCTCAAGATAAAAAAAGAGAAAACCATACCACGAACGATTTTCTCTTTCCGTACTTTTATAAACTGGTGATTCCGAACATATCTGTTTTGTCTCTCAGCATTTCTCCCTTTCCATCAATGGTAATGTATACCTCCACGATCCTTTCCGGAGATATTTTTCTCTTCACTTTGTAAAAAGCAGTGTACTCCCCCAATGCGCAAGAGCGGACCATTACGCGCTCAGCAATCTCATACAACGGCCTGCTGCGCTTGCTTTTCTCTTCTTCATCCCAATTGTACAGATCCAGGGCATACTGCATCTTTTCCCGCAGATAAATATCTGTCGTATCCCAGACAAAACGCCATCCAGCCCATTCATCCAGATAATCAGAAAGCATCCGCACTCTTCTTCCCACGGTCCGGTTTGATTCTTTTATATAATGTTTCAGTTCTTCTGAAAGATACACATACTTTTGCCCGCTGTATAACTGGCTCTTTTCAATCATATGTTCCCTCTGGTCATCTACAGACAGAATGCTTAACAGCAACAGAAGCTGCCAGTCATTCTCGTCGAATTCCAGATACTGAATCAGATGCAGTCTTAGATATTCTGTGAGTATATGATCCTGCATTTTTCCTTTAAGAGCCGCAATCTGTTCCGTCTCCTCATATCTTTTCGGGCAATCATCAAAAGAAATCGTTCCCTTTGTAATCCATGCGCCCCACTTATTTTTTAATGCGGAAAACAGAGCCATCCGCTCCGAAAAAACCTTGCAGGCTTCCGGATCTTTCATAGCTTCTTCATAACGATTAGCAAAACTGTCCCTCAGACTGTCCAGAATCAAATTCTGTTTATCCACGGGAACATACCGAAACTTAGAGAGAATTTCCTGCTCATGCGGTTTTATTGTATAAAAAACATGAAAATAATCCAGCAAAAGATCCTGTTTCTTCGGATCCAGTCCGGCAAATAATCTGCAGACAGCCTGAGAATAACTCTCTTTTACAATTTTCCCGGCTATTTCTATCATTTCCGGGATACTTCTCTTCACCTTTGTACGCTCATATTCTGCTATTCTCTGTTCTCTGATCAGTTCTTTCACCAAATGCAAAATCTTTTCCTGCTGCTCTGTATCTGGAACCGTTTCCCCGGTAACATATCTGCTTACCGTGCGCGCAGTTACACCGAGCTTTCCTGCTACAGCCGGTCTGCCTACTTTGTTGCTTCTCATCATGTTTTTCAGTTTTTTACCAAATTCGTTATCCATAAACAGCTGATTTCCTTCTCGCTTTTGCGTGTCGCTTTTGTATGTCTCTTTTTTATCCTTATTGCATAGTATGTTTTTTATGCTGAACTGTCAACAGAGACTTCCCTGCTTGCTCCAGATTCCGTCTAACCGTTCCACCAGCACAGGAAATAGAATTTCTCCGAACATGGCACTCTGCATGGGCAATATTCTGTTGTCTGCTAGTTCACAGGCCACAACAATACGGTTTTTATCTTCTCCTACCGTTTCATACAGCAGAGTTCTGCTGCTTTCCCCCTGAAAAACATCCATCTCCTTCAGGCCGTTTTTTCGTTCTTGTACGGTTCCACGCTTACAGACCATACTCTCCTTCCGTTCAAAGGTATCCCATACCATTTCCACAAACTGAATCTGAGGCATCGTTAAGAGTACAAAGGGTACCTGATATCTTAACACTTCACACAGTGCTTTCGCCTGTTTGTAATAATTTTCCGATCCCAATTCAAGACGGATTTCCGTATGGAAAGCAGAATCATCAAATGCCTCCTCCGGTTTTTCTTCCGCGACTGCCTCCAGCACTTCCCTTTTTGCCTTTTCCAAAAACATGAAAATACCTTCTTCCCGGCCAGTTTCCAGGCCCTCCGCATTCATGGAAAAACGTTTATACAGACCACCCTCTTCCAGATAAGAAGAAATGGTAATACCACTTCCATAAAACGGCGATGTCTGCCAAACTGCTCTCATATCATAGAGCAGATCGAGCAGTTCTTCCAGCCGGAACCCTCTCCCATTATGAGAAAGCTCCAGCCTTGTATCCGTAAGCCTGCATCTTACAGCAACCTGTTCCATTCCTTTCTCTGTTTCGCATCCCATTGCTGTTGCTTTTTTCAGAAACCATTTCAAAATCTTTTCTGCCATCTTTGTACGCCTCCTTAGCACAGAAATGTTACCTTTTCTCCCATAAATGACCGTATAATTTTTATTCTACATATTAAACAGCTTCCTGCATATCCGGCTCCATCAGATTTCTGGTTTTTTCCTTTAATATTCTGGTCTTTTCCCGCTGCTCCTGCCGCAGCTTATCCATGGGATCATATCCCCAGCGGTCTACCAGCCTTTTTACCCACTCCCCAAAACAAAGCCGATTCGGGACTTCATCTTCATACAACCAGGTACTTGTCAAAAGAGCCTGTAATGCAAATGGACTTGTATGTTCCAGTCTGGTCACTGGAAGTTCATGAAACAGTCCTTCTTTTTCCAGGAACTGAGCCAGACGGCTCTGTACAGCTAATTCTGTTGTAAAACTATCCGCAATAATCAGCAGATCAATGTCCGAAGTTTCCTGATATCGACTCGTCAGAAAGCTTCCATAACAAACTACGGTAAACCATGCATTCTCCTTGCCTCTGGGCTGTAAATTTTTTCTTGGAATGGAATCTAAAAATGCTTCTATCTTTTTCATAATCTCACGGCGCTTTTTCAGCGTATCACGCATTCCATAAGGAAGCACATAGTAGTCCTCCGGCAGCTTTTTATAGTACTGTGCAGAAATACTTCCCGGAATATCCTCCAGTCCAGCCTTCCACAATTCCCCGAAACATTTCTTAAACAGTCCCATCATATCGGGGAAGTCCACATTATAATCCATAATCACCGGGCATAACAGATCACTGGTATAATTGGGCATACGAAGTAATGACGCCGCCTTCCGAATTCTTTTCTCAGAAAAACTCATGAGAATAATACTCTTTTGCTCCGGTGACACATCATAATCAAAATCATCCGGTCCTTTGATGTTCTTTCCCTTTGAGATTCCAAAAAAACGAACAAGCCACTGCACATCCCACATAATATCCGCAAAAATCAGTAGCATGTCACTTTCTGCCATTTTCATGTCATCCCACACATCCGGACTGATTCTGTCAATATTAAATTCGCCGCTGTGATAAGCCGCTCCGTAACGCAGCCTGGCTATGTCATATTCCAGCTTATCCATCGTGCCTTCCACACGATTGCGGATCGTATATGGCGCAGGTATGATCCCCTGTTTTTCCTGTTCATCTCGTAAATCTTCAATAAACCAGCTTATTCTTTCCATGTTCCGTTGCCTTTCATGTATGTAAATGCTCCGTTTCCTGAGTGTCTGCAGCTCATGCTTATACTTTTATTATAGTTAATCTGTTCTCTCTGGTCTATGGATTTTGGTTATTTCATTGTCTCTTTACCATATTTTTTCGACCTATAATATGACATGATAAGCACATCTTCTCCTATCATTTCACACAGCAGGGTTCTGCTGATTTTCCCTGAATATCTTTTCACGGGAAATTTAACTTTCCACCCACAAATAGCCGTTTTCTTTGTTTTTCAGACGTTCTCCCAGATATCTCAACGGATTCGCGTAATCGCGGATGCTCTCCACCTCCATTGTCTCCTGGTTGCAGATCACCTTGACCAGATGGTAATGTTCTCCACAGCGCGCAATTTCGCACAGCTCTTTGTCAAACAGGCGAAATACCTTTTTATACTGACTGCCCGAAGTGCTCACCTTGATTTTGTATTCACGATTCTCATCATACGTATCCACGCCGCCATCCATATGTGTGCACAGAACATCCATATCATAGCTGTCGTCTCCATGGCTCATATTTCCTGATTTTATCTCCACCATATACCGGTTGTTTTTTGTTGCCATGTAGCAAAAATCGTGATCCTTAATTTGGGTTTTATAGCCTTTTTTCCGGAACTGCCCGACCAGCCATTCGAAGACATAATCTTCTCCCGCTTTTCTGACCTCACCAATGACCCGGTCTTTTTCATCCTGCGAAAGCTTTTGAATGAATTCATCCCCTTCAAAATCCACATCTTTTTCGAAATCATAGCCGAGCCCGCTTTTGATCCCAAAGGCATGCCCGCTTTTGAATTTCGTTCCACAAACTACAAGGTCCAGCAGCTCATCCGCGGAATCAACACCCGCTGTTTCGACAAGTTCACGCAGCCGGTTCGCGTCCTCATTCATTCTGGCGACCGATTTCACGGTCAACAGCTTCGCGCAATCTGCCTCACTCCGAAATTCAGGGAAATAATTCGTGCGCGCTCTGCACGTTCTGTTCGTTTCAAGCCAGCCATACAGCCGTCTGCAGGCCTCCTGAACCTCTTCGCTCTGTTCTGAAAGGGGTTTCGAGGCAAACATACGGTTCAGGCCGTAACTGATCTGTCTTGCTACTTCATAGTTGTCTATCCGGCGTATCGGCCAGTCATAAAGCGCAGACTCTACCCGCATATGCAGCCGTTTTGATTCCATATTGGGATACGAAGTATCTATCCCGAGGCCATCCCTGATCTGTACCAGTTCATCGTTCAAATACCCCAGGATTGCATCCTCCGCCGCGATGCATTTCCCCGCACAGTTCGGAAAAATGGCCTGGGTCATCAGGATTTTCATTGGAAAATACTCCCTGCTCACACTATAGAGATGCCCAAGCCACTGGAACGTCCGCAGTTCATCCATCTCCAGCATGGCGGAAAGCCGCTCCATACATCCACAATCCCGAACGCGCTCCATCATACAGCACAAAACTCCCGCGTATGTTTTCTCCCACATAGATTTCGGGAACCGTTCATCCTCGATCCGTTTCAGTTCGATCGGGATTTCCAGGTTCATTCCCTCTTCTGCCAGTTTTTTTATCTTCTGATCCGGTCCACAGGCCAGAAGAAGCCCCCAGATCTGGTTGCGGGTCTGCAGAAATTCTTCCTCTGCCTCAACTTCCTCTTCCTCGTCATCTAAAAGATAAAGTGGAGGATCCCCGATGGCGTGGACCAGCCGGTCCATTTCAAAAGTCCCGGGCTGATCCCCTTCCACCATGCGAAACAATGGCGAAAGCAAAACGGAACGCAATGCTAATTTTTCCTGACCGAAATCCAGCCGGTCCATGGCCTCGGATATATCCTTCAGACATTCCGGAATATCCGGGTCCTTTTTCACCTCCGTGATCCGTTTCAGAACAGGCGGGTCAACCTGGTTTACAAAAATGGCCACATTGCCCGCCATGATCTGATCCGCCAGCTTCCTGTTCTTCATGGCCGCCTTGTACAACTCATAAATCCAGACCGTGTGCTCCGTTCCAGGATCCTGCTCTATCAGGTAATCCAGAATTTCCTGGGCATGCTCCAGCAGGTAAGCCAGGCTGATCTGCTTCTCTGCCGGAACCGGATAGCCGGAAAACACCTCTTCCCAGTCTGTCTGATCCACCGCCGGGAGAAACAGATCCACGGAAGCCAGAAGCTTCTTTGTGACTTTTCTCTCCTCCGCCGTCTCCCCCACCACAATGCAGACCCGGTCATCGTTCAGGCATTTCTTTCCGTCTCTGGTGAGAAACAGCTTCTCTCTGCTGATCAGTTCCAGACAACGCTCAGAAAACTCCTCCTGCCCACAGCCTTCTTCCCAGGCAGACACTCCTTTCCGTTTCGGAATGCGGACCGCATTCTCCACACCCTCAAAACCTTCCTCAACCAGGTTGTGAAGGAAATGCCCATATAACCTCACCGCCAGGGAAAGGGCATCCTGATTATCCATACCCGAGCTGGACATAACTTGAGGATTTTTGTAGTTAGACATTTTCATATTTGGCACCCTCCTTTAGTATGATTAGACATTTTTCTGTGGTTTCTCGTTATTTTGTTTGTATAGTTATTGTTTTAGACTTATTTTTGTGGTTTTATGTTGTTTTCGTTGATTTAGACATTGTTCCCCCGTGGTTTGATACATCTAATGATCTGTCTATTTTTATCTTTCTTAGACTTTATTTTAGAACGTAGATGTGGAAATGTCAATGGGGTTTTGAGAATTTTGATTAAACCGGTGGTTGAAAAAAAGAGGATGACATCACGGCGGGGGTGATGTCATCCTCTTGGGGAGGGGAGTATTATTTTTTTAGGTTTCCCTGATTCATCATAATCATAACATTCTTTTCTTGTTCCAGGGAAATAATCTATCAGTGCTTTAAGAATTTCCGCTTCTTCCGAAAAAGCTGTCATCCAGACCGAAAAGAAACCATCCTCCGCAGCAGTCATTAAGATTTGCTTTTTCATATCCTCTTTAAACAAGTCCGGAGCATCTTTAATATGCTGCCAATGAGTGAGGGACTGCAGTGCCCTGTGATAAGAAGCATTTCGATTCAAAAATCTTCTGTCTTTCTCACCACTTTCCCGGGCAGGCTTATTGCCTAAGCCAACGGCCTCATATGTATTAACCGCCCTTTGATAAATAGTTCCAGTTGGATCAAGATCTTTCAGTTCTGTTTCATTGACCATAGGATATCCATTTTTATATGTATAGGCAATGGCTGTATTGTCTTCATCCGGCCATAAATACCATTTCTTATCCTGTGGCGCTACCTTGTCCTTCTTTCTGGTATTGCAATACTTGCAACTCAGAAGAAGATTTTCCCATTCCGTCAATTCTCCTCCGAGGCTTTTTGAAACCTTGTGTTCTACCTCCGGCACATGTTTAATTGACATTTCACAATATGAACAATATAAACCTATTCGTTCCCGCTGAAACGGGATCGCGTCCTGATACCTGTTTATATTTTCATAAGGTGAATCCCCTTTATCTACTGCTCGCATTTCTTTGCTTTCCACGCTTTCTCAATATACTGCTGATGCACCCATGCCATATAGGCAGGGTTTTCACTGTATTCTGCTTCTAATCTGGCCAGTTCTTTTCCAAGCTCGTCAATTTCTTCCTGTGTCCGGGCTTCTTCCAGAGCGGCAAAATACTTTCGGGCCGCTTCATAAATTTTCCGCTTCTTTTCACTATACTGCGGCAGAACAACTCCCATAATCTCCTCAGCTATATCTTCCAATCCTTCGCCGGAATACTCGCTGTCTAATGGCTGATCCAGCGTGATCAGTTCTCCTTCTTCCAGAGACTGAATGATAAACGGAGAATGGGTCGCGCAGATAAACTGTATCTTTGGAAACTGTTCCTTTAAAATTCTGATAATCCGTTTCTGCCAGGTTGGATGCAGGCTCAAATCTACTTCATCAATCAGGACGATTCCCGGTGTTTCTTTCAAAGCCCTTTCTTTTAAATAAGGATTCAGAATGCACATTCTTGTGGCAATATCCAGCATAATCTTGATAACATTCCGGTATCCATCACTCAGCATCTGAAATGGAAGAACCGTTCCTTCTTCAGTTTTCAGCGCAATGATATCCTCCTCAAACTTCGTCGAAAATATAATTTCTTCTCCCGGCTTCAGTTCCTCCCGGAATGCTTCATTAACAGCCTGCTGAATGGCCTCATATGCCGGAAACAGCTTTCCGTCATTTTCTTCCATGGCAACCGTCTTTAATGTCTGAATATAGCGGAATGCAAGATCCAGTCCATGCTGCACATCCAGACAATGGCTATACGCATCAGTCCTACTGAAAACACCTTTTTTCACAGATGTTTTATTTCCGTCTTTCCATAATCGTGCACTGCTCAGGTACAATACCAGTGGGAGAACCACATCTTCATCAGAATGGTCTGCCTCTGAAATTTTTCGTTCCCACTCTACTACAGTCGGCTGCATGGGATTGGAGCCACCAAATTTCGTACGGGCATCTTCCTTCAACACCACTCTCTGAAATTTGATAGGCTCTTCTGATTTATCCCATTGCGCCGTACAGGAAACTCCGCTTGGATACTGCGGAACCATTCCAGTTGTAAGAATAGTATTATCATCTGAAATCTGTGCTTTCCACCGTACATCTCCAGTCTTGATGTTAAAAACAAACCGGGATGGAACATAAGTTTTAAAAGCTGCAAGATACGCTCCCAGCATTACATTTGCGGCCTCTAATACAGTGGTTTTTCCAGAGCCGTTTTTCCCTGCAAATACATTCATTCTTGGATTTAACGTAAACGTCTCGTTCTCAAATCTTCTGTAATTGGCAAGATTTAATTCCTGGATGTTAAATTCACACATATTTCTGCCGCCTTTCAACTGGTATCTTTTTGATTTTAACTATAGCATTTTCATGGGGCGATTGTCAATTTTGCGGTTTGTGCAGAGCCATAAGTGCATTCAGCTTCCGGTGTGCTAATAGCAGAAGTCAATTCATATACCATGAGAGCTCTATGACAATGAGTTAATTGGAGTTTAAATCTTTCGTTTTTCGTAGTACCTTTATCTGTCACCATCTCAATATCAATAATTATATTATTGTTTACATCATCAAGTATCTTAATGAGACGCTCCAGTATCTTAGTCTTATTGCCCTCATTTTTCGTAATATCTTTTCGTGATATCGGTTCCTGATTATTAAATCTGTATTTTTCACCATCAACCAAAAACAAAGGATACTCCTTAACCTTTTTGATTTTGACATTCTTTTTCTGAATACTGACCTGAATAGATGATGCATATTTTATTATTACATCCTTCGCACTCTTTGAACCATATAATGAAATGCCAATATGAAATCCAAACAAAGCATACTCAAATATTTGCAGAGATGATAACTCCGTAACATCATTCGTTTTAAGAAACGGACATTGCATTCCATATCCTGCAATTAACTTATTATCACTAAGCTGATATTGCAACGATAATAATTGCATTTTTATATTTTTAACTTCATCTTTATCCGTTATCTTTTTTAAAATCTCGAAAACGTAGTCTTTTACAACAATATAATCTTTTTGATCACCAATAGGCAATAGTTCGTTATATTTATATAAATTTACAAATGGTTTAAACTTTGATTTTTTTAAGCCTATGCCAAATTTCTCTTTAAGCAACAAAAGCAAACTATCTGTATAATCTTTAAAAATAACAAAAGACTCTTGCCCCTCCACATATACACGCAAGTATTGACCAAATGGATATCCTGAAAATGAATACGGTTCTTCACTACACATATAAATATGGTTTAATAAATCTTCTATTCCGTTTTCAACTTCATCATCGTTTACGAATTCATTTTCTTTCCACTTTTCTACTATGCATTTTCTTTGATTTGATGTTAAATCCACCTCTATCTCGTTCCAATAATCAACCGGATTGTTTTTATAAATATCTTTACTTAAATTTATTATAAAAACAGATTCTTCCAATTTATTACAATTGTTACAAGGAAACACTTTTACTTTTTCATTTCCCTTCAGCAACTTTGAATCATATTTTATTTCAGGTTCGTCAATATCAATGCCCTGCTCAGAAGAATTGTTATACTTAAGTATATCTCCGAGTACTTCAACATATAATGAGAAATAATCAACCTTTTCTATTTCACCATCAATTTTTTTCTTCCAGAATTTTAATAAATTATTTACTATATCCTTATTTAACAATTTATTTTTCCAGATTAACTTAAAATATTTTTTAGAATATTCCAGATTCGGTATTAGTTTTTCCAGTTCCAAATCCTTAATCTGACCCAAGGCCTTTATGCTGCCTCTTTGAGAAATATTTTCTCTGGAAACAATACATTCATTTTTCTTCCACATCATGAGCAGTTCATCATACTCACTATTTTCTATTAAATCACTGGAGTTTTCCTTGAACAAACAGGCCGGAAGCTGTAAAAAAAAGTCTTGAGAATCAGGTTCTCTAAACCCACCCGTTATTAGCAATACTGGTAGTTCCTCTCTTAAAGCCTCTAGTGTCTTAACGCCTTTGTCATAGATACTCTTTAAAATATTTTGTTCTGAAATATCCTTAGTCACTTCCACTAATTTATTTCCAGTATAATTTTCAACTGCAAATTTCTGGCAGATCAATTGTAATTTTAATAATTCTTCAGTAGACTTATAGTTTATCAGTTCGAACTTTAATCGTTCAAATTCTATCTCTTCATTAGCCTTATTTTGATAAAATCTTTCAAAATCAGGGTCCATCAAATCAAACCATTGATACATATAAGCTTTCAACCTATATATCTTTGGATTGCGAACTTCTTGTAAAGATCTCATCTGAATTCCAGATGACGTCCTGCAGGGTATGAATTCTAATTCCTCAAACCCTAAAGAAAGGGATAAACAAACATTTCTAAAATCCTTATTGAATTTTTTATATAATTCTTTATATAACTCTAAAGGAACATATAGAAAAGCGTAATTAGCTATAGTTTTTTTATATTCTTTCGTAAAACTGTTAAACAGTTTTACAAAAACGCCCTCTTTTCCAAAAACCAACGCCGCTATCCCTGCATTCCATGTAGTTGCATCCTTTATAGGATCAGTTACCATAATATCTCGACGATTCGTCGTGGTCTCGAAAGCAGGAACGTTAATATATACAGCCCCACCAACCGATATATCCGTAGGTAATGTTACATACAGTGCTCCATCTTGAGGTATCACACTTTTTTTAGAGTCATTAATTAAAAATGGTTTTTTCATAAACCTCACTTCAACATGAGTGCGAATATCATCCTCGCTTTCCGCTTTACATGGTATAGCATTTAAAGGAATATAGCCTCTATTACTCCAAAAATAGGGTGAGTCCGCCCATAATCCACGCGCATCTTTCTCTCTCTGCACAGGGCAATATTCATAACATTGCTCATCTATATAAATATTCTCAAGATTGTGCAAAAATAAGCGTAAAATACATGATCTTTCTAATTGCTTTTGTAACCCTTTCAGTCCAATCTCTTTACGCAATCTAAACTTAAATGCAGTAAGGTCATCTTCTATAATTCCTTCGCCAATCATATTGTTTCTATAAAAAAAATAAAACGACTTATCAATATCTGACCATGGTTCATTCTTTAGGATTTGAATAATAGGGAACTTTGTTTTTTCACCATTTTCTTTTACATCATCCAAATTTTTTTTCTTGAAGCGCAATTTCTATTTTAGCTGCTATTTGGTCTACTATTTTCTTTTTTTCAGAATCATCTGGTTCCTGTATTATCGAAACAGAATTGTTTTCGTTAATCCGAATAAGTTTATCGCAATAATCTTTATCATCAGACATTTCATTTTCTGCAAAAATAGACTCTATATATTTTTTCGGTCCTTCAATTAATGTTTTAGCCAAACAAATCATACTGCTACAGCCTTCATGAAGATATACTGCTGATTTTGTTAATGAATTTATCTCACACTCGCTAATAGCATTATATAATTCCTTTTCCGAGTTATTTAGTTCAACTAAAACTGATTCTATTTTAGGCTGAAAGTCCAAACATTTGGAAATGGATTTTGTGCTAGATGTCCTGGAAAATTCATCTTCAGGTTTTAGTAACTTACTTTCATTTATTAAATCTTTCTCCGTATTAAAAATGGGCGTTGCACTCATAAAAATCTTCCGTTTTGCGCGTGAACATATTTTCTCCAAACTATTATATCTGATACTTTTTGTCTGTTCCCCTGAAAATGGATATTCGGTATATTCGTTTCTAAAATTATGTACCTCATCTACAATCAAAAGATCATATTGTGTTTCAGCATCTTCTATCTTTTTCAACCGTTGCCAGCTTTCAGCATACACCACTATTTGAGCATTATGGCTCATACCAAGACCTGAAGAATATGCATCATAAACATTGAGCATAAATTTGGTTTCCAATTCCTCTTTCCATTGTGCACACAATGTAGGTGGTGCTAATATCAATATTCTCGGATTGGCAGTATCCTTTAATGACTTTTTAACCCATTCGCTTTCTCTATCTCCGTAAATCAGCTCAGAAATAATAATTCCTGCCTCAATAGTTTTTCCTACGCCAACCTCATCTGCAATGTAAAGATCCTTATCTGTGTTTTCGAAAAACTCAAAAAACGGTTTATACTGAAACGGCTCAAATAGTATTTTAGAATTAAATAACGCATATGGAATCATATCTTATTTCCCCCTGTTTAATAAAATTACACCAAAAGACAAGCCGATTTATCATCTAATCGGCTTTTCCTTCGCATGCACTCATCCCAACCCATACCCACTCAGATACTGCTTCTCTGCCAGCTTCTCCAGCCAGCACATTAACATATACACTTCATCCCCCACAATCTGATAATCCCGGGTATAGTTGGTTCCTTCATCCTGGACATATATAACCTGGATGTAACTCAAAAAGCGCCAGTCTTCTACTCTGTAGTTAATCATATCTACCAGCCGTATGCCAAGCCGCTGAATCTGGCCCAGTTCCAGACTTTTGTCAGCCAGTTTTCTGGCAAATTTGCTTTCTAGTTCCGTCTCTTCTTCCAGTTCCGGAATTTCCAGATATTTATCCCGGCTTTCCGGTTCCCACTGGTACTGTGAAATCCGATCGCAGACCTCTCCGTATTTTAAAGCCCGGTACTGCTCCAATGCATCCTTTTTTTCCTGATCTTTCCGCATCGCCAGAAAATACGCTATGTCCATAATAACCTGCTCTTTCTCTGCCGGAATACGTCTAAAGTTATCTACCATCTCCATTTCATACATTTTCAGCTCTGCATACAAATCAAAAAAATCCAGCATGAACTTCTGTTTTTCTTCCGGCAGCAGGGCGAAGACGCGGACAGCCCATTTTTCTGCCTGTTCGCGGCGTTCCTTGTAAGCCTCTCTGCGTGCGCTTCCGAGTGTTACCGTTTTCAGTTCCCAGACTCTTTTGATTTCCTTTCCTTCCGCAACAAGATCTTCCGTAGAGTAACCGGCAATCTCCGAAACTGCCTGAAGCACCTGCTCCTGTATTTTTTTCTTCGGTACAACCTCGCCATTCGCATAGCGGCTCACGGTTTTCTGGGACTTGCCGATCCGGTCCGCAATTTTCTGACCGGAAATCCGGTATTTTTTCATTAATGATTTTAACACGCTTGCAAAGCTCTGCTCTTCTACAATGATTCTTCCACTCATAAGTTCATCCTTTTCAAAAGTTTAGTTTGGTCAAGTCATTTTTCAGGTTTATTTTGACTGTTTTATGATTTTATGGTACATTTTTGTTCCGAGTTTGTCAATCGCAAAGGGCAGATTTTTCTCACGCAAAAAATCCTGCTGCCATCCCGCATCACGCAGGCAGCAGCAGGATCGTCCTGTTCCTTCTATTGTAGTCCCCGCCGTTCCATCCGGCAATAAACCAGTGGTTTCATTTCCTACAGCTCCAGCCCCTCCGCAATCCCCTTCAGCGTCTCCGCCGACTGGATCAGCCGGGTCGTTTCGTCTTCGTTCAGGGAGATCGGCACATGGGTTTCCACGCCGTCCAGGCCCAGCACCGCGGGCATGCTCAGAGCGATGTCGCGGATGCCGTATTCGCCGTGCATCATGGAGGACACCGGCAGAATGGACCGCTCATTGCGGATGATGCAGGCACAGATGCGCCGCACAGACATAGCGATGCCGTAGTAGGTGGCCTGCTTTTTGGCGATGATATCGTAGGCGCTGTTTTTTACGGACTCCGCAATCTCGTCCAGCTTCATTTTCGGGTTGTCGTAGCCCCGCATCTCGCAGAAGGTGTCCAGCGGAATGCCGGAAATGTTGGTGCTGCTTAACACCGCGATCTCGCTGTCACCGTGCTCTCCCACAATGTAGGAATGCACGCTGCGGCTGTCCACCCGCAGATGTTCCCCCAGGGCGTATTTCATCCGGGCCGTGTCCAGAACCGTGCCGGAGCCGATGACGCGGTTTTCCGGCAGTCCGCTTAAGCGCAATGCCACATACGTTAAAATGTCTACCGGATTGGACACGATCAGCAAAATGCCACCAAAGTTCCGGCTGGCGATCTCCGGGATGATGCTCTTGTAGATTTCCACGTTCCGGTGCACCAGATCCAGTCTGGTCTCATCCGGCTTCTGGTTGGCCCCTGCCGTCACAATGATGATGGCTGCGTCTGCCACATCGTCGTAGTCTCCCGCGTATATCTTCATGGGTGCCGCAAAGGGAACGCCGTGGGAAATGTCTTTTGCTTCCCCGTCCGCCTTGCCGGTATTGACATCCAGCAGCACCAGTTCGGAAAACAGCTTGCTCTGCATCAGGGTAAACGCTGTCGCAGAACCAACAAAGCCGCAGCCAATGACTGCGGCTTTTCTGGATTTGATCACATTGCTCATAAGACCCTCTCTTTCTGTTCTGAAACATGGTTCACGCGCCACGCATAAACCTGTCTCTGTCATTTTTCTGTGTTTTCAAACGTTCCCCTGCAACTGTCTTTGCAGGAAAGCTTTCGATAACACATCTTAGTCTTTGTGAGAAATGGACTCTGTATACCAGACTTATGAAATTATATCTGAAACTCAATGCTCCTGTACCAGCTTTTCCGCGCCCCTCATCCAGTCCACGCGGAAGAAATAGATTGTCATGCCAAAGGCGCAGAGCACCCAGGTCATCGGCCATCCCGCGATCACCACAAGAAGATTGTGCGTCATTGGTACGGTAATGGCCAGATAAATCTGCCGGATCACAACAAAGCAGCTAAGCATAAAGAACATGGGAATGCTGGATTTTCCGGCCCCACGCAGGGCACCGCTTAAGATCTGGACCACCGGAAGACTCCAGTACGCGTAAGAAAACAGCTTCAGCATTGCAGCGCCGTTGGCAACAACTGCCGCATCGTCAGTAAACAGACTCACAAGCAGTGCACCTTCCCGATTCATCCAGACGCTTCCGGCCACAATAATGACAGAGCACATGAGCCATGCAATAAAAATTCCCCGCTTTACCCGCTCAGTCTTTCGTGCGCCGATATTCTGCCCGACAAAGGTGGTGATCGTCATGTTAAAGCTCTGCAGTACAAGCTGTAAAAAACCATCGATCCGGATCGTAGTGGAGTAGCCTGCAATGGCTGCCGTTCCGAAGCTGTTGATATACGACTGCACCACAACATTGGAAAAAGCCGTAATGCTCTGCTGCAGCGCTGCCGGAAGTCCGACCATGAGGATCTGTCTTATCATATCCCGGTGAAACCGTATCTTCTTCAGTTCTACGCGATAAACCTCTCTGGTCCGGATCAGCTGACGCATGACCAGATAAGCACTGACTGCCTGCGCGATCATGGTTCCCAATGCAACTCCAGCTACGCCAAGGCGGGCCACACATACCAGAAGCACATCCAGGATCACATTTAGAACACTGGCTACTGCCAGATAGATCAGCGGATCCCTGGAATTTCCGATTGCCCTGAGAATACCGGAGCCCATGTTATAAAACAGAAGGAACGTAATACCGGCAAAGTAAATGGTCAGATAGAGGGTAGAATGCGGCAGCACCTCCTGCGGTACACCAATGGCCCGCAGAAGCGGGCGTGTCAACGCAATACCGGCAACGGTAAACAGGACGCTCAGCAGCACGGTTAATGCCAATGCACTGTGCACAGCCTGACTCATCTTTTCTTTTTGGCCGGCGCCAAAATACTGGGCAATAACCACACCGGCACCAACCGACAGCCCCATGAAAAAGCCTACCAGCATCTGGATGACCGATGCCGATGCGCCGACGGCCGCCAGCGCATTCGTATCCACAAAGTTTCCAACCACATAAGAGTCTGCCGTATTATAAAGCTGCTGAAAAAGATTTCCGATCAGCAGCGGCACGGCGAAAACCAGAAGGGCCTTAGAGATATTCCCCTCAATCAGATCTATCTGTTTCCCCAACACGTTTATACCCCTTATTTATCCGCCTGATGTTCTTTTAAGTATTCCTCGGTCAGTGCCACTGCATCCATAATACACTGCGGACAGCTGCAGAGTACCTTGCCGGTCTCAACACCCTTTAACTCGCGGCACAGGTAGGAACCGTTTTTTTCTTTGAATTTCTGTACCTGCTCCTTCACCTGCTTGTAGGTGCTTCCCTTCGTCGGCATGCCTTTCTTTAAATCTCCTACACTGCCCGCAAGTCCGATCACCATCATCATGCCGGACAGGGCGCCGCACATCTCCATCATGCCCATGCCAAGGCCAAAGCCTTCGGCAATCCGAAACATCTCCTGCTCGTCTACCCCAAATTCTTTACAGAAGGTACAGGCCACTGCCTGGGCGCAGTTATACCCCTGGTCATGCAATGAAATTGCGTATTCTGCTTTTGTACTCATGATATTCTTCCTCCGTCTGATATTCATTTCAGTCTGTAACTGCATGTTTTTTCTCAGTTATGAACTGTTCTGATATTCAGTATACTCCGAATCCGGCAGACTGTCCACAGGGCAATTGCCTCACTGTTTTAGAACGTCAGACGCATCTGATGCCAAACCACCGTTCAGTGATTTTCTGTTACAGGTTATCCAGAATCGCCTGCACGCCGGAAAACTCCGAAAACCAGACCGGTGCCTGCATCTCATCTTTATGCTCCCCGATGACCTTTTCCATCCAGACCATATTATACCAGCGTCCGAATTTGTAACCGCACTGATAAAATTCACCGACCAGACGATACCCGATATGTGCATGGTAATCCTCGCTGTTGCGGGTCAGATACTCATCCTCTATCTGCGGCACACCGATGCATGCCTCCATATTCAGGATTCCCATAGCCCCGCACACAGCCTCCAGCGCGCGGTTCAGCTTTCCTCCCACACCACAGCGGCGCAGATTTTCCTCTACATAAATGGAAGTCTCCACGGCCCATTCGTAGGCTGCGCGGTCATGAAATGGACCAACATATGCATAGCCGAGGATTTTCCCGTTCTGTTCTGCCACCAGATACGGATATTTCTGTAAGGTATGGCGGATCCGTCCGCGGAATTCTTTCAGTGTCGGTACCTCATATTCAAAGGTGATGGCCGTTTTGATCACATACGGCGCATAAATAGCTAAAAGTTCTTCTGCATCGTCCTCCGATGCAACACGGATATGGATATCGTTGTTTTCCATAAAAGATGTCTCGCTTTCTGTCTGATTTCCATGGCAGCTGCATGAAATATCATCTCCTGTAACACCAAAAATTCCTGCTGAACGCACAATGAGGAAATCCGAAATTTTCACTCATTATACATCAACAGGAATCTATTGTCTATCTTACAAGCAATCTTATTTTTTATATGGAAATAATTCTTCCCAGTTCCGCCATCGTTCTATGCGATATGGAGATCACCATGCGGTCCGCGGATACCCGTTTCAGTGCCTTCAAGACGGCCTGCTCGGTTTCCACATCCAGGTTCGCGGTGATCTCATCCAGAAGAAGAAGTTCCGGGTCCGCTGCTGCCGCCCGGGCGATGGAGAACAGCTGCCATTGTCCCTGGGAGAATAGCTCCGGCGTGCACTCCGTATCGTAGCCGTGCTCCATCTGCATAATGTTCTCGTCCAAGCCGGTCAGAACCGCGGCCCACTTCACCGCTTCCATGGAAATGTTTTTATCAAACAGCGTGATCTGGTCTTTGACTGTGCCCGGCACCCGGTGGAAGGACTGCTCCACATAGCCGAACAGCTTTACAAAAAATCTTTGCAAATCCTTATTTTATGCGGGTCAGAAGCGCAATAGTTTCGCAGTTTGCCGTGTCTTGAACCTGTGAATCTACTTATTATATAGTAAGTTATGCTATCACTCAGTTTCCGCACAAAATAAGGCAAAACTGGTTACCGAATACATTTTCGTTTTTCTGAGCAACCTAGCATATTATACCGTAATTTATGCGCCGTAGTCAAATCGTTGTCATTGACTACGGCGCATCTGTTTTACTGTCTTAAACCTGGATACTGCAGCGCGCCGTCCTGATCAGGCGTAAGCACTACCGGTTCCGTTGCCATCCGGCCATCATCATCTAAATAATACCATTTACCGCCTGACGTCTGCAAGCCCTTAACCATAGCTCCATCTGCCCCCAGATAATACCAGTCACCATTGTAGCGGTACCAGGTGTCATGGACCATCATGCCCGCACCGTCAAACCAGTACCACTTATCTCCGTCCCGCCACCAGGCGTCACGTACACAACGGCCGGATCCGTCCCGGTAGTAGTAACGCCAACCACCGTCCTCCTGCTGCCAGCCAGACTTAACTGTAGCCTGCACCGGAGTCAAAAAGAGCGCCCGCTCCTCCTGGCGGCGCTTGGTGAGCCCGCTCAGCTCTCTGCCGCCCGCCTTGTTATAGGCCAAGATCATGTGTGAGATCTCCGCACGCGTCCGGGATCCCTGTGCAGTCAGACCGTCGATAGAGCCAATGTTGTAAGCAAAGGACACCAGGGCATCAAACTCGTTCTGATTCCACTGATAGCTGTTATACTTGTCCACCTTTGGGGCATACTTGCGATCAATAGACTTGCGCAGCCACTCATCTGCCGTCTCCTGACCGATGCGCAGCCCCTGGCAGATTGTGGTGCCGGTAATAGCCTTGTCAGCATTGGTGGTGCCATAGCCGATAGTCCAAACGCCGACGGCGTCCTGGTAGGCGGTCAGACGGCAGCCCTCAAATTTCTTGATCAGTTTCAATCCGTTTTCTGAGATTTTCATTTGACATTCCTTTCCGTTAACGTTAAGCCGTTAACGTTAACTTTTGGAATATTGACAAATTAAGAAAAATAGAATATGATGTAGGCAGCTAAGAAATGTGGTGAACTTTTCTCATGCGA
>ERZ780144.1365-NODE-1365-length-26753-cov-4.265151_pt1 | contig 26753 bp, 29 predicted proteins | sample MGYA00511380_ERZ780144 | MGnify/ENA primary metagenome ERZ780144 (study PRJEB29588, sample SAMEA1965858) | human gut metagenome | biome: human gut; feature: human-associated habitat; material: faeces | place: Denmark | collected 2008/2010 ... | reverse complement strand
GTCAGCGGTAAACTTTCAACCCGACCATTTATATACCACATATCGGTCAGTGGTAGACTTTCTTTGTACTTACATTCTAGCAAGCGCAAAGAGGAAAGTCAATAGAACGTCCCATTAAAATTTTATGCAGATAACCGCTAATTATTCCCGTTACGCAGTAAAAGCTGGATTTGAGCGATATAGGTGCAAAATATCACCCATGCCATTTTTGCACTCTTAAACCCTCATAAAATAAGCGTTCCAAATGCTCTAAAGCGTAACATTGCTTCGCAACCATATTGTCCGACAAATATGTATTTGTGTTTTTATAATTTTTGTATTTCTTTCAATGCTTTTTGAATATCCTTATAAACCAATGGTTGCATACTATTGTCATAACCAGATATATCTGCCTTATGAAGTGCTGAAAGAATATCATCCTTTAATTCCGGCTTATATTTTGCAATAATCGGCAGCAACTTGATACATTGTCTTGCTGTAATGGGCTTAACATCTGTTATGTGTTTTAAATATCTATCAATAATTTCATCAATCTTATAATCTTTATCCCATTTTGCATTATAGGCAAGTAGTGTAAGCCCTCTTGTGCGAATATAAGAATTATCGTTATCAAGCATATCACTCAACCTATCCATATAAGAATAAACACAATCCGTTTCTTCACTTTCTTTTATCAATTCCTGTAATGCCCTATATGCGACATTATTATTTTTATCGAATAGTAAATCAAATATTTTTGCTATATTATACGACACAATATCCTCCTGTACAAGCACCGATTTATTGTTCTAAGTATAACACATCATCACATAATTTGTCACAAGAAATAAAGGACACAGCCACCGCCATGCCCCAAGTTCCTACCGTTCCAACGCTCTCTCTATTTTCTGTTTCTGTCCTCTCAAATCATTCTGCTTCTCATACAAGCTCTCACGTTCTTTACAGAGTGATTTCATCCGCTCCAACTGCGCCTTCACTCCCTCCCGACAATCCGGCTTTATCCGTTTATATTCCCCGGTCAGACTGCGTATCTCATTATTGTTTGATTTTATCTGCTCCGACACACATATCCAGTCAATTAGATTGCGTACTTCCATATCTGTATCATACAAATCTGTTTCTGAAAGGATTTTCGCACACAGCCGAACCATAACTTTTTTCTCCATATCTGTCATTCTATCAATCCCCCCCTATCTGCTCACATCAAATACACGTTTCGGACGTTTATTTTCCTTTTCTGCCCATTCCAGGGCCTTAGACCGCTCAACTATCGACTGCACCTGTTCTCTGCCGAAATAGCGTTCCAAACGCCCCAAATCTGCCGTTTTCTCCTGCAATCGGTCAATAATGTCGCTCTGCTCCATGACCTTATCTGTCAAGCGACTGATCTGCTGCTCCTGCCGGGTAACTTTTTCTTTTAGTTTCTTTCCCTGTTCTGCAAGCTGGACGCATTTAATTGTCAGTGCTTTTATCGTTTCTTTCAATTTCTCCACAAGCGGAAAAGCTTTTTTATCCTTATAAGCCTTTGCAGACATCAACGCCGCCGGTTCAGGCAGCTGCCACTTCTCGTCCTCGTCATAAGCGTGTATGTTCCGTTCCATAACCGCCTTAGACTGAACCATTTTCTCAATATCTTGTTGCAATTTCTTCTGTTGCTTCTCCAATTTCACATTATCAGACAGCAGCTTTTTCTTGTCCTCTGCCAGCGTTGTCGCCTGCTCCTTCAGCAAATCACTTGTTTCCGAAAGTTCCGACACTTCCTGCCGGATTGCTTCGCCCTTCTTCCGTATCTGCTCTGTTTCCTGCACTGCTTTTCTATGCTGAATCTGAATATCTGATAATCGCTCTTTTCCGTCAGAAATAGATTGCTCCAATTCTGCGACTTCCTTTGCCCGCTCCTTTTTCTCAAAGTCCAAAACAGATAAATGCTTTTCATGTGTGCCTTTCTTCTCCCACTCAATCCCATGTTCCAGCATAACAGCGGCAAGATGCTTTTTTTCATAAGCTACCCACTGATTTAATTCCGTTTCCCGCCTTGTACCGCCTTTAAATCCGAGAGCAGATAACGCCTGTTTCAAAGAAACTCTTGTATCAAGTCCCCGCTTGCTTCCTGTCGTATACGGTACAAAATCTATATGCAAGTGGGGCGTTGCTTCGTCCATATGAAGATAGGCACTAAATACTCTTAACGTAGGATTTCGCCGCTGGAAATCCCGCATATATTTATCCAGCACCTTTGCCGCAAGCTGTCCGTTCTCTGTCTTTGCCCCCATGTTGTCCTTATCCCCGATTTGCAAAATAATTTCATGGAATGGCTTTTCCTGCTTGCCGGAACGGATTTTCTCATAATAATCGTCAATCCGGCGGTCACTTCTGGTCTGCTTCTCATTGTACCAGGCGAGTGCTTCATCAAATAATTCGTGATATACGTCCTTAACATTTTCATTGCAGTATTCCACGTTCAGACAGCTTCGCTCCGAGTCAGTATTCTTTGCATGGAATTTTCTGCTATTATGGTTGACAGAGCCTTTTCCTGTCATAAAGCTGATAGTTCGCTTCAATCAATATCCTTTCTCCCTTTCCGGGCAATCAGCGCCGGATACGGCGCATAAGCTTTGTTACTTTCGTCGAAAGTAACGCAAAAGCACTTTTGACAGCCGTTCCATCCATCAAAAGCTGCCTTTGCGCCCTGCCGGGGGCTTTTCCGTCCTACGGACGGGGCGGCTGTTGCCGCCGCTTTACTTCCGCCGCTATAGCTTTTCGGATAGCCGAAAGTACATTTTCTATCGTATATTCATCCCATCCGGCAAGCCATATCAGCATCCGCATTTCTGCCTCAGTCAATTCTATATCTCCGAATATTTCATTGAGTTCGGCAATCCTCCGGGCTTCACTCTCGTAAAAATATTTGTTCACATTCCGGGTTCCCCATTCTGGCTGTCGTATCATAATCGCCCTCCTTTTCAAGGCCGCAACAATGCAAGGTCTATATCTTTTGCAACCTTACAGACACAAGCCCGTAAATTCCATATGCTCTGCATTGTTGCGCTGTTGCCTTACTCCGGTCTGATTTTATCCAACTCCCAATACCACGAATTGTTTATCCGCTTTGCTCTGATACTCAATTCTTTTTTCGCATTTTCAAGCGTCCGTCTGGATATACCCTGTTCCTCTGCAAGATTGAAAATCTCATTGCTCTGCATGGCATTGTTTGTTTCTGCCACTTCCCGGAGCAGACGCTTCGCCTGTTCCAGCTTATTCGCTTTCGGAGCGATACCGCCCAACACTTCATCAGCGGTAATCTCATAATCTCCGAGCCAGTGAAAACCGTCCTCCGACAACTCAAAGGCTTTCGGGTGTCCAAACGCCGCCAGATTGTTTTTTATCTGGACTACCGCCCTTATATTCGCTTCGCCCTCCACTCTGCCGACCAGCAGGACGCTCCTTGCCACCGCAAAGAAATCAATGGAACCCATGCCCCGATATGCTGCCTTATTTCCTGCCGCTTTATTCATGTGTCCGACAAGCACAATGGCGCATTGGTATTTCTCCGCCAGAGCCGCCAGCTTCTTTGTCATATCCCTCGCTTCATTTGCCCGGTTCATATCCATACCTCCGCCCAGATACGCCTGTATCGGGTCTAAAATCAGCAGTTTCGCTTTCGTCCTTATAACCGCTTCTTCCAGACGTTCATCTATCATAGAAAGTGATTTTATACTTTCGTCAATGACGGAAATATTTTCGCATTCTGCGCCTGCCGCTTCCAGACGGGGCTTGACCGTATCCGCAAGCCCGTCCTCCGCACTCTGGTAAATCACATTCAATGGCTCTGTCAGCTTCATTTCGCTGTCCAGACCTTCGCCTTTTGACAGCTTCGCCGCTATGTTCAGCACAAGCGTTGTCTTACCGTCCCCCGGATCGCCTTGCACAATCGTCAGCTTTCCATAAGGGATAAACGGAAACCACAGCCACGCCACCTCCTGCGACTGTATCTCCGACATTTTAATCATCTGTAATTCTGTTCTCATTTCTGCCATAATGTCCTCCGTTTTTGAAAAATCTCATTGCCGCCGGAAGAAACCTCTGCTATACTTGAATTGTGATTGTTGATAACAGAGGTTTTCCAGTTATCACAGCCCTAACAGTTGCCGCTGTCGGGGCTTTTTTCTTCATCTTGCCACAGATACCTTGCACCATCCAACATCCAGAGAATTGCTTTCAGCATATCTTCATAGGCTTCCTGCAACTCTCTGATTTCTTCGGAAGTAATTTCCGGCTCTTTGCTATCAATTTGTTCTGCCAACTCCACCAGACGATTTTCCATTTGCTGCAATCGTTCTACAATCTGATAGACTGTTTCTTTCTTGCCTACCACGCACACCCGGTTATAAATGCAGGAACGGACAAAATAATCTTTTTTCTTCATACCGCTTGCGAAAATCTTTGCTTCGATTTCTTCCCGTTCTCTGGGAGAGATACGAAAACTGATTGTTGGATATTTGTGTGTACCGCTCATTCCTCTGCGCCCTCCTTAAATTCCTCGTTCAGCAATTTTGCCATTTGTGTCTGTTCCGTCGGGAACATATGAGCATAGCGATAAGTAATATCCACGCTTTCATGCCCCACCCTGTTTCCGATTGATACCGCCGAAAATCCCATGCTGATAAGCAGCGATACATGAGAATGTCTCAAATCATGGATTCTAATGCGTTTCACTCCCGCTTTTTCCGCCCCTCTTGTCATTTCATGGTGCAGAAAGCTTTTTGTCAGATGAAAGATACGGTCAGTGGTAAGAATCCCGTACAATCTGCCGATATAATCTTTCAGTTCTTCACATAAGAAATCCGGCATACTTACATTTCGTTTGCTTTTCGGAGTCTTTGGGTCTGTAATTACATCTTTACCCTCCAATCGCTGATAAGATTTTGTTACCCGAATGACTTTGTTATCAAAATCAATATCCTGCGGCGTGAGAGCTAACAGTTCGCCCACCCGTAATCCGCACCAATACAGTATCTGAAACGCATGATAGGAATATGGTTTGTCCTTTACCGCTTCAATGAATTTCAGATATTCCTCTTTTGTCCAGAACAGCATTTCCTCCGCTTTTCCCTTTCCCAGCGGCCCCGCCTTTACAACAGGATTGCTTTTCAGTTCATAGAACCGTACCGCATGATTAAACAGTGCGCTCAATTCTGATTGCAGAGTTTTCAAATAAGTCGGAGCATAGGGCTTTCCTTTTTCATCACGATAGGAAATCTGTTCATTCTGCCACTGGATAATATCTTTCGGACGAATATCACGCATTTTCTTATCCTTGAAATAGGGCAGTAGCTTTGTCCTCAAGATATGCTCTTTCGTCAGCCAGGTATTGTGTTTCAGTTTCGGCTTCATATCTCTTGTGTATGCCTGAACAAATTCCTCAAAAGTCATATCCAAGTCAGCCGCTTCTTTCATACGGAAATGCCGTTCCCACTCTGTTGCTTCCCGTTTGGTCTTAAATCCCCTCTTAACTTTCCGGAAATTCTTACCAGTCCAGTCATAATAGTGAAAGGACACATACCATGTTCCCCGCTGTTCGTCTTTGTACGCCGCCATAATCTCACTCCTTTCCTAATTCGCCTGTGCCATGCCATAAAATTTTTCTTCATAGTATTTTCTGCTCACTCGTCCGGCGATTGTGATAAAACCTTTTGCTTCCAGTTCTTCGTTCATCTGCCGCACCAGCTTATAAGCAAATGGTTTGGAAATGCCTAAGTCCTGCGCCACTTCTCCGGCTGTTACAAATAAATCATTTTTCAAATACACGTCCTCCTTTTGGATTTTTAACTTTTTTGTTAAGTTCTGCATTTTTAGTATACTTAACATTTCTGCTATTGTCAATAGCTTTTTTGTTAAGTTTATCTTTTTTATTAAATTTAGCATTTCTGATAAGTTTTTGTTGCCGTATTATTTTAGGTATGCTACAATGTAGGAAACGGGATAACTATTTTCACAGGAGGGCTTTATGGAATACACGATACGAGAAATGATGGTAATGGAATATCCTCTATTGAATGAATTTCTATACGAAGCTATTTTTATTCCAGACGGTATAAAGCCGCCACCGAAAAATATTATCGCTTCTCCCGAATTACAAATTTATGTTGACCGCTTCGGGGCATCAAAAGCTGATTTCGCATTAGTCGCAGAAGTTGAACAAAAAATCGTTGGTGCTGTCTGGGTACGCATTATACACGATTACGGACATATTGATGATGAAACGCCCTCTCTTGCCATCTCTCTATACAAAGAATACCGGGGACAGGGGATAGGAACCGATATGATGAAAGAAATGCTATCTTTGTTGAAAACACATGGTTATAAACGTGTTTCACTTTCTGTTCAAAAGGCTAATTATGCGGCTGAAATGTATCGAAAAATCGGTTTTGATATTGTACGGGAAAACGAAGAAGAATGGATTATGGTGTGTAATTTGTAAAGTTTAAGGAAAGGACACAAAATTATGATACTGGGAGAGCGAATTAAGAGAATCCGCACATTTCGGGGATTAACACAACGAGAACTAGGCTTGAAGCTGGGATATGAGGAGCGCAACGCTGATGTTCGTGTGGCACAATATGAATCCGGCTATCGTGTTCCCAAAAAAGATACTCTCATGGAAATTGCCAGGATTTTGAATGTCAACTATATCAATTTTATTATAGAAGCCCCCGGCTGCGCTGAGGACATTATGCAGACTTTTTTCTGGCTTGACGAGGACAACCGCAATACCTTTCATCTGTTTCAGCTTGTCCGCAATCCCGGCAAGTGCAACGTTTCTGATGATAAGTCTGTTCGCTATAATGATAGTGACGAATGGCCTGCTCATGCTCCTGTCGCTATGTGGATTGATTACGGTCTTGTAAATGAATTTCTACGTGAATGGTGTCTGCGGAAAGAACAGCTAAAAAGCGGAGAAATTTCAGAGGACGAATATTTTGAATGGAAAATCAACTGGCCTGCTTCCAGCAGTAGCGTTGATGAAAAGGGAAATGACAAGAAAAATAACAGTTATCAGTGGAGAATTCAATAATGGATAAATTACAATACGACAGTTTTTATAAATTTATCGTTTCAGTTGGTATTGTTTTAATTGTTGCGCCATTATTTTGCTTGCATTATTTAGTTTCTGGTTCATATGATATTATCATGACACAAGAAGAAGCAAACAATTTATCAGAAATTTCTTCTGACTTTTTAAGTATCAAAATACAATACGTTCAAAATATATTTAAATACTTACCCATCATTTGTATTGTGTTTATTATTATTGGTGTAATTTTTACTTTCTGGGGATGTTTAAAATGGCTTCAAATACAAAAAACTTTAGATCAAATAACTAAATTGGATTTAGAAGAAAAAGAATTGCATATTCAAAGTATGTCTGCTCAAGAAATTGCTGAAAAGGTCATAAATGAAGACATTGAGAACCATGAAAACTCAAACTCTGATTCTCAAATAACCCCTTCTAATTCAACAGCTTCCTCTCGAATCAGAAAAGCTTTTGAAATAGAAGATGCCTGCTATAGTTATCTGAAGAATAAACTCAAACGCAAGTATAATGTCCATCAAAATGTCAAAGTTGGTAATTGCGATTATGATATTATTGCATCTTCAAAATATAATAACATTGATTTATTATATGAAATCAAATACTGGAATAATCCTGTTTCAAAGGCTACACTTGCCCGACTAGTTAATCAAATTGAAAAGCGTGGTATTTCATACGAAAATACTGCTCACAGAAATTTTCGTTTTATTATCTTAATTATATCTCAAGAAGATTGTTTTTCAGAGACTACGGATTATTTAAACAACCTAATTTCGCATAAAAATCTATCGTTTATCTCTATTGAGTCTATGAAAGAAGAACAACTATTCTCTGAATAGGTATCAAAAAGGTATCACAACACATACTAAGAGCCGGAAAGTCCGCTGTTTATGCGGCTTCCCGGCTCCCTGTTTACTATTCAAACTCCAGACAGACAGTATGCTATATAAGTGAAAATCATTGATTTTAAGGCATTTTCAGGAACTATCAACCACTAAAATCTATGTGAAAAAAAATAAAAAATGCAATAAAAATGCAATCGAAGTACATTCAGATTTTATAAGATAGACCAGCAAACCTCAATATCATCCAAAAATAGACGTTCAACAATGAGCGTCTATTTTTTGTTTCAAAATTAAATGGGGCTGAAAACAGCCCCGATGGGAATTGGAGATTTGACCCTCCCGGATTCTTCATGTCATGCCAGCCGTAATTTTTTCCATTGCCCCTGCACATTTTAGCAAAAATTCCCAGAAATTCCGTCGCCCACCATAATGCTTTTTACAGTTGTTATTATTGTCATAAGCGTACCTCCTGATATTATAAATCTCCACTGAAATCTACTTTTAAGTTGTTGGGAGTACATGACAGAGCTACATGAGAAAACACAAGCTAACAATCCTAACCATGACTATTTAATTTTTAACACCTAGATAATATCACAACCCTGTAATTTCTTCAATAGCCCCAGAAAGGATGTGATACCACGAAGAAATCACCACCGCCGGAGCGTTCCCCTCCGGCTTCCAGACCGGAACCCGAAACCTACCATCAAACACAACATTCAGAAAGGACAGGTACATCTATATGGAATTAAAATTTGTTATCCCCAACATGGAAAAAACATTCGGCAACTTGGAGTTTGCCGGAGAAGACAAAACAGAACAGAGAAGAATCAACGGACGCATAGCGGTACTCTCTCGCAGCTTCAACCTTTATTCAGACGTACAGAGGGCGGATGATATTGTGGTTATCCTCCCTGCCGAAGCCGGAGAGAAACATTTTGACTTTGAGGAACGTGTAAAGCTCGTCAATCCCCGTATTACCGCAGAGGGCTATAAAATCGGCACAAGGGGCTTTACCAACTACATTTTACACGCTGACGATATGGTAAAAGCATAAGGAAAAGGAGGACATCAGACTATGAGATTAGCAAACGGAATCGTGATTGACAAGGAAGCAACATTCGGGGCATTGAAATTTTCTGCCCTCCGCCGTGAGGTTCACCTCCAGAATGAAGACGGCTCGGTATCAGAAGAAATCAAGGAGCGTACCTATGACTTAAAATCCAGAGGACAGGGGCGTATGATTCAGGTTTCCGTCCCTGCCAGCGTGCCGTTAAAAGAGTTCGATTATAACGCAGAGGTAGAACTTATCAATCCTGTGGCAGATACCGTGGCAACAGCTACCTTTCAGGGGGCAGAGGTGGACTGGTACATCAAGGCAGAGGATATTGTCCTGAAAAAAGGGGCTGCCATGAATCCGCAGCCACCGAAGAAAGACGCTCCCCCTGTAAAATAACAGGAACATAAAAAAACGAAAGGAGGATTGTTCTCATGAAACAGCTTTTCCCCCGTGGAAAACGTATCCGCCCCACGGATAAAGACCTTGTGTTCCATACTGCCCTTGCCGCCCTGTTCCCTGTCTTCCTGCTGGTTGTCCTGCTGTTTCATATCCGGCAGATTGCCGGAACCAACTGGCAGGAAGTGTCCCTTTCCCAGATAATACAGGATGTAAATATCCCTTACCTGTTATTCAGTATGGGCGTGGCAGGGCTGGTGTGTCTTGCAGCAGTTCTTCTGTTCTGGCGATACCGCAGGGACGAAGTAAAACAGCTCATCCACCGCCAAAAGCTGGCAAGGATGGTGTTGGAAAACAAGTGGTATGAATCGGAACAGAGAAAGGAAGACACTTTTTTCAAGGACTTGTCTTCCAGCCGTTCCAAAGAAGCCATCACTTACTTTCCAAAAATCTACTACCGGATGAAACAGGGCTTGCTCCATATCCGTGTGGAAATCACCTTGGGGAAATATCAGGAGCAGCTTTTAAACTTGGAGAAAAAGCTGGAAAGCGGCTTGTACTGTGAGCTGACGGATAAGGAATTAAAAGATTCCTATGTGGAATACACCCTGCTTTATGATACCATTGCCAACCGTATTTCCATTGAGGATGTACAGGCAAAGGACGGCAGGCTTCGGCTTATGGAAAATGTCTGGTGGGAGTATGATAAGCTCCCCCATATGCTCATTGCCGGAGGAACCGGCGGTGGAAAGACCTACTTTATCCTAACCCTTATTGAAGCCCTGCTCCGCACCAACGCCATCCTGTTCGTGTTAGACCCCAAAAACGCCGACCTTGCGGATTTACAGGCGGTTATGCCGGATGTGTACTACAAAAAGGAGGATATGCTTTCCTGCATTGACCGTTTCTATGAGGAAATGATGAAACGCAGCGAAGACATGAAGCTCATGGAGAATTACCGGACAGGGGAAAACTACGCTTACTTGGGGCTTCCGGCAAATTTCCTTATCTTTGATGAATATGTGGCATTTATGGAAATGCTCGGCACAAAAGAAAACGCCGCTGTCCTCAACAAGTTAAAACAAATCGTTATGCTTGGGCGGCAGGCTGGCTTCTTCCTGATTCTCGCCTGCCAGCGTCCGGACGCAAAGTATCTGGGGGACGGAATCCGTGACCAGTTCAATTTCCGTGTGGCTCTGGGGCGGATGTCGGAAATGGGCTATGGGATGATGTTCGGGGAAACCACAAAGGACTTCTTCCTAAAGCAGATAAAGGGGCGTGGCTATGTGGATGTGGGAACTAGCGTTATCTCGGAGTTTTACACGCCCCTTGTACAAAAAGGACACGATTTCCTCAAAGAAATAAAAAAACTGACAGACAGCAGGCAGGGAGTGCAGGCGGCGTGCGAAGCGAAAGCCGCAGAAGCGGACTGACCTGCTGTGGCTGGTGTGCCGCAAGGCACGCCAGCATAAACCCCTCGTATCTAACAGAGGGGTACAAATCGACAGGCAACAACCAAACAACAGGGCAGAATCCCATGGTACACAAGGGATTTTCCCATATCCGGCGTGTGTCAACAAGGCTCTGAAAGTTGACATACGCTTTTTTAGACAGGAGGGATTTTCACTGAATGAAGAAACATGGGTACGGGACATCAAAGAAAAACGGGAAAGTTACGGTATCTCACAACAGAAACTTGCCCTAGCTGCCGGAATCACCCGTCCGTACCTGAGCGACATTGAAACAGGCAAGGCTCACCCGTCCGAAGTATTACAGGAAGCCATCACGGAAGCTCTGGAACGATTCAACCCAGACGCTCCCCTTGAAATGCTCTTTGACTATGTGCGGATTCGCTTTCCCACTACGGATGTGAAGCATATCGTGGAAGACGTGCTGCGGCTAAAGCTCCCCTACTTTATCCATGAAGACTACGGTTTCTACTCTTACACAGAGCATTACTATCTGGGGGATATTTTCGTTCTGGTATCACCGGAACTGGAAAAAGGGGTGCTGCTGGAACTGAAAGGGCGTGGCTGCCGCCAGTTTGAAAGCTATCTGCTGGCACAGGAACGGAGCTGGTATGAGTTTTTCATGGATGTTCTCATGGAGGACGGCGTGATGAAGCGGCTTGACCTCGCCATCAATGACAAAACGGGAATCCTGAACATTCCCCATCTGACAGAGAAGTGCCGGAATGAGGAATGTATCTCGGTCTTCCGCAGCTTCAAAAGCTACCGCAGCGGCGAACTGGTACGGCGTGAGGAAAAAGAATGTATGGGGAACACCCTGTATATCGGCTCCCTCCAAAGTGAGGTGTACTTCTGCATTTACGAAAAGGACTATGAGCAGTACAAAAAGCATGATATTCCCATTGCGGACGCAGAGGTAAAGAACCGCTTTGAAATCCGGCTGAAAAATGAGCGTGCCTTTTACGCCATCCGTGACCTGTTAGAACATGACAATCCAGAACGGACAGCCTTTCAAATCATCAACCGCTATGTCCGGTTCGTGGACAAGGACGATACGAAACCCCGTTCTGACTGGCGTATCAGTGAGGAATGGGCGTGGTTCATTGCGGAACACAGGGGAAGCCTGAAACTGACAACCAAACCGGAACCCTATTCCTTTGAACGCACCCTGCACTGGCTCTCCCATCAGGTAGCACCCACATTAAAGCTGGCTCTCCGTCTGGATAAGATGAACCACACCCAGATTGTCCATGACATCATCACCCATGCAAAGCTGACGGAGAAGCACGAAAAAATCCTGAAGCAGCAAGCCGCCGCTGCAAAAGAGGTGGTGCTTTAACGGCGGCAATTTTGGAACCTAAGAACTCTTACAGGAAAGAAAGGAGCTTTTATGAATTTCGGACAGAATCTTTACAACTGGTTTTTATCCAACGCCCAGTCCCTTGTGCTGCTGGCAATCGTGGTAATTGGACTGTACCTCGGATTTAAGAGGGAATTTTCCAAACTTATCGGTTTTCTGGTAGTTTCCCTTGTAGCGGTTGGGCTGGTCTTCAATGCGGACGGTGTAAAGGACATCTTACTGGAACTGTTCAATAAGATTATCGGTGCATAGAAAAACCCATTTTACACTTCCGTTATGGAGCAAGCTCTGATTGCTTCATGGCGGAAGTCCACTAGGGGCTTGGGGAGCGTAACTCCCCAAAAGAAAGAAGATGTAATATGATAGTGTATGATAATTGAGATAAACTAAGAATGGTGGTATAATTTCTTTATATAGTAATTGAAAGCGGAGGAAATGTATGAAGGATTTTATTGATTTTTTGAAATTACCACCGAACATTTTAGGAGCTTTATCTATTGCCAGTGGTACATTATTATTATTGCCTCAAAAGTTAGCCCAAAAGTTTTATATTATAAATTTTCGAGAAAAATATGGTTTTACAATAGGCATTGTTTTTGTGATTTCCACAGCCTTACTAATAGTTTTATTACTATCTAAAATTTTTCATTTCTTTTATGACAAGTATGCTTCAAAGAGATTAGGAACTGCTCAGATTAAATATTTGAAAAATATGACACCAGAACAGGTGACAATCATTCGGGAGTTTTTACGTGAACCAACTCACACCCTGCCATTACCCATGAACAATGGATTAGTAATAGAACTTCAACATTTACAAATATTAACCCCTGCCGGACAAACTCATTTAGTAAGTATGTTAGACCCACAAATCAATTATTTTTTACAACCTTGGGTAATTAAAAAAATCAATAGTGATGAAGAATTAAAGCGAATATTTTATTAGAAAAATGGCAACTGACAAACAAAGTTAGTTGCCATTTTTGTTCTAAGAAAGGACGTGATACTAATTGAGAAAATGAGAATCTACATCCTGAACACCACACGGTTTTACCATGAGGATTTTGAGGAGTACCCTGGGGCATGGTTTTCCTGTCCCGTGGATTTTGAGGAAGTCAAGGAACGTCTTGGCGTTCAGAGTGAGGAAGAAATCGAAATTGAAGACTATGAGCTGCCGTTTCCGTTGGAGGGCAACACAAGGCTCTGGGAAATCAACGCCCTTTGCCGGATGGTACAGGAAATGCAGGGAACGCCCCTCTATTATGAAATGGATGTGGTACAAAAGCGGTGGTTTTCCAGCTTTACGGAATTTATCGACCACAAAGACCAGATACGCTGCTATCCGGTTCAGGACGGGGAATCCCTCGCCCGTTATCTGGTGCAGGAGGTACAGATATTTGGAGAAGTACATCCAGACCTGTTGAACCATATCGACTACGCTTCCATTGGTCGGGAGCTGGAAACCAGCGAAAACTATCTGTTTACGGACAATGGTATCTTTTATTACCGCTAAAAGGAGGTGGAGGAACTTGGAAGAAATGCGGATTTACATTGCCAACTTAGGAAAATACAATGAGGGCGAACTGGTAGGGGCATGGTTCACGCCGCCTGTGGATTTTGAGGAAGTCAAGGAACGTATCAGTTTGAATGATGAATATGAGGAATACGCCATCCATGACTATGAACTACCCTTTGAGATTGACGAATATACCCCCATTGAGGAAGTCAACCGCCTGTGTGAAATGGTGGAGGACTTACCGGAGTACATTCAGGAGGAACTATCAGAGCTGCAATCCTACTTTGGCAGTATCGAAGAACTCTGTGAGCATGAAGACGATATTATCTGCCATTCCGGCTGTGACGATATGGCGGATGTGGCTCGCTACTATCTGGAAGAAAGCGGACAGCTTGGAGAACTTCCGGCACACTTACAAAACTATATCGACTATGCAGCCTATGGGCGTGACATGGAATTGGAGGGAACCTTTGTTGTCACGAACCACGGCGTATATGAAATCTTACGGTAGACCCGTCTGTATCTCTTTCAGGAAATACAGGCGGATTTTTTATTCAGGGGCGGCTCTTTTGCTGTCCCCATCTTTTAGAAAGGACGGACAACATGAAGAAAATACGAAGCTATACCAGTATCTGGTCGGTGGAAAAGGTACTCTATTCCATCAATGATTTTAAGCTGCCATTCCCCATCACGTTCACACAGATGGCGTGGTTCGTGGTATCGGTGTTTGCAGTTATGCTCTTGGGGAACCTCCCTCCCCTTTCATTCATTGACGGGGCATTTTTAAAATATTTCGGCGTACCTTTTGCCCTCACTTGGTTCATGTGCCAGAAGACCTTTGACGGGAAGAAGCCTTACGGCTTCCTGAAATCCGTACTGGCATATCTGGTACGCCCGAAACTGACCTATGCAGGAAAGCCCGTGAAGCTGGAAAAGGAATATCCAGCACAGCCCATCACGGCAGTAAGGAGTGATATTTATGGCATATCCGATTAAATATATCGAAAATAACCTTGTGTTCAACCATGACGGGGAGTGCTTCGCTTACTATGAGCTGCTTCCCTACAACTATTCCTTTTTAAGCCCTGAACAGAAATATCAGGTACACGATTCGTTCCGGCAGCTTATCGCCCAGAACAGGGACGGGAAGATTCACGCCCTGCAAATCAGCACCGAATCCAGCATACGGGCAGCACAGGAACGCTCCAAACAGGAAGTAACAGGCAAGTTAAAAGATATTGCCTGTGCAAAGATTGACGCACAGACCGAAGCCCTGATTTCCATGATAGGGGAAAATCAGGTGGACTACCGCTTTTTTATCGGCTTCAAGCTGCTTGTCAATGAGCAGGAAGTCACCATGAAGCAGTTTCGCAGGGAAGCAAAGACCGCCGTTTCCGATTTTCTCCATGAAGTCAACCACAAACTCATGGGAGATTTTGTTTCCATGAGCAATGAAGAAATCTGGCGGTTTCAGAAGATGGAAAAGCTGCTGGAAAGTAAAATCTCACGCCGCTTCAAAGTCCGGCGGCTTAACAAGGACGATTTTGGCTATCTGATTGAGCATTTATACGGGCAGACCGGAACCGCCTACGAAGATTATGAGTATTATCTTCCGAAGAAACGGTTTCAGGAGGAAACGCTGGTGAAATACTATGACCTCATCAAACCCACCCGTTGTCTGATAGAGGAAAACCAGCGGTATCTGAAAATCGAACAGGAAGACGGGACAGTTTATGCCGCCTACTTTACTATCAACAGCATTGTAGGGGAACTGGACTTCCCATCCTCGGAAATCTTTTACTATCAGCAGCAGCAATTCACTTTTCCCATTGATACCTCTATGAATGTGGAGATTGTGACAAACCGGAAAGCCCTCTCCACGGTGCGGAACAAGAAAAAAGAGCTGAAAGATTTGGACAACCACGCATGGCAGAATGACAGTGAAACCAGTACAAACGTGGTGGACGCTTTAGACAGCGTAAATGAGCTGGAATCCACCTTAGACCAGAGCAAGGAATCTATGTATAAGCTGTCCTATGTGGTGCGTGTGACGGCTCCCGACTTGGAAGAACTGAAACGCCGCTGCAATGAGGTGAAAGATTTTTATGACGATTTGAACGTGAAGCTGGTTCGCCCCTTTGGAGATATGCTGGGGCTGCATGGGGAATTTCTCCCTGCCAGCAAGCGGTATCTGAACGATTACATCCAGTATGTCACCAGCGACTTCCTCGCTGGTCTTGGCTTCGGGGCAACCCAGATGTTGGGGGAACCGGAGGGCATTTATATCGGGTACAGCCTTGATACGGGAAGAAACGTGTACTTAAAGCCTGCCCTTGCCAGTCAAGGAGTAAAAGGCTCCGTCACTAACGCCCTTGCTGCCGCTTTTGTCGGCTCCCTCGGCGGTGGAAAATCATTCAGCAACAACATGATTGTCTATTATTCCGTATTATTTGGGGCACAGGCTCTCATTGTTGACCCGAAAGCAGAACGGGGACGGTGGAAAGAAACCCTGCCGGAAATCGCCCATGAAATCAATATCGTAAACCTGACTTCGGAGGAACAGAACAGGGGCTTACTTGACCCGTATGTGATTATGGAGAACCCAAAGGATTCCGAATCACTGGCAATCGACATCCTGACTTTTTTAACAGGCATTTCCAGCCGTGACGGAGAGAAGTTCCCTGTTCTTCGGAAAGCCATCCGTGCGGTAACAAACAGTGAGGAACGGGGGCTTTTCAAGGTGATTGAAGAACTTCGGGCGGAGGGAACCACCATCAGCACCAGCATAGCCGACCATATCGAATCCTTTACGGACTATGACTTTGCACACCTGCTCTTTTCGGATGGGGATGTCACACAGTCCATCAGCCTTGAAAAGCAACTCAACATCATTCAAGTGGCGGATTTGGTGCTGCCGGATAAGGAAACCTCGTTTGAAGAATACACCACAATGGAGCTACTTTCCGTGGCAATGCTCATTGTAATCAGCACCTTTGCCCTCGACTTCATCCATACCGACCGCAGCGTGTTTAAGATTGTGGATTTGGATGAAGCATGGAGCTTCTTACAGGTGGCACAGGGCAAGACACTCTCCATGAAGCTGGTTCGTGCCGGACGTGCCATGAACGCAGGCGTTTACTTTGTCACCCAGAACACGGACGATTTGCTGGATGAAAAGCTGAAAAACAATCTGGGCTTGAAATTTGCGTTCCGTTCCACAGACATCAACGAAATCAAGAAGACCCTTGCCTTTTTCGGGGTGGATTCCGAAGATGAAAACAACCAGAAGCGGCTCCGTGACTTGGAAAACGGACAGTGCCTTATCAGTGATTTATACGGGCGTGTGGGAGTCATACAGTTCCATCCTATCTTTGAAGACCTGTTCCATGCCTTTGATACCAGACCGCCCGTAAGAAAAGAGGTGGAATGATGGTGATACATAGAACTTCCAACGGGCAGCAACTCCCTGTTCCCTATTCAGCCAAAAAGGGGTTATCTTGGAAAATAGCAGGAAAAGTGATTGGCAGGGTACTTCTGGCACTCCTGCTCATCCTCCTGCTGCTTGCAGTCTTCGGCACAGCCGCCCATGCTGCCGGACTGGTGGATGATACGGTGGACGCTGCCAACGAATACAGCAAATATCCTCTGGACAACTACCAGCTTGATTTTTATGTGGACAGCGGATGGGACTGGCTCCCGTGGAACTGGCTGGACGGTATCGGAAAACAGGTGATGTACGGGCTGTATGCCATCACAAATTTTATCTGGACAATCAGCCTGTACCTTTCCAACGCCACGGGGTATCTGATTCAGGAAGCCTACTCGCTGGACTTCATTTCCTCTACGGCGGATTCCATTGGGAAAAATATGCAGACCCTTGCAGGCGTTACCACAGGCGGCTTGTCCTCGGAGGGATTTTATATCGGGTTCCTGCTGATTCTCATTCTGGTGGTGGGGCTTTACGTTGCCTACACAGGGCTTATCAAACGGGAAACCACAAAAGCCATCCATGCCGTTGTCAATTTCGTGGTGGTGTTCGTGCTGTCCGCTGCCTTTATCGCCTATGCCCCTGATTATATCGGGAAAATCAATGAATTTTCCGCAGACATCAGCAATGCCAGCCTGACCCTTGGTACAAAGATTGTGCTGCCGAACTCGGAAAGTCAAGGAAAAGACAGCGTGGATTTGATACGGGACAGCCTGTTTTCCATTCAGGTCAAGCAGCCGTGGCTCCTGCTGCAATACGGCAACTCGGATATGGAAAGTATTGGGGCTGACCGTGTGGAACGCCTGCTCTCAACCAGCCCAAACGAAAACAACGGGCAGGACAGGGAAGAAATCGTGGTGGTGGAAATCGAAGACAGGGAAAATACCAACCTTACCATCACAAAGACCATCAACCGCTTGGGAACCGTCTTCTTCCTGTTTATGTTCAATATCGGTATCTCCGTTTTTGTATTCCTGCTCACGGGGATAATGATTTTTTCACAGGTGCTTTTTATCATCTATGCCATGTTCCTGCCTGTGAGCTTCCTCCTTAGCATGGTTCCCTCTTTTGAGGGAATGTCAAAGCGTGCCATTACGAAACTGTTCAACACCATCCTTACCAGAGCCGGAATCACTCTGATTATCACGGTAGCGTTCAGCATTTCCACCATGCTCTACAACCTGTCTGGGGAATATCCGTTCTTCCTGACGGCGTTCTTGCAGATAGTGACTTTTGCCGGAATCTATTTCAAGCTGGGAGATTTAATGGGGATGTTCTCCTTACAGAGCGGCGATTCTCAAAGTATGGGAAGCCGTATCATGCGAAGACCCCGTATGCTCATGTACGCCCATATGCACCGTTTACAGCATAAGTTAGGACGTTCCGTGGCGGCTCTTGGGGCTAGAACGGCTGCATACCACGCAGGAAAACAGGCTGGCTCAGACCAGAGAAATGCTTCCCACTCCGGCTCTTCCAAACGGACACAGACAGACCACAGCAGACCAGACGGACAGGCAGCACTGGAAAAGGAATCCGTATGGAAACGGGCTGGTTCTGCGGTAGGTGCGGCGGCAGATACCAAAGATAAGATAGCCGATACTGCCGGACAGCTTCGGGAACAGGCAAAGGATTTGCCCGTCAATGCAAAGTACGCCCTTTACCACGGGAAAACACAGGTATCAGAGGGAGTACGGGATTTTACTTCCAACGTGACCCAGACCCGAACTGCCAGAGCCGAACAGCGAAACGCACAGGCAGAAAGCCGCAGACAGACCATTGCAGAACGCAGGGCGGAACTGGAACAGGCAAAACAACCGCAACAAAGAGCTTCCGAAGCACCCAAAGGGGCAGCTCCTGTCCATGAACGCCCTGTTACTGCAAAACAGCCAGAGGATTTTCGACATCATGCAGATACCACTCATGCAGGAAAACCAGCCATGCAGCCAGCTTCCCCATCCATCAGGGAACGGGGACAGGTTTCTTATGGGGGAACTGTGGCGGAACGGGCTTCGGTTCCGGTGGTAAAAGCAGCTTCCATCCACCATGAACAAACACCGCCTGTAAGGACAGAACGCCAGATACTCCCTCCGATTTCCCCAGACAAACCAGAGGAAAGACAAAAGACAACTCCAACCATCACCCTTGCTGCTCCCCGTCCGGCAAGACCTGTCCAAAACGATACGGCTCCTGTGATACCGGAAGTAAAACGGGCTGCCCCTGTGGTAAAAGAATCGAACTTTACCATCCGGCGTACCACAGCCAGAAAGGAGTGGACAAAAACGGTAAAAACGGCTGCCAAACAAAAGAAAGGGGAGAAACCATGAAGTTAAGACACCTTTTCTTTGCCTGTTCCGGCGTGTTCGTGATGATGTTCTCCCTGCTCCTTTTGGTGGTGATTGTCTTCTCGGATGAGGAAGACGGCGGAAGCGGCGGAAACCTTATCTATGGGGGCGTGAGCGTATCACAGGAAGTCCTCGCCCATAAACCTATGCTGGAAAAGTATGCAAAGGAATATGGCATAGAGGAATACTTAAATGTGCTGCTCGCCATCATTCAGGTGGAATCCGGCGGCACGCTGGAAGACGTTATGCAGTCCTCGGAATCTCTGGGGCTTCCCCCGAACTCCCTTAGTACAGAGGAATCCATCAAACAGGGCTGTAAATATTTCTCGGAACTGCTCGCAGCGGCAGAAACAAAGGGCTGTGACTTAAACAGCGTGATTCAATCCTATAATTACGGCGGCGGTTTCCTAGACTATGTGGCAGGACACGGAAAAAAATACACCTTTGAACTGGCAGAGAGCTTCGCAAGGGACAAATCCGGCGGAAAGAAAGTCACCTACACCAACCCTGTTGCGGTAGAGAAAAACGGAGGCTGGCGGTATTCCTACGGAAATATGTTCTATGTCCTCTTGGTATCGCAATACCTGACCGTGGCACAGTTTGATGATGAAACGGTGCAGGCTATCATGGAGGAAGCCTTAAAGTATGAGGGATGGACGTATGTGTACGGGGGTGATTCTCCCTCCACTTCCTTTGACTGTTCGGGACTGGTGCAGTGGTGCTATGGCAAGGCAGGAATCGCCCTGCCACGGACAGCACAGGAACAGTACAATGTAACGCAGCACATCCCCCTGTCCGAAGCAAAAGCAGGGGATTTGGTCTTTTTCCACTCCACCTACAACGCCGGAACCTACATCACCCATGTGGGACTGTATGTGGGAAATAACCGGATGTACCATGCCGGAAATCCCATTGGTTATGCAGACCTGACAGGCTCCTACTGGCAACAGCACTTTGCCGGAGCCGGACGAATCAAACAATAAGAAAGGATGAACCGATATGATTCAGATTAGAAAAGAGGATAACCAGAAAAAGCAGAAAGAAAAGAAACTGAAAGTTTACAAAGTCAATACCCACAAAAAAACTGTGATTGCCCTGTGGGTGCTGCTGGCAGTGAGCTTCCTGTTTGCCGTCTATAAGAATTTCACGGCGATAGACATTCATACTGTCCATGAAACCAAAGTAATTGAAGAAACCATCCTCGACACCCACAAGATAGAAAACTTTGTGGAGAATTTCGCAGAAGTCTACTATTCATGGGAACAGTCTGCCGCTTCCATTGATAACCGGACAAATGCTTTAAAAGGGTATCTCACCGGAGAACTGCAAGCCCTGAATGTAGATACTGTCCGAAAGGACATCCCCGTATCGTCTGCCCTGACTGATTTTCAGATATGGGAAATCACAGAAGAAAAGGAGCAGCATTATCAAGTGACCTATACGGTGGAACAGCATATCACAGAGGGAGAATCCGTTAAAACTGTCCGTTCCGCTTATCAGGTGACCGTCTATGTGGACGGCTCTGGAAACCTGACGATTATCCAGAATCCAACCATTACCAGTGTTCCCGTAAAATCCGGTTACACTCCCAAAGCGGTACAAAGTGACGGTACGGTGGATTCCATCACCACAGAGGAAATCAACGAATTTCTCACTACCTTTTTCAAGCTGTACCCTACGGCAACCGCAAAGGAGCTGACCTATTATGTGAATGAGGGCGTGCTGAAACCTGTGGGGAAAGAATACATTTTCTCGGAACTGGTGAATCCAGTTTACAATCGAAACGGAAATCAGGTGACAGCTTCCCTTGCAGTGAAATATCTGGATAACCAGACCATGACAACACAGGTATCGCAGTTTGACCTTGTGCTGGAAAAGAACGGGGAAAACTGGAAGATTGTGAAATAGTTATAGAAAAACGTGCATTTCTCATTTGAGATTTGCACGTTTCTCTTATAAAGTATTTCTTTTTAAAATTTATCATTAGTCTTTATATTTTTGATTAGCTCCCAATAGTAGTGTGTCAATTGCTTCGGATAATTCTTTTCTTACTTTATCAGGATTAGAAAAAGCATATCTTAATTGTAAAGTTGTATAACCATGAAGCATACCTGTTACCATGTTCAAAATTTCAGTGGTCTTATCTGGATTAAAGCCACATGAGCAAATAAGTGTTTTAAGTAAAGATAGATAATCATTAAAAATGATTGCTGTTTCCTCTGTTCCATTCCAACTAGCCCATTGAATTATTTCATAAACACCGGGATGTTCAATCATATAATTAAGATATTCAACTGCCACTAATTTTAATGCTGAATCCCCTGTCTTACCGATTACTGCACGAATCATTTTTTCATTCATAGTACGCATACCACTATGTGCTATCTCCCTAAGAAGTTCATCCAAACTTCCTATATGATTATATAAGGAGGGGGTACGAATCCCTAAATTTTCAGCAATAGCTTTCAAAGAAACATTATGAAGTCCATTTCTATCAGCCATATCAGAAGCAGTTTTTATAACTTCGGCTTTTGTAACTCGCATATTCATTTTCCTCTTTCTACACATCATTTACTTCATTTTAAGTAATCAAATTAATGAAGTCAATAATTTGGTTAGAAAAAATGAACTCTTGTATTGACAAACAGTCTTATAATATTTAAAATTACTAATGTAATTAGTTTTTATGCTATTCAAATTAGTTTACGAAAGGAAATACAAATATGTGTACAAGATTTGTGTATAATGGAAAAGAAACCATTGTTGGGTTCAATTTTGATATTGACCTTTCTGAATGGGAACATACTGTAATTGCCGAAAAGGACCGTTTTTTTATAGGGATAAAAATGTCCGATAATAAGTACCACTCTTTTCATGGAATCAATAGAAATGGGAATGTTGGCACATTGTTGTATGTACATGGAAATGACAATGCACAATTTTGCGGTAATGAATCATGCTATACAATAGCTGATTTGACAGAAAACTTTATAAAAGGCAATCTCTCTTTTGACGATTCATTGGAAATAGTGAAAAAAAAGAAAATTACTTATGCTCCTGACACTACTATGCAGGCTATGTTTTCGGATAGAACTGGGCGTGTTCTCATTATTGAACCGGGGATTGGGTATCGTTTGGAAAAAGAAAAATATTCCTTAATAACAAATTACTCCATTCTAAAACCAGAATTGACTAATCCATATGTTTTATCTGGGGATAACAGATATGAAAAGGCAAAGGATTTACTGCAAGGATATGGAGAAAACTTCTCTATTTCCAACGCCTTTGATGTACTTAGGTCAGTACGTCAGGAAGGACTTTGGGCAACCAGAGTTTCTTTTGTATATTCCGTTGCTAAAAATAAGGTATATTATGTGTTGAACAATGATTTCAAAAATATTGCAGAGTATCAATTCTAATATCACTGCAATTATAAACAAAAGTGGAGGATTTACATTTCCCCCACTTCCTTAGATTTGACAATACCATCTGCGACGCTTTCCATAATAACAAGGTCAGCGTCTGTGAAATTGTCTATTTTGTTTTCTAACTGCCTGCGTTTGGTACTTTTCACCTGACTGCTGGCAGGCAAGAAAAACTCATCCACTGATACATTCAGCAGAGATACAAGGTCGTAAAGCACCTGTAAGCTGGGATGCTGCCCTTTGTTCTCAATATTGGTTAAATAACGTGGGTCAATCTCAATCATTGCTCCCACCTGTTCACGGGTCAAACCCTGTTTTTTACGGGCTTCTTTTATGGCAAGCCCCAAAGCCCTGAAATCATATTTATCTTCTTTTTTACGCATAATACACCACCTCTGTACATTTTACTGTTCCTGTTATAATAGTGACAGGTATAGAAAAACGTATTGTACAGTTGTACAGTTCCTATTATGTGTACCAAAGATAAAACTATGCTGCTGAAACGGAAATAAAAAAAACCGTTATTTGGCAGTACACTTTTCTTGCGTCAAAATCACATAAGCCTTTCCAGACGACGGTTTAATAAAAGCCGCCGTCTTTCTTTTTTCCAGAACACATGGAGGTTGTATTAAAGTCAGCTTTTTTTAGGCTCCGGCGGCTTACAGGAGGAAGCCGCTATGCAAAATATTTTCTTAAATATATCTACATTCGGTAAACCGTTAAAAAAAGCCATCCACCTACGCTAGAAAAGTCTGACCTGCAATATGGTTTTTCACAATACATAGTAAGAACTATCGAAGCACACAAGCAGAAATATCGTCTGTTTGCGTGCTTTTTTAGTTGGAAGAAAAAGTTTTTAAATTTTTCTTCTCAAAACGCAACTGCACCCCCTGTCCTGTCGGGACTAAGAGCGAAAAGGGGGAAAGAAGCAGAAATTCCTATCAACTCGCTCCCTTTCAAGGCTGGAAAGGGGGTGAGCAATGATGAAGCCATCTGAATTTCAGACAACCATAGAGAACCAGTTTGATTATATCTGTAAAGTCGCTATGGAGGATGAACGCAAAGACTATCTCAAAGCGTTGTCCAGACAGTGTAAACGGGAAACCCTGTTCTGTGATATGGACGATTACACCGTCAATCTGTTTTCTTCCGAAGACACCTATCCCTCCCATTTCCATACTTTTGAAATGGATGGATTTACTGTCCGCATTGAAAACAGCCTATTAGCAGAAGCATTAGAAAATCTGGATGGAAAGAAACGTGACGTTATCCTGAGATATTATTTCCTCGGATTTGACGATACGGAAATTTCAAAAATTCTGGAAGTCAACCGTTCTACCATCCAGAGAAGAAGACACGCCGGACTGGAATTTATCAAAAAATTTATGGAGGAAGAAGCATGACAGCAAAGCACCCTATGATTCCGTTTCCTGTAATTGTAAGGGCTGCGGACGGTGATATTGAAGCAGTCAACCAGATTGTACGCCATTACAGCGGTTTTATTGCCAGCCGTTCCATGCGTCCCATGAAAGACGAATACGGGAACACCCACATGGTTGTAGATGAAACCCTACGCCGCCGGATGGAAACACGTCTGATTGCAAAGATTTTATCTTTTGAAATCAGGGAACCAAAGTAAAAATAACGCTCTCCTGTGGAAGCATGGACAAGCCCATGCTTCCCAGACAGAGCTTGCCAGCCTATTAAAGTGCATTATCACCAGTGCATTTTAACAGGCTGACAAAGCCGGATTGTTCCTTGAAAAAGAAAGCGTCTAATCAACGCAGCATAAAGCAGCCGAATACGTTTCGATAGAAAGAGAGCCGTTGGGCTGGCACGCCGTGACCCACCAAAGGAGGGATGAAACCGGATAGCGATTCCTGCCAGCGTTCCATAAGCAGCTTACCGCAGAGCTGCCGCCATGACCTTTCTATTGTGATAATGATACTTCCGTACAGCCTTAGTCCGTGTGATGATGTAGCACCGCTGGCAAAGGGTACGGCTGGATGAGAACCATGCAGGGGTGAGATTCCCATGAGCTTTAGCGAAAGCTGCTCGGCTTGCTTATATACTATTTTGAATTAGAATTTTTCATTCAAAATCAAATAACTATTCGCAGGAAATACAATCTTAATATTACTTTTGCCACAAAATCTGATATAATATAGACAGATATTGAGGGTTCCATATCTGGTCTATGGAAAGGAGGAATATGATTACAGTAACAAAAAAAGACTTAATAGAACTGGGTTATGGGACTTCATTCGCAGCAGACATCATAAGAGAAGCAAAAAAACTTATGATTTCAAAAGGGCACACCTACTATCAGTCACGCAAACTGGACAGGGTTCCCAGAGAAGCTGTGGAAGAATTGTTAGGGATTACTTTTACTGATAAATCAAACTGATTGTACTTCTTGCACATTTATGTAAGGAGTGAAATCATGGCAAAAGACCCTATTAAGAAAGCAGAAAACGGAACTTATTATTTTAGAGCAAACTTAGGTTTCCACCCGATTACCGGAAAACAGATTCAGAAATACAAAAGCGGATTCAAGACAAAAAAGGAAGCCAGAGAAGCATATTCAAAGCTTATGCTTACATCCACAGAGGAATTGACAGAAAAGAAACAGCAGCTATCCTTTCAGCAGTTCATTGAAGAGACTTACCTACCTTGGTATAAAACACAGGTAAAGGAAAGTACCTATCTGAACCGCCGTTCTACCATTCAGAAACATTTTTCATACTTTTACAAAATGACGGTGGATGAGATAGAACCCATTAACGTCCAAAACTGGCAGCTTGAACTCGCAAAAGAATTTAGTCCAAACTATATCCGTATTGTACAGGGTATGCTCTCCATTGCCTTTGACAGAGCAGTTGTTCTCGGTCTTGCAAAGAAAAATCCGTCACGAATGATAGGAAACATCAAGAGCAAGAAAACAAAAGTGGATTTTTGGACACTGGATGAATTTCAAAAGGTAATTTCCCTACTCTACAAGGGCGATTATTACGAACATTACCTTTTCATTTCATACTGGCTCCTGTTTATGACTGGAATGAGAATCGGAGAAGCCGCAGCCCTGCAATGGTCGGATATCAACTTTGAAACCGGACTTTTAAGTATAACGAAAACGCTGTACTATAAAACAATAGACGAATACAAATTTGTGGAACCAAAGACACAAGCCAGTATTCGCACTATCTATATTGACACAGATACCATTAAAGAATTAAAAGCATGGCAGGAAGTACAGCAAAAGGTTTTAAAGGACTGTGACCTTGTACTAAGCTATAATGGGATTCCCACCAGTAAGCACACCCTCCCACGGGCATTAGAAAAACTTGCTGGATTGGCAGGCGTACACCGTATCAAAATTCATGCACTCAGACATTCCCATGCTTCCCTGCTCATCAGTATGGGAGAAAATCCTTTATTGATTAAAGAACGTCTGGGGCATGAAAAGATACAGACCACGTTAGGAACCTATGGACATTTATATCCCAACACCAACGTGGAAGTTGCCAAAAAATTAACTGGTGTTCTCACTTATACTCCGGCAACAACCAGTGTTGCCGATTACACCAGCAATCAGCATACAGCAATCTATCACAGAGCAGTTGAATAAAAAAATGCAATCAAAATGCAATTCTAAAAGAAAAGAGCCTCAAAACCCTTGAAAATAAAGGCTTTGAAGCTCTGCTCCAACTATTCAAACTCTACAAAGACTAACGCTTTTTGTTTAGGAATTATTCTCTGT
>ERZ780144.1360-NODE-1360-length-26807-cov-4.750523_pt1 | contig 26807 bp, 19 predicted proteins | sample MGYA00511380_ERZ780144 | MGnify/ENA primary metagenome ERZ780144 (study PRJEB29588, sample SAMEA1965858) | human gut metagenome | biome: human gut; feature: human-associated habitat; material: faeces | place: Denmark | collected 2008/2010 ... | reverse complement strand
AACCGCCGGTATACAGCAGCACGTTCGAAGGTTTCGTAAACGGAGAAAACACAGAAGTCCTCGGCGGAACACTCTCCTACGAGTGCGCTTATGCGGACGGCAGCGATGTGAACGAGTACGAGATCATCCCGTCCGGCCTTATAGCGGAAAATGGAAACTATGTGATCACATATCAGCCAGGAAAACTGACCGTATCCCAGGCGAAGCCAGAGTTTGAACTTCGGAATCTGGATCAGTTAAACCGTGTCTATGACGCGAAAAACACCGCACCGGAGGCATGGACAGACAGCGATGGAAACGTGACCGTGACGATCAAAAAGGGCAGCGAGATCTTAACGGAAGCGCCGATGAATGCCGGAACCTACACGGTGGAAGTTCATACGGAAGCCGGAAAGAACTATGAGGCTGGAAACCAGACATTCTCCTTTGAGATCAAAAAAGCTCCGCTCAGCGTAAAAGCAGTGGATCAGAATGTCACAGTTGGAGATGCGATTCCGGAGTACAAAGTCCTCTGCGAAGGGTTTGTGGGAACAGATACCGCGGATGTGCTGAACGGCAGCCTGCAGTTTACCTGTGAATACGCGCCAGACAGCGCGGCGGGCGATTACGTGATACAGCCGTCTGGTCTGACATCTGAGAATTACGAGATCCACTTTGAGAACGGAACACTTCATGCAGTCCGCAGGGCAAGCAGTGGATCCGATGATTCCGACAATTCCGGCGGTTCCGGCAGCACAAAGAACCCGGCGGCAACGAACTTTGGAAAGAATGTTTCTAACAGCAGCTCTTCCGAAAACGATGCACAGGGAACCTGGAAACGCGATAATAAGGGCTGGTGGTTCGAATTCAAGGACGGCACCTATCCGGCAGGAGAAAAGATCAGTGATCAGAACGGTGAAAAGCTGGGCTGGATCCAGAAAGACGGAAAATGGTGGGCTTTCGGTTCTGACGGCTATCTGAAGAGAGGATGGGCACAGGATAACGCCAGCGGAAAGTGGTATCTGATCGACGAGAACACCGGAATGCAGACAAGCTGGCATTACGATGAGTCAGACCAGCATTGGTACTATCTCGATCCGGCGAGCGGAGCAATGCTCACAGGCTGGCAGTTCATCAATGGAAAATGGTACTACTTGTCAAAGATATCCGGAGCTGTGCCGCTTGGCTCCATGTACAGAGAAATCAGGACACCGGATGGATATTATGTCGACAAAGACGGTGTATGGGACGGACTTGAAACAAAAGAAAAATAAGACATGAACAAAAAAGATCCGCAGGATCCTAAAAATGGGAACCTGCGGATCTTCATGTTTATACGGATAATACGTAAAACGGAACGCGGAAGCTTTAACCAAAGATCCGGAACACTCCGATAAAGGAAAGAAGAACGCTCATCACAATAAAGCTGATGGCTGCAAGCAGCAGCTGGTTGTAAAGCTTATCTTTGTCAACAGACTCCGGCGCACAGCCGACACAGATGCCGCCGACTGTGGACAGCGGACTGATCACGACTCCGTTTGTTCCGACGATGACACCGATCACGATGCTTATGGAGGAGATGCCTAAGGTCTGGCTCAGCTCCGCAGAGAGCGGGATCAGGGTCGGCATAACGACTCCGGTACCGCTGGAGACAGCGCCCATAAGTCCGCCGAGTACCATCATGATCGGCTGGGCAGTTCTCTCGCCTATGATGTTCTCAAGACCGTCAGATAAGAATGCGATGCCGCCGCAGGTATTGACGACGCTGATCAGGACGGACATACCACAGATCAGGATGATCGTGCTCCACGGAACAGCTGCGATGGCTTTTTTCTGATCGACAGCGCCGAGCATTAAGAGAACACCCGCGCACGCGAAAGAGATCAGTCCGATATTCTGTCCAAAAAAGATTACACCGATGAGGACCACGAGGATCGCGGCGAGTGTCAGAGTCTGATTCTTATCAAATCCCGTAAAGTGCGGTGTCGCAGCGTTTTCCATCTTTTTCGGGTGAAGACCTCCGAGCAGGAAGTAGGCACCGATGGAGAAGAGCGTCATGGCTGTGGCGTATGCGCCCCAGAGCGGAAGGTAACCGGACAGGCTTTCACCGATGATATTGTTTTCCACGGAGAGCTGTTGTGCCACGATTCCGTTGATGGCGAGGGGGGACAGGCCTCCGACCATAATACCGCCCATGGTGACAAGACTCATCATCAAAACCGAGATCCCGTTTTCAACTGCGACGAACAGGGCAATTGGCATGATGACTGCGACGATCAGTCCGCCTGCGCCTGCTGCAGAGATGATCGCACCGAAGAGAAAGAAGATCACCGGCAGGATCTTCGCGTTTCCTCTTGCGAGACATACGATGTTCTTGGAAAGTGCCTGCGTGGTGCCGTTTAAGGTTGCGATACCAAAGAGGAATGTGGTGGCGAGAACGATAAAGAATACGCTCGTCGGCCAGTTTCCGGTCACGACTTTTGAGACATTGATTTCGGTGCCGCATTTTGCCGCTGCGAGGGAGAAGATGTATGCCGCGACAAGACCGACAACGCCGGCATTCTTTTTTGTGACTGCGCTGAAGGCGATAACCGCAATCAGCACGATTAAAGATGCAACTGCAATCATGATGTTAGAACCTCCTTTTTCTGCAATCGAAATCCGTGAGAAATGGAGCAATACGCTTCACTTCCGGCATTTATGCGATATTTAAGCGAAAAAAAATCTCCCCATGCATTGCTGCATGAAGAGACGATGATTTTCACCGCGTTACCACTCTGATTCGTCCATAGAAGACGCTGCTTTACAGGGTACCGGCCGGATACCCTTTCCCTGTAACGGGAGAACCCGTTTCCGCCTACCGTTCAAGTTCAGCGGAACCGCTCAGAAGCGAGTTCGAACTGTTTCATCCCGCCGTGCTCCCAGCAACCACGGCTCTCTGTGGGGAATCCTGCAGCCTACTATTCTTCGTCTACGCGTATTTCGATTTTTTACGGCATCATTTTACCACTTTAATGTAAGGCAGTCAAGAAAAAATTTGAAAAATTACAGCGAACGATCGAAATTGCCCGGGAACATTTATCATTTTTATCATGACTCCGCAGACGGAATTAAGATCACTGATGCGTAGAACATTCCGTTCTTCCATTCAAAACGCGCATCTCCACGGTGCCGTTCAGCGATGAGCCGGATGGACTGGGTGCCTATGCCGGGGCCACTGTGCTTTGTGGAGAGAAAACGCTTTCCTTCAAGAACTGGAGGCTTTCTGCAGGGATTGTCCACCGTGATGGCTATGAGGGAGGTGCCGGTCTGGCGGATATGGACCTTGATCGCGCCGCTTTCATTGTTTTCCCGACATGCGTCCACCGCGTTTTCCAGTAAATTTCCCAAAAGCACGCAGAATTCCGGTTCCGGGACCGGTATTTCCTTTTCCATCTGTGCTTGAATCTCCAGAGCAGTTCCGGCTTTTTCTGCAATCTGCGCATAGTAGCTAAGGATTGCGTTGACGGCCTGATTTTCACAGTAAGCAGGCAGCCATTCCGGCATCATATGTTTCCGGAAGGACGCGAGATAGTCTGAGATCGCGTCAAGATCTTTGTTCGCCGCGTATCCCGAGAGCACCGTGAGATGCTGCCGGAGGTCATGGCGGGCGATCCGTGTCTCGTCGATGGAGCGCTGGAGATTGCGGTACTGGGCGCTCTGGAGCTGCAGGAGCTCATTTTCCCTCAAAAGTCTCGTATTCTGATTCATCTCCGATGCCATCAGGTAGAACATAAAATAGAAGAGCAGGAGGAATGTCAGGAGCGCCAGAATTAAAATCGGGTAAAACTTCATGACCCGGTTCGTGTAGAGCGTCTCATAGTAGCGCGGACGAATCAGGCGGTTCAGCAGAAAGAATGCCGCCGGGAATACCCAGAATATATACCAGGTCTTCGCCATTTCGATATCGTCCACCAGCCATTTTGCGGCATGGGTTGCCGGATACCATACGATGGCCACGATGAGAACGGAGAGCAGCAGGTGGATCCCCGAGCCCGGAAGCGTGAACAGACCGGAGGTGTTCGTCCGGTCAATGAGGGCATCCGCGAAGAGCGTCAGGTTTGTGATGCAGGAGAAGACCGCGCAGACGGAGAGCAGGATACTGAACGGCTTCCAGAGGGCAAGATCACAGACCCGATGGAAGAATACTGCAAACAGGATAAAGGACGGCAGGATCCAGAAGTCTCTCGGAATCCCGAAATCTGCGCAGACGAGGCCTCCGGCGAAAGCCCAGAGGAGCGAGAGCGGGATACCGGTGAGAAAAAGGTTCAGTGGTTTTCTACGAAGCCGGTCCTGGACCGGAAGAAAGCAGAGAACCGCGCAGGGCACCATGGAAAAAAACTCCAGAAAATACCGCATGACAAGGGACCAGAATGGGCTGTTCATACTCAACATTCTCCTCTCGTTTCTATATGGTCCATTATAACAAAGTTTTACTGTCCGGAAAGTACAACTCATGCAGAATTTTGACATCTTGTGCAGGGATGAGAAGTTTTAGGATACACAGAAAAAAAGGTATTCTTTTTTTACGATCTATGCTATACTAACCCCATCAACTTGAAACTTTACAGTGATATAGTGATGGAGCGGGCGGATCATGATCGCCCGGAGATATTTATGGTGTCGAAAAGTGAAAAGTCGATCACATCGCGGGAATTTTTTGTTGAGAAGGAGAATATACATGAAGCTTGAAAATTATGAGGTACATCTTCCGAGCTATTCCATCGGAAATGCCATTTACGATAAGATCGGTCCGGTCTGCGAATCCTACGGAAAGACGGTCCTTGTGATCGGCGGAGAACTGGCTCTGGAGGCGGCCTACGATAAGATCAGGGCGGCTGTGGATAAGACAAAGCTTACGATCATCGGAAAGGAACTCTTTGGAGAGGACTGTACCTATAAGACCGTGGAGGCGCTCCGGAAACTTCCTGCCTATCACGAGGCGGACATGGTCTTTGGCGTTGGCGGCGGAAAAGCGCTGGACACTGTAAAGTGTCTCTGCATCACGGACGATAAGCCGGTATTTACATTTCCGACCATCGCCTCCAACTGCGCTGCCACAACCTCTGTCTCCATCATGTACAACGATGACGGAACATTTTTAAAGCCGCATTTCTTTATCCGGCCGGCGATGCACGCGTTCATCGACACGGAGATCATCGCGAAAGCCCCGGAGAGATATATGTGGGCGGGAATCGGTGATACTTACGCAAAATATTATGAGGCGATGATCTCGTCCCGGGACGAGCGTCTGGAGCATTTTACGGCAGTGGGGGTCGCGGTCAGTGAGATGTGCCGGAAACCGCTGCTTGAGTATGGGGTGAAAGCATTTCAGGATCATCAGAAAGGTCTCTGCACCTACGATGTGGAGCAGGTGGTCCTCGCCATCGTTGTCACCACGGGAATTGCGTCCATCTTTTTAACGAAGGACTGCACCCCGGATTACAACAGCGGACTTGCCCATGCGGTCTTCTACGCGCTGACGTCTTATCCGGTGATCGAGAAACGCCATCTTCACGGGGAGGTCGTTGGCTTTGGTGTTCTCCTTGCACTGCTTGTGGACAGACAGGAAGAGGAGTTTGAGAAGATCTATAAGCTGAACCGTGAAATCGGACTTCCGGTATCCCTAAAGGAGATCGAGATCACAGAGGACGAGTGGGAGGAGAGCATGAACCGGATCCCGGAGATGTCCGATGTTGCCCATTATCCGTACAGGGTGACAAAAGAAATGCTGAGAGATGCCATGGACCGCTTAAAGGAACGGACAGGAAAGGACGCCTATGACACAGAAAAATAAAGCCGGTTCCATGATCTTAGGGGTTGCGTTTGTGTGGTTTACGACCCATTTCGGCGGCGGTTTTGCCTCCGGCGCGCAGATCTACAGTTACTATGTGCGTTATGGGATCTGGTGCCTGATCATGCCGGCGGCCGCGATGCTCTATAATACAGTGTTTTTTGCCTACTGCCTGCGTTTTGCGAGAAAACATGAGGTGTACGATTACCGGTCCTACAATAACGCGTTTTATGGAAAATTCTCACCGGTCTTTTCCAACCTGTTTGAGATCCTGTATCTCTGTGTGATGTGCGTGGCCCCGGCGGTTGCCTTTGCGACGGGCGGCGCGACGCTGTCTGCGCTCACGGGACTTCCGTATTTACTCTGCACGTTTGTGATCGGTGTGTTTATTTTTATCGTGGCGATCTTCGGAACAGATCTTGTCCGGAAAGTGGCATCGGTGCTTTCTGTCTGCATCATCGCGGGACTACTGATCGTGTATATTCCGAACATCGCGGCAGGCTTCGGCGCGATCAAAGAGACCGCAGCCGCAATGCAGGCGGAGCCGGTTCCTTTCGGGAAAGCGCTGTATTCTGCATTCCTCTACGGAACATTCCAGTTAGCGAATGTGGCTGTCTTTGTCCAGCATGCGAAGTCCTTTGAGAAGCCGGATGATGCGGTGAAAAGCATGGGGATCGGATTTGTGGTGAATACGCTGATGATGACTATGGTAGTTCTGGGAATCATGACGGTCTGCCAAAACCCGGAGATGAAAAACCAGAGCGTTCCGACTTTATTTATGGTTCAGAATGGTGTCGGAAAGGCATTTATGACACCGCTGATCTCGGTCCTTATTATTCTCGGGGCAGTCTCCACGGCGGTCAATATGGTGGCTGCGATGGTGAGGAGAATCTGCAGCGGAATCGAAGCCGGATGTGCTGACAGAAAGAAAACTGTTTTGGCCGGAGAATCCGTGAAAAACGCAGGCGAAATTCCTAAGAGAAAGATCTCCTGCCATGAGATCATTGCAGCCCTGATCTGCTGTCTGGTAGATTTCGCCATCGCCCAGTTCGGTCTCCTGACCCTGATCCAGCGTGCGTACAGCGTCCTCGCGTACCTCGCGATCCCTGTGATTCTGATCCCATATCTGGTGCATATGGCGGTTACGAGATTTGATACGAAATAAACAGAAAAAATACATGTACAGAAAAACGTCTGTAATGGATCTGGTAGATCCTTGTCAATGAGGCAGGAGTCTTATATGGATGAGATAAAATCTGCGGCAGAAATCCGGTGAGTGGAATATCATCGGATTCTGCCGCAGATTTTTTCAATATGGAACTTTTTATTTTTTAGTGGAACGCCTCTTTCGCATACTGCTCCAGCTCATCCCTGAAATCCGGGTGCGCGATCGCGATCATGGCCTCGGCGCGCTCTCTTAAGGTTTTTCCGGAGAGGTTCGCGATGCCGTACTCGGTCGCAACGCTCTGGATCATGGTACGCGGTGCGGAGACAGTGGAGCCGCCCGGAATGAACGGGACGATGTTGGACTTTAAGGTGCCGTCCTTTGCCTTTCTCGCGGAGTTGATGCAGATGTATCCTTTTCCTCCGATGGAGCGGTAGGCACCCTCAAGGAAGTCCATCTGACCGCCGATGCCGGAGAGCTGTCGGGTTCCCGCGGACTCAGCGTTTTCCTGCCCCATCAGGTCAAGCTGCACGCCGCCATTGATGCTGATAACGTTCTTCATGGTTCCGATGCGCTGCGGATCATGGACATAATCGAGATCAGCCGGGTGGAAAAGTTTCGGATTTTCCGCGATCCAGTCATAGAACTCCTGGGAGCCCATCGCGAGGTTCCATGTGGAGAGATCGGTATCGAATTCTTTCTTCGCATTTGTGAGCTTTCCGGCTTTCCAGAGGTTTAAGTAAGCGTCACTGATGGTTCCGGTATGACAGCCAAGGTCTTTTAGGTCAGACTCTGCCAACATATTTGCAACGGTGAACGGAACGCCGCCGACACCGAGAGAGAGAACCGCGCCGTCCGGAATCTCGTTTACGACGAGCTTCGCAATCTGGATATCTGTCTCAGACGGAGCTTTGTAGGTTCTTACCGGAAGCGGCTCATGTTCGCCCTCTACGATATAATCAGCTTCGGAGAGATGGACACGGTGGGAACCGTCCACACCCTGAAGCTTCGGATAATGTTCATTGATCTCAAAGATCACAGTTCTTGCACTCTCAAACATGGTTCTCCATGCGAAGTTTGAGATGCCGAGACCGCAGTAGCCGTTCTCATCCGGTGTGGATACCGGGACGAAGGCAACATCTGTCCGGATATAGCGCTGGCGGTAGAGCGTCGGGAGAAGGCGGAGTACCACAGGCATGAATTTTACGAGACCGCGGGTCTGGAGTTTCCGTTCGTAGTCACCGATATGCCAGCTGTAGTAGGAGAAGCTTTCCTGTTCCGGGTCAGCCTCAACGACCTCGATGCGCGGACGGATCACGAGACCGCCGCGGATCTTAACGTCCTTTAAATGCCCTTTTCTTGCAGCAAGTGCCCTATCAAGAAGTTCCGGGAACCCGCCGCCGAATCCATAATCGACCCAGTCGCCATCTTTTACGGCTGCCGCAACGGCAGCTTCCGCAGTTACGATCTTGCTCTTGTAATTTTCCATATGAATCCTCACTCAATATAAATTTTTTTTTACGCGAAAATTTTTCGATTGCACCACACATGCTCATTATAGAAGGTTTTTGGGTTTAAAACAAGAAGATTATCAGGAGTTGAGATATGGAATCGATATAGATTGTATCAGAAATTAGTATATGTTATACTGAAATTGCTGCCGAACCTCCAGCAGAAAGGAGGTGGGTCGTATGGAAGATATTCTTTTCACATTTCTTGTCTCTGTTTTAGCAGGTGTAGTTAGCTGCTACATATGCAAATGGCTGGACAGGGATAATTAGGCAGCAGCAGCCTGAACGGAATAGCTCACCGTGAAGAGCGAGAAAACCCCAGAGGATGACGGCCTCTGGGGTTTTCGTTTTGTCGCATGGAATCTTCTCACATTCCTTAGCTGATTACATCATATTCTATTTAGTCAAAATTGTCAATATGCATGTGAGGGAACAAAATAGGTGTTCAAGAGGAAATAACTTTATTTTTCATTAGAAATGTAATATAATGAACCTATCTTACAGGTGGCTGGAATTATATTTTCCGCCCCGGAAAATAATGCATGAGGGGAGTCAAAACATGAAGGATTACATGAAGATCTACCAGGAATGGCTTGCCAATCCGTACTTTGACGATAAGACGAAAGAAGAGCTTCGGGCAATTGCGAACGATGAAAACGAAATCAAGGAACGTTTCTATATGGATCTGGAATTTGGTACTGCGGGACTTCGCGGAATCATTGGAGCCGGAATCAACCGTATGAATATCTATACAGTCCGCCGCGCGACTCAGGGACTTGCGAACTATATTATCAAACAGGGTGGAGCCGACAAGGGCGTTGCGATCGCTTTCGATTCCCGCCATATGTCCCCGGAATTTGCCATGGAGGCGGCAATGACTCTGGCAGCAAACGGCATTAAGGCGTATAAATTTGAATCCCTTCGCCCGACACCGGAGCTGTCCTTCGCAGTCCGCGAGTTAGGCTGCATCGCCGGTATCAACATCACCGCAAGCCATAACCCGCCGGAATATAACGGATATAAAGTATACTGGGAGGACGGCGCACAGTTCACACCGCCGCATGACAAAGGTGTGACAGCTGAAGTTCTCGCCATTGAGGATCTTTCTACAGTAAAGACAACAACGGAAGAAGAAGCTTTAAAGAGCGGAAAATTCCAGGTCATCGGAAAAGAGATCGATGACAAATATATCGCCCAGGTAAAAGCACAGGTCGTTAACCAGGAAGCGATCAACCGCATGCAGAAGGACATCACGATCATTTATACTCCACTCCACGGAACCGGAAATATCCCGGCCCGCCGCGTGATGAAGGAGATCGGTTTTGAGAATGTCTATGTGGTTCCGGAGCAGGAACTCCCGAACGGCGATTTCCCGACCGTAAGCTACCCGAACCCGGAAGCTGCTGAGGCATTTGAACTCGGATTAAAGCTTGCAAAAGAGAAGAACGCGGACCTTGTTCTTGCAACGGATCCGGATGCAGACCGTCTCGGCGTCTATGTAAAAGATACAAAGTCCGGCGAATATATCCCGCTGACCGGAAACATGTCCGGCTCCCTGTTATGTGACTATGTACTGAGCCAGAAGCAGGCAGCAGGAAAGATCCCGGCTGACGGCGAGGTCGTAAAGTCCATCGTTACCACAAATCTGGTTGACGCCGTTGCGAAACACTATGGCTGCAAGCTTGTCGAGGTTCTGACAGGATTCAAGTATATCGGTCAGCAGATCTTAAAAGAAGAGACAACCGGCAAGGGAACCTACATGTTCGGTATGGAGGAGAGTTACGGCTGCCTGATCGGTACATATGCCCGTGATAAGGACGCGATCTCCGCAACTGCCGCCCTCTGTGAGGCTGCCGCTTACTACAAGGAAAAGGGCATGACCTTATGGGATGCGATGGTCGCAATGTACGAGAAGTACGGCTACTACAAAGATACCGTAAAATCCATCGGCTTAAAGGGAATTGAGGGACTTGCGAAGATCCAGGAGATCATGGAGAACTTCCGCAAGAATCCGCCGAAGGCACTTGGCGGTTACGAGGTAACTTCTATCCGTGATTACAAGAAGAACACGATCACAGAGGTTGCGACGGGCGAAGTAAAAGAGACAGGTCTTCCGGAGTCCAATGTTCTCTACTATGATATGAATGACGGCGCATGGCTCTGCATCCGTCCGTCCGGAACTGAGCCGAAGATCAAATTCTACTATGGCGTTAAGGGAACCTCCCTTGATGATGCTGAGGCGAAGTCCAAAGCCGTCGGTGATGAGCTGATGGGCATGGTGGATAAGATGATGTGAGATTCCCGGATGTGGGGATAAAGGCAGCGGATATCAGAACGCTGTGAAAGATATGAAATGAATCATTGTCTGGACTGGCTGTGTAAAAACAGCCGTCTGGGCGGACATAGAAAAGCTCCCGGAGAGACTGCAGATCAAAAGCAGTTTTTCTGAGAGCTTTTTAGCTTCCGGGTATTTTTTAGAAACTCGCCTAAAGGGCGATCAGTTACTGTTCACGCCTTGCGCAAACAGTAACTGATTTTGCCGATGCTTTGCATTCCAAATCGGCAAAATCCACTTCCACCACTGTACTGTACGGAATTTTCAGTTCAGAAAATTCCTACCCGTGTGCAGTAACGGCGATCCCGCAGATTTCAACGAAACAATTCTACAGGTTTTTGTTCTCAGAGCATTCTTCCTCATACCCCGAATCCGGACCATAAAACTGCTCCAGAAACGTGATATACGCCCTGGCGGCCTTCGGCAGCTGGATACCTTTCTGGAAAATATAGGCACTGATATAATCGCCGTACCGGTCGGCTTCCGGCTGCATCCAGTCCGGAAGCGGGAATGAGACGATATTATAGTTTTCTACCTGCTCCCGCATCGGGATCAATCCGATTCCGAGATAGTCGGAGCGCTGGATCACGTTGTGGAGAAGGGCGCGGCTGTTGACATAGATGACCTGGGAGATCCTGTTCCAGTTGATGAGCTGCAGCGTCTTGTCATTGTAAACGCTCTCCGCGGCCCGGGTCTTTGTGCTCTCGCTTGGATAGAGGACGAAGTTGTACTGGTACAGCTTTTCCGGTGTCAGGTTATCCAGTTCCTTTAGAATCGGATGTCCTACCCGGCAGAAAAACTGTGTCGGGGACTGGAACAGCGGGCGCGCTTCCAGATGGCGGAAGGTGAGAATTTCCTGGATCTTGTCTGCTTTATGGGCCGGATACATGATAAATCCGATGTCGGCGCGGTTTGTGTAGACATCTTCGATGACTTCATTTCCGGTCATTTCCCGGTAGAAAAAACGGAACGGCGTGTCCGCAAGAGAGTTCACCATGCGGATAAAGGCATCGCTGGCGTGGGAACAGCTGCTGGAGGAGACCCGCAGGCGGTAAGCTTCCGAGTGTTCCTTAAAGGTGGTCTTAAAATGTTTCGCGTGCTCGATGAGATCCCGACTCATGTCGAGAAAGAGCCGTCCGGATTCCGTCGGGATAATTCCGTTTTTTCCGCGGGTAAAGATTGTGAGCCCGTACTCTTTTTCCGTCTCCCTGAGGACCTTGCTGAGATAGGGCTGGGTCACGAAGAGGTGCTTCGCGGCGGCGGAGATGGAACCGCAGTTTGAGATCTCGATGAGGTATTCCATGTTCTGAAGATTCATAGGGATGGTCTCCTTTCTGAAATAAAAGCCAGCCGCCCTGTGGATGTAATCCGGGAACATGATCTATAATATCACGGATATATCACAGCCCGGATGAATACTGACTTATAACGTTTCAGTTATAACGTGATGAAAACGGGAAATTTGTAAAACTCTGTAGAAATGGTATAATCAAGTGTATACCAATCAACCGGATATGTCAAACCAAACAGATATAGAAACTGGCGAGTGATCTGTAACTATTGCATTCCGGGCTATACATAAGGAGGAATCACTATGAGTACGCATCTGCAGTTAGCAAACAGTACGACGATGGCAATTCTTTGTGGAATCACCATTCTGATCGTTCTTCTCCAGCCGGTGATCTTTATGATCGTGGCATTCAAACGCGGAAAAGAACTGAACATGACAGACCAGGAGATGAAGGAAGCCGCACGAAGCAGCGCGATCTTCTCTATTATCCCGTCACTCCCGATCATTGTGAGTTACCTGCTCTTAGTTCCGTCCCTGGGCCGCTATTTCCCGTGGCTCCGCTTAAGCGTTGTAGGGTCCGCGGCATATGAGACCATGGTCGCGAACATGGCGGCAGAAGCGCTGGGCCTGGAATCCATCACCGTCCCGGACATCCCGGCTGATACTTTTGTGTTTATTCTGTTTGTTGTAACAATTGGAATTCTTGGCGGAAATATCTTCAATGTTTTCTTCTTAAAGGCATACGATAAGAAAGTCGAGTCCATCAAGAACAGCAACGCGAAGCTCGTTCCGATCATCACGACAGCAATGTTCCTCGGTCTCTATGGAACCATGGCAGCTCCGCATTTCACAAATATCGCGAACATCCCGGCGGTTGCAGCGATCCTGGTTGCCGGTATCACATCGATCTTCGTAAACAAGTTTGCGGCGAACCACAAGAAGCTGAAAGAGTTCGCATTCCCGCTCAGCATGATCGTTGGAATGCTCGGTGCATGTGTAGCGAATCTGCTTATTTAGGAGGAAAAACGATATGAAAGATAACAGCTTTTATAATAAGATCCACAGACTTGGAAGAATCACCGTCGTCTGTGCCCTGATCAGTTTCATGGCGGTTCCTTTCGGACTTGCCGCAGTAAATGGAATTTCCATGAATATTCCGGAAATTCTGAAAAATGCGATCCCGCTTCTCCTGACATTCAGCATCAGCGGTATCTGTGAGAACCTGTCCTTCATGCCGATCATCGGAAGCGGCGCGCTCTACATGTCCTGCGTTACCGGTAATGTCAGCAATATGAAAGTCCCGGCGGCGGTCAACGCTATGGAAGTTGCAGGCTACACAGCCGGAAGCGACCGCGCCGATGTCGTTGCGATCATCGCTGTTGCGGCATCCACATTCGTGACAACAGCCATTGTATTCCTGGGAATGCTGTTCTTAGCCCCGCTCTTTGAACCGATCTACAACAACGCGTTCTTACAGCCGGCATTCCAGAACATGGTTCCGGCACTTATGGGTGCCCTGTTGTTCCCGTTCATCTTAAAGGCCCCGAAGCAGGCCATCGTTCCGATCGCACTTCCGATCATCGCGATCTTAGTGATCGGTCGCAAGGTGTTCTCCTCAAACCAGAGCTATATTATGGTCGGTGTGATTATTTTGTCGGTGATTTACTCCCTAGCACTTTATAAAAAGGGAAAGATCAGCGCGTAAAGGGAAAATAAGCGTCCTGGTCGGTGGAAAATATGAAAACATGCGGCACAGGCGTAATTTCCTGATAAATTTAAGAAAGGAAGATCCGGAAATTCGGACAAATAATATGGATAAAAAAGAATTTGTCTTAAAAGCAGTTGCAGATAAAAAAGCTCTGATCGTTGATGTCAGCGACAAAATTTTCGACTACGCAGAGGTCGGATTCCATGAATTCAAGACCGCGAAGCTCTACGAGGAAGTCCTGAAAAAAGAGGGATTCCAGGTGGAGATGGGAGTCGGCGGTATGCCGACGGCGTTCAAGGCTGTATACGGAAGCGGAAAGCCGGTGATCGGTTTCCTCGCCGAGTATGACGCCCTGCCGGAGCTGTCCCAGGAAGGCGGCTGCACGATGCGAAAGGAAGCCGCAGGGGACAACCCGGATGGACATGGATGCGGACATAACCTCCTCGGTGCGGGTGCCATGGCGGCAGCGCTTGCTGTAAAAGCTTATATCGAGGAGCACCCGGAAGCGGGAACTGTGATCCTTTTTGGTTGCCCGAGTGAGGAAAAGGGAGACGGAAAGGCAATCATGGCACGAGAAGGTGTATTTGACGGTGTGGATGCTGCTTTTACATGGCATCCGGGCGATAAGAATGCGATCTGGTCCGAGTCTACACTGGCGAATGTCAGCGTGTTCTTCAACTTTAAGGGTGTGACTTCCCACGCGGCAGCAGCCCCGGAACTTGGACGTTCCGCACTGGACGCTGCGGAGCTCATGAGCGTCGGAGTCAACTACCTGCGGGAGCATATTATTTCTGAAGCAAGAGTTCATTACGCATATCGTGATGTCGGCGGCATTGCTCCGAACGTGGTACAGGGACACAGCAGAGTCCATTACTTTATCCGCGCACCAAAGTCATGGCAGGTGAAGGAGATCTACAAGCGCGTCGTTGATGTGGCGGAAGGCGCCGCAAAGATGACGGGAACCGAGATGACATACGAGCTTTACGCCGGACTTTCCGACTATATCCCGAACCATGTCCTCTCAGAAGTTCTCCACGAGTCCATGGAGGAGATCGGTGCCCCGAAATACGACGAGGCGGACTTTGCCCTGGCGTCAAAATTCTTCCATGAGACCGCGACACCGGATGAGATGGAGGCAAAGCGCGCCAATATGCGCAGAATGTTTGGCGCAAATCATATCGAGGAGATCGAGGCGCATCCGCTTCATACCGGAATCGCACCGCTTGTCTGGAACGGTAAGGTCCAGGCCGGATCTACAGACGTCGGTGATGCAAGCTATGTGATCCCGACTGCGATGTGTACGACTGCGACTGCAACTCTTGGGACTGCAGCACATACATGGCAGATGACCGCTCACGGAAATACCGGGATCGCACATAAGGCGATGTTAAATGCCGGCGAGGCGATGGCGTTAGCAGCATTAAAGACCATGGAAAGCCCGGAGATCCTGAAAAAAGCTCATGACGAGTGGATGGCGGAGACAAACGGCGAGTACGATTGCCCGATCCCGAAAGAGGTTGGACCGAGACTGGAAGATTAAATTTCTGATTCCGGAACATAACATGAATGAAGATAAGAACCAGAGGGAGAATGATTCCTTCTGGTTCTTTTTTGCAGCAGGAAATATTTTTTCTGAATCAGAGAATCGCGAAATCACCTTGGCATTTCCGCCTCCTGATGCTAAGATACATATAAAGCGAGCGTGGAAAAAGGAGCGGAGTCAGGGAGATGAAGAAACACAAGGTCTACTTACAGGAGCTGTCAGCAGAGTTTTCGGAGGCAGATTATTCAAAGTTTTATGAAGTTGTCATGCGGCGGATCGAGAACGGAGAGCTTGTTCCGATGAAAAGTGCAAAGAATAACGGGAGGAAGCCGGCACTGCCGCTATGCTTTTGGGAATACGAAAAAGAAGCGGATTATACGGAGCTTTATGAGGAACTGAAATATCGGTATCATCCCAGGATCAATACGTTCTATTACCGAGAACATCCGGAATGCTACGAGAGGGACAGGGAGAAGCTGCAGCTTTTGAGCGATTATCTAAAGGATCATTCGGAGCTTTTGTTGGTTCAGGAAACAATGAATGAGCGCAGTTTTGAGATTTTCCACAGGGAGAAGTATTTCCAGAGAGAGGGCGGTCTTGAGCTTTGTAAGAGAGTTGCGATCACTCCGGAAACGCTGGCTTTTTATGAAACATCAGAGCCGCTTTCTTATTATTCCTGTTCCAAGCAGACACCGCAGAATATTCTGATCATAGAAAATAAGGACACCTTTTTTGATATTCGGAGATATATGAATTCCGGAAATGACAGGATCATGGGAAGGGAGTTCGGTACAGTGATCTACGGAGCCGGAAAAGGAATCTGGAAGACCTTTGAGGATTATGTCAATGGTGCGGAACGATACTTCCTGGGAAAGAATGCATTGTTTTATTTCGGTGATCTTGATTTTGAGGGCATTCTGATCTTTGAACATTTGATCGAGCAGAAGCAGTACCGGGAGAGCGGAATCCATATTTTTAAAGAGGCGTATGAAAAGATGTTAGATAAGGCATGGCAGCTTGGGTTTTCCAGATTGCCGGATATGAAGGAAAAGCAGAACGCCAACATCGGAACCAGCTTTTTGTCGGCATTTGATGCGGAGCGGAGGCATCAGATCCGGGAGCTGCTTGATATGGGAAAATACATTCCACAGGAAATTTTAAATGAACATGATTGGTGATAAATGATGATCGATAAAGATTTTTTGAAAAATTTTGATCAGAGAATGAAGTGTGTCGGCCGATATTCGGTGCTTTGCAGCAACAGCTTTGATAAAAAGCTCTGGAAAGAATATGGGATCGAGACACGGGATGAGCAGATGAATATGCTGTTTACATTGCTTCTTTTCATTATGGAGTATTCTCTGCGGGAAGAAAACTGCACGATGGACGAGATCGCGTCATTTGTGGAGGACATCAGCTACGGATATTACGGGCGGAAATTAAACTTTGAGAAAAGTCAGGAATTTGCAAGGTTTATGGTGGAAGATATCCTTGGGAACAGCGGTTCTTCCATGTATTTTAAGGCCTTTGATTATGAAAAACGGACCTATCAGGACATCAATATCCGCTATATTGATAATAAGGTCGTGTATCTGGAGAATGGAGTCAGGAGAACCTCCTATTATCTGACGGACGAGGGATATAACATGCTGCTGGCAACAATGGAAATGGAAAATAATATGAAGCTTTCTGTTCACGAAATGCTTTTTAAAATGCATTTGGAAAAGGCAGATTATAACCGGGCTGTCGATGACATCAAAAATATTTTCGGTCAGCTGCGCAAACAGAGCCAGAAGATCGAGGAGGCAATGTTAGCCGTACGGAGAAACGCTTTATCCTATTCCGTGGAAGAGTATGGAAAATTAGTGGAGGACAATATCAGCACCGTGGTGGAGACCAGGGAAAAGTTCCGGCTCCACCGCGATTTTATTGAAGAAAAAATTGAAGAATTCGAAGAAAAGCAGATGAATGCGGAAGAGTTCACGGAAAAAGAAAAAGCGAATCTGGGAAATCTCAGGATGATCGGACGGTATCTGACGCAGACGCTGGACGAGCATCAGCGAATTCTGGGACAGCACTTTGACCTGAAGAAACTGTACGATGAGGAGTTGGAAAATTATTCCAATATGACATTGGTACAGCGGTTTCCGTTCCGGAGTGATGTCTATGACAAGATTTTGAAGGATGTGTCACTTTTGAAAAACGCGGATAAAATATTTGCGCCCCTGTTTAGCAGCCGGATCAATAAGATTTTCAACCCGGAAAAAATGATGGAATATCAGAAAAAGCTAAAGAAATCAGATGTGGAAGATGAGTCTATGGAACTGGATTTTGATGAGGAAAAATACAACCGGGAAAAGGAGCAGAGCAGGCAGGAACGGATGAAAAAATATGAGGGCTGCGTCAATGTCATTCTGGAACAGCTGGTAATCCATAAGGAAATGACACTGGAAACATTAAATATCAGCTGTAAAGAGGAAGAACGGGAACGGCTGCTTCCAACTGCGGAAATATTCAGGGAAGTCATCATCGAGTTCCTGACAGCCGGAACGATCGATATCGGGACGATTCAGAAAGAACAGACAGACTATCTCATGGATGCCTCAGAGGGCTTTGTACTGAATGAGATGCTTCTGGCTATTCTGGAAGACCGGAGATACCGGAAAATTGGGAAGATCCATATATTCCCAATGGAAGACGGGAAACATATACATTTTAAAAACGTGATGGATGAAGCCGGGAACCGGAGAAATTTCAAATGTTCTAACGTGGGCTTTTGCTATGAGGAGAGATAAGAGATGGCATACGAAGCAGAGATGATCACATACAGCCAGAAAATATTTTACTACCTTTTGTGCCATGGAGCATTAAGCGATCTGGACGCGGGAGTCAATGATCTGTACCGTGCCTATGTGGAGCACGAGGAGGTCATGAATTTAGTAAAAAATCAGGCGGAGATTGCGGATTGTAAGATCGAGAGATACGGAACCACGATCTATCTGATGCCGGATATCGACAATAAATATCTTGGATTTACGAAGGCAGATCTGAAAAAAGAATTATGTAAACCCAATGCCACGGACCGGGATTACTATCTGGCTCAGTTTGTGATCCTGACGCTGCTTGCAGAATTCTATGACGGGCAGGGAAGCACCAGTAAATCCAGAGAATTCCTGAAACTCGGAGAGCTGCAGAATATCGTGTCGGAGCGGTTGAAGGCGGGACTCGCGCTTGAACAGGAGAGAGAGCAGGATGGAACGAATCTTTACACCGAGATGTACGAAACTGTTCTGGATTATAAGAGCATGAGTGAAGCTTATGAAGCGTTAAAGAGTGTGGAGGCAGGCAGCCGGTCAAAGTATACGAAGGAAGGATATGTAAGCATTATATGCAGTTTTCTGGACCGGCAGGGGCTGATCATCTTTATCCCGGAAGATGAGATGATCAAGACCACAGCAAAACTCGACAATATTATGGAATACAAGATCCTGAACAAGGAAAATTACGCAAGGATCATGGAAACATTGGGGGAGACACATGAGTAAGATATCGCGGATCCGGATTTTAAACCTGAACTACAATAATAATACCATAAAGATCGACGACGAAACCTTTGATCTCGGCGGGCAGAATACGCTGATCTCCCTGCGGAACGGCGGCGGAAAAAGTGTGCTGGTGCAGATGATCGTGAGTCTTTTTGTGAACCGGACATACCGGGATTTCGGAGATCGTCCGTTTAAGAGTTACTTTACAACGAACCGTCCGACGTTCCTCATAACGGAATGGATTCTTGATAATGGAATCGACCGTTTTCTGGCGGGGATGATGGTGCGGAAAAACCAGAAGGAAGATAACGACACGGAAGAGCTGGAAATGTACACATTTACCGGGAGCTATTCGAATGGCTGTAAATATGACCTTGACAATCTTCCAATCATTCGACAGGACGGAAATAAAAAGATCCTGAAGGGCTTCGGAGAATGCAAAAATATTCTGGAAGAGATCAGCAGGAGTGAACCGGGAGATTTCCGACTGTATGATATGGCGAGCCAGTACGGGAGACGCCAGTATTTTTCCACACTCCGCCAGTATCAGATCAACAATAAGGAATGGGAGAGCATTATCCGGAAGGTAAACCAGAAGGAGTCCGGACTTTCGGAGCTGTTCCAGAACGCTAAGGACGAGAAGGATCTGGTGGAAAACTGGTTTCTGCGTCCCATCGAGGATAAATTAAATCAGGAAAAGAATAAGATCGACGAGTTCCGGAAGCTGGCATTCCAGTTTATTGAACAGTACCGGAGCAATCAGTCGAAGATCCTCCGCAAGGGGATCATTGAACAGTATTTTGAGGACACGAAACCGCTGAAAAATATGATTGATGATTATGCGCAGAAAGACCGGGACGCTGTGAACCTAAGAACAGAGATAATCCTCTATGCGAAATCGCTCCGGAAAGAACTGGATCGGCTGCAGACAGAGATCTCTGCCGGTCAGGAGAAGTTCGAACAGATCGAGAGAGAGCAGAGACAGATCGTTTATGAACAGCTCTCCTACCAGATCTATCTCAGTGAGGACCAGAAAACAGAGATCCTTTCACAGAGAGCGCAGCAGGAGATCGAGATCACAAGACTCACGTCTCTGAAGAATCATCTCTTACGAAAGATCGATACGTATGATCTTCATAAGATCTATCTGGAATTAAAGGACTTTGAACGCCAGAAGGCGGAGGTGGACGCGAAACTTCAGGTACTTTTACAGAAAACGGAAGAATCGAAGGATGAGATCGAGAAGATCGGATGCCGCTTATATGCGCTGTATTCGGAAAATGCCAAAAAGCTGAAGGATCAGAGACAGTCGGAGGAGGAAACACTTGCGGAAACGGAAAGAGCCCGGGAAAATGCACAACGGGAGCGGGACGAGAAGGAGCGGGAGATCCGGAAATTAAGCGGAGATATTGGAGCGAAAGAGAGCAGAGTCAGGAGCTATGATGAGGTGGAAGACTCCTTTAACCGGGAGTTTAACGCCGAACTCAGGAGAAACCTCCTTGGGCTTTATGAAGATGGAGCGCTGGAGATTTTCCGGAAGGAGATCGATGCGGGACTGCAGGAGAAGAAAAATAAGTCGGTGAAATACGCCCGGAAACTTATGGAACAGGAACAGACCCGGAAAAAGCTTTCGCAGGAAGCTTCGGACGGAACTGTGACGTTAAATGACATTGCCCATAAGTTAGACCATGTTTCTGAGAAACTTGCAGATCTGGAAAGACAAAAAACGGAACGTCTGCGGATCATGAAATATGCCAATGTGGACGAAGAACATCTTGACAGAAGAGATCTGATCCTGGATCAGCTTGACGGAAAGATCAGGGAATTAGATGTCGCGAGAAGCAGACTGATTCGGAAAAAGGGGGATCAGGAAAAACATTTCAGACAGTTAAAAGAGGGAAAGATCACGGAGCTTCCGGAAAACATCAGGACTTATATGGAGCAGAACGGGATCGACCTTGTATACGGAATGGAATGGCTCTCAAAAAATGGCAGGACAGCCGAAGAAAATGCCGAACTTGTGAAGAACAATCCGTTTATTCCCTACTCGATCCTGATGGAGCGGTCGGTCCTTGAGCGGTTTCAAAAGAACGGAGAGGAATTATATACAAGCTTCCCGATTCCGATCATTGTGAAGGAAGAACTGGAACAGGAGCAGGAACATGTAGATTCCAGATTTGCGGCTTATGGGAATGTACATTTTTATGTCATGTTCAACACACATCTTCTTGACCGGGAAGAGCTGGAAAAGATTCTGGGGAAGATCCGCCGGGAGATCGAAGATCTGAAAAAGGCGGTGGAGGACAAGGACGCCGATCTTGAGACCTACAGAAGCTACCGGAGTGTGGTTGAAAATCAGACGTTCAGCACGGCTCTCTGTCAGCAGACAGAAAAAGAGATCAATCGTCTGAAGGATGAGAGGACAGCCGTAAAAGGACGTCTGGAAGAGATCTATCGGGAGCAGAGCAGGCTGGAAGAGGAGAAAAAAGAGATCGAAACGCTTGCGGATACGGTAAAGGAACAGATCGACGGCTTAAAGAGAATGGACGTACAGTTTGAGATCCTCCTCAAAAAATATGATCAGTATGAGACGGACCGGACAAGTCTGGAACGTCTGAAAAAGGAGAATCGTGAACTTACGGAGAAGCAGACAGCGCTTTCCGTGCGTCTGGGTGAACTCCGGGAACAGGAGATGGGACTTAGGGCACTGGTGAAGGAATTTGCGGAGAAGATCGACCGCGAGGAGAAGAAACAGGCGGAATTTGAAGAGATCGCGAGAACAGCGGAGAACAGGGATCTGTCTTCTTTGACGCAGATGACCTCGGAAGAGCTGGAAGCGAGATACTATGCGCTGACGAAGGTGATATCGGACAGTGTGGAAGAGCTTCGAAAGTCACAGACGGACTGGATCGGAAGAATCAGCGGGAAGAGGACAGAGCTCAAAAAGAAAAATGAGGACAGTCAGATCCCGGAGAAAGAATACCAGAGTCTCGTGTGTACGGAAGAACAGTATGACGCATGGAAGCGGCAGAAAAAGCAGACGGAGAGGGAACTTAATAAAGCGAACGAAGAAAATACTGCTCTTGGAAGAAAAGAAGGCGCGCTGACAACAACGATCACGCTCTATATGAAGAATCTGAAAAAGGAAACCGGATATGAGCAGCCGGCAGAGAGAAAGACGATCACAGATACGGAATTCGAAAAACGTCTGAATCTCAAGGAATATGAGCTTACGGCACATCAGAAGAAATTGAGTCAGCTTCGGGAGAGAAATATACAGATAGCTTCGCAGGAGGCAGGCGTGGAGGAATATGTGGATGAGCCGATTCCTGCAGAGTTGATTTCTGGAGATGGTCTGAGTTCTGCAGATGAACGGATGTCTGTGGAGAGTTCGATCGCGTCAGATAGTCTGATTCCAGAGAGTGGGGCTGACGCGCATTCGGAAACCGGAGAGAATAAAATTCTTTTGTCCATTCAGGAGCGGGTCCCGGATGTGCGGAATGAGGAAATGGATGTCATAAAAGGATACCAGAAGGAGATCCGCAGGAAGATCACGGAGAGTTCCAAGGCACTGGACCGGTGCAGGGGTGACGTGTCTGAGCTGATCCGCGTGATCGCGTCCGGAAAAACGTATGCGGATGATTACTTTAAAAAGACTTTCGACAGCCTGCTCTCCCAGACAGCCAGCCCGCGGAATCTGTTCAGGCAGTTTGAAATGAACCGGCAGGCGTATGAAAATCAGCTGGAAAAACTGAAGATCGATCTCGCTCATATCGATGACGAACAGAAAAATCTGGAAATGATGTTTCTGGAATACGTCGAGCAGATCAACGCGAATATCGGCATGATCGATAAGAACTCTACGATCTCTGTGAGGGGAAGAAGTCTGAAGATGCTGCGGATCCAGGTGCCTGACTGGGAGACGGAGAGAGAGCACTTCCGGCTGAAGCTGCATGACTATTTTGAAAATATCGTGAAGCTTGGAATCGAGACGATCGAAAAAAATGGAAACCTGACAGAGTTTCTGGGAAGAGTGATCACCACCAGAAAGCTGTACGATGATGTTGTAGGAATCCAGAACGTGAAGATCCGGCTGTACAAGATCGAGGCGGAGCGCGAAGTGCCGATCTCCTGGTCCGAGGTATCCGCCAACTCCGGCGGCGAAGGATTTTTGTCTGCCTTTGTTATATTGACCTGCCTTTTAAGCTACATGCGGCGCGATGAGACGGATCTCTTTACCTCCGGTGAGGAAGGGAAAGTCCTGATCATGGACAACCCGTTTGCCCAGACAAATGCGGAGCATCTCTTAAAACCCCTGATCGAGATGGCAAAAAAGACAAACACGCAGCTGATCTGTCTTTCCGGCTTAGGCGGCGATTCCATTTACAACCGGTTTGACAATATCTACGTATTAAAGCTTGTCGAATCCAGTATCCGGAATGGGGTACAGAGAGTGGATGTGACCCATATGAAGGGTGAGGAGACGAAACGGATGGTATTGTCGGAGTTTAAGATGGAGCAGATGAGTTTGTTTGAGATGATGGAGGAGTAATAGCCAGGGCATATTTCCAGGACAGAAAAGGAGTAAGAATGTTTTGAACATACAGATTTTTGGCACAAAAAAGTGCAATGATACAAAGAAGGCGGAGCGTTTTTTTAAAGAGCGCGGTATCAAATACCAGTTTATTGACATGAAAGAGAAGGGAATGAGCAAAGGCGAGTTTCGTTCAGTTGCAGAGGTCAACGGCGGAATCGAAAATATGGTCAACTGGGATGGAAAAGATAAGGATACGCTTGCACTGATCAAGTATATCGCGGATGAGGATAAGTTAGAGAAGATTCTGGAAAATCCGTCCGTGATCAGGACGCCGGTTGTAAGAAACGGGAAACAGTCCACACTGGGGTATCAGCCGGAGGTGTGGAAGGAATGGAAGTAATAAGCGGCAGATAGGAGCAGGATGGGAGTGGCTTATCTGCTCATGCTCAGAACACAACTGAAATGAGATCATTTACTGGAAAAGAGGAAATTTTTATGAAACAGGAAACCATAGACAGAATCCGCAAATTCACCGATGACCGCGACTGGGAGCAGTTCCATTCTGCCGCGAACCTTGCGAAATCCATCGTCATCGAGGCAGCAGAACTCCTGGAGTGCTTCCAGTGGAACGATGAGGAGTATGACCTGCAGCATGTAAAAGAGGAGCTGGCGGATGTGATCGTATACTCCCAGAACCTTTTGGACAAGCTGGGACTTGACGCGGATGAGATCGTGAATATGAAGATGGGGATGAACGAGAGAAAGTATCCGGTGGAGAAGGCGAAGGGGAAGTCGGCGAAGTATGATTGCTTGTGAAAGAGTGTAGATATCGCCCAATGGACTGATTCTGAACAGAGGTTATCGCTGGGCATTTAGAATGAAAGAAGCACCAGAACCGGTGATATTGCCGGAAATGGTGCTTCAAGTCTATTTTGAGGTTCAGGCTTCCCTGTCGTTAAGATATTCTGCAAGACTGTAATACAGCTCTCCCTCTCTTCCGCGTGTCTGTTTTGCTGCCGTCATGGAATTTAAGATCGCTTCCTGTTCGGCTTCCGCCGCAGCGAGAAAAGCCCGGTTGATCACATGCTCCGGAATTGCTGATAACTGGAGAAGCTCCTCCTCGCGACCGGATGGGATCCGATTTGCGGTTGTAAAGCCGATCATGACTTCTCCGCTTCCATGTCCTGTATAACCGCCGGTTCGTGCGATGCCGACCCCTGTTCTTTTCAGAATCCGTTTGAGCTGACGGCTTGTCAATGGGAGATCGGTAGCCAGAATGCTCATGATCGAACCTTTGTCTTCTTCGGATGCAGCCATATCATTCTTTTCCTGCTTCCATTCCAGAATTTTTGGACCAACAGCTTCTCCGTTCAGCACAAAGTCTTCGGTTGCACCAAAGTTTGACTGAACCAGAACGCCGATGGTGTATTCCTTTTCACCAATACAGATCACGCGGGACGCAGATCCGATTCCGCCCTTCATGCCGTAGCAGATGGTACCGGTGCCGGCGCCGACATCCCCTTCTTCGAACTCCTCGGCAGCGACCGCAAAAGCCTGCCGCACTTCTTTTTCACCAACTGCACGTTTCTGGATCTGGTTGATCCGGCAGTCATTGCACTCGCCAACGACCGGATTGATGCTCATGGGTTCCAGCCCATCGTTCTGGCACTGTTCGATTACGATACCGGCAAGTGCATCCCAAACCTTTCCGACATTTAACGTATTTGTAAGGGCGATCGGCGTTTCAAGGGTCCCAAGCTCTTCTACCTGTACCAGACCGGCACTTTTCCCAAATCCATTGTGGACATAGGCTGCCGCCGTATAGTGATTTGCAAATGCATTGTCCGGTCCAGGGATGATCACGGTCACACCGGTATGATTTTCTTCTGTGTTCACAGTACAGTGTCCTACCAGCACACCAGGTACATCCGTAATCGCATTTCTTTTACCTGTTTTCACTCTTCCGGGTACGATTCCAAAGTCCCGAATCCGTTTTTTCTCCACGTTGATTTCCTCCTTGGATTTTGTCGGCTATTTCTAATGATTGTATCATAGTTTGTGAGAAATAAAAACAGGATGAGGGGAATTTTCACACCAATCGTATTTATAGGATATTTTATTTACCAACATCCAACGGTGAAATGTTGTCGATAAGCACTTTGCCATTTTTTATGTTAATAGGAAGGAAGAACTATTAAATACGGCAAAATAAAAGTTGAATATTTCATAATAAAATAGATTTATTGCCGATATTATGGTATACTTATAAAAATAGATTTGTGACTGGAAAAGTGATCGCATGAAGAATGTGAGGGAAACTATGCTTGAAAATAAATTAGGTATTACAGATTCTACAGAATTAGCAAGAATGGAAGAAAGAATCAGTAAGCAAAAAGCGCTTGAAATGTTTGAAAGTGGCTTTTTTGAGACATTAGAACCAGGAACTTATAAAAGTCTTGCGATGATCCATCAATGTCTTTTTGATGAGATTTATGATTTTGCCGGTAAATTACGAAAGGTTAATATTTCAAAAGGAAATTTTAGATTTGCTCCGCTGATGTATTTGGAAACAGCGTTACAGAATATAGACAAAATGCCACAGTCAACTTTTGATGAAATTGTCGAAAAATATGTTGAAATGAACGTGGCTCATCCGTTCCGAGAGGGAAATGGGAGAAGTACAAGAATATGGCTTGACTTGATGTTGAAAAAAGAAATCGGCTATGTGGTTGACTGGAGCAAGGTGGATAAAGAAGATTATCTGCTTGCCATGGAGCGAAGTCCTATCAAAGATATCGAAATAAAGTTTCTTCTGAAAAATGCACTTACGGATCATGTAAATGATCGAGAAATTTATATGAAGGGTATTGATCACAGTTATTACTATGAAGGTTATTATGTGTTTAAGATGGAAAATTTGACGGACACAAAGGATTAACTTGATTTAGCGTTAGAAAAGTGGAGGGATATGGATGCAATATCGTTCAGTTAATGAAATAGCGAAAAAATGGAATGTGTCGGAACGAAGCGTTCGAAATTACTGCGCTCAAGGACGAGTAGACGGTGTGTTTCTTAACGGCAAGACTTGGAATATTCCCGAAAATGCAGAGAAGCCGGAGCGTTCCAATAAAAAGAAAGAACAGCCGATTACCTTGCTGGATATTTTGCAGGAGCAGAAGGTAAGTAAGTATTCCGGAGGCATTTACCATAAGACACAGATTGATTTAACATATAACTCCAATCATATCGAGGGCAGCCGTTTGACCCATGATCAGACCAGATACATCTTTGAAACCAATACCATTGGTGTAGAAAAAGAAGTGCTGAATGTGGACGATGTGATTGAAACAGCAAATCACT
>ERZ780144.1358-NODE-1358-length-26833-cov-6.548510_pt1 | contig 26833 bp, 28 predicted proteins | sample MGYA00511380_ERZ780144 | MGnify/ENA primary metagenome ERZ780144 (study PRJEB29588, sample SAMEA1965858) | human gut metagenome | biome: human gut; feature: human-associated habitat; material: faeces | place: Denmark | collected 2008/2010 ... | reverse complement strand
GGCAGTCGCCAAGGTCTCGTGCAAGCACGGACTTTGGCTCGTTGCCCGCGTAAATTAAAAAACCGGAGGACATACATCCCCCGGCCTTTCGCTTATGGTTAATTAGCATTTAACAACGTTGGAAGCCTGCATTCCGCGAGCACCCTCGGTAAGATCGTAAGTAACCGCCTGACCTTCGTCAAGAGTTTTGAATCCTTCACCCTGGATAGCGGAGAAATGTACGAATACATCGTTTCCGTCTTCGCCTGTGATGAAGCCATAGCCCTTCTCTGCGTTAAACCATTTCACTGTTCCCTTGTTCATTGTGAGTTACCTCCATAAAATTAAAAAATAAGCATGATGTGGGAATGCATATGTTCCCCCATAAGCGAGTGAACTTTTGGTAAAAAAATTCACTAGCTATTACAGATTATATTGAAGGTGAATGCTAATATAATCTCTAATAGCTAGTGACCACGTATTACATCTCAACATCTTCTCGATTGAGACTATTATAATCTTGCAAATCAAAAAAGTCAAGAAAAAACTCTTTATTTCAGGAAAGATTTCGTGTATTATAAAAAGGAATAAATGGTCGGACAACGGCCAGAAGAAAAGAAAGGATCAGAGAACGTAAGATGAGTATCTTAATCAAAAATGGACAGGTCATCGACCCGGCCACCCAAAAAGACGAAATCAGTGATGTTCTGATCGAAAACGGCGTTATTACACGGGTTGAAAAAGGAATCCGCGTAAAAGATGCGCAGGTAATAGATGCAAAAGGCTGCTATGTAATGCCTGGCATCATCGATATGCATGTACATCTCCGCGACCCGGGGCAGACATATAAAGAAGATATTGAAAGCGGTTCGAAAGCAGCAGCAAAAGGAGGCGTGACAACGCTGGTAGCGATGCCGAATACAAAACCGGTCATCGACAGCCCGGACCGCGTCAACTATGTAACGATCAAAGCAGACCGTTTTTCTCCGATTAATGTACTGCAGGCAGGCACCATCACAGTAGGACAGAAGGGTGAAGAGCTCGCCGATATCGAGGGCATGGTAAAAGCCGGCATCCCGGCGATCAGCGAGGACGGAAAATCCGTTATGAACGCGCTGCTCTACAAAGAGGCCATGGAGATTGCCGCAGAGAAAAACATTCCGGTGCTGGCTCACTGCGAGGACAAGAACCTCGTAAACGGCGGCTGCATGAATGAGGATGCAAACTCGAGAGAGTGGCATCTGCCGGGCATCACAAACTCCGTAGAGAACACGATTGTTGCAAGAGATATCGTACTTGCCGCAGAGACAGGTGCACACCTGCATCTGTGCCACTGCTCGACCAAAGAGAGCGTGGATATGGTGCGTGAGGCGAGAAAGGCCGGCGTTTCGATTTCCGCCGAGGTCTGCCCGCATCACTTTACCCTCTGCAGCGACGACATCGTAAAGGGCGACACCAACTACAAGATGAATCCGCCGCTCCGTACGAAAGAGGATCTCGAGGCACTGCGCCAGGGTCTGAAAGACGATGTCTTCGATGTCATCAGCACCGATCATGCACCGCATGCGCTGACCGAGAAACAGGAGTCCTTCAAGAAAGCTCCGTTCGGCATCGTCGGACTGGAGACGAGCGTGGCTCTTACCATCACCGAACTTGTGGATACCGAGATCATCACCCCGATGCAGATGGCGGAGAAGATGAGCTATAATCCGGCAAAAATCCTGCACCTGGACAAGAAAGGTTCTCTTGCACCTGGCATGGACGCCGATGTGGTTGTCATCGATCCGGAAGCAGAGTATGTGATCGATCCGAAGGAGTTTGTTTCCAAGGGCAAAAACACTCCGTTCGGCGGCAAGAAAGTCAAAGGAAAAGTTATGGCTACCGTATGCGGCGGCAAGATTGTATACGAAGCTGAGTAATTTCTATAAGAAAAGAAAGAAGAGGGAGAGTAAGCAGATGATTAACAAACTGATTGCAAACATTAAAAAAACAAATGCACCGATCGTCGTAGGTCTGGACCCGATGCTGAACTATGTGCCGGAGCACGTACAGAAAAAGGCATTTGCCGAGTACGGAGAGACACTCGAAGGAGCTGCAGAGGCCGTTTGGCAGTTCAATAAAGCGATTGTCGACGCAACATACGATCTGATTCCGGCTGTAAAACCGCAGGTTGCCATGTATGAGCAGTTCGGCGTTCCGGGAATGGCAGCGTATGAGAAGACCGTTTCCTACTGCCAGGAAAAGGGTCTCGTTGTCATTGGCGATATCAAACGAGGCGATATCGGTTCTACTTCTGAGGCGTATGCAGTCGGCCACCTCGGCCACGTGCAGGTGGGAAGCAAATCCTACGCCGGATTCCATGAGGATTTTGCAACTGTCAATCCGTATCTTGGATCTGACGGCGTAAAACCGTTCATCAAGGTCTGCAAAGAGGAGAAAAAAGGCATCTTTGTTCTGGTAAAAACCTCGAACCCGTCCAGCGGCGAGTTCCAGGACCGCATCATCGACGGACGTCCGCTGTATGAGTGGGTCGGCGAGCAGGTTGCCGCGTGGGGCGAGGAGCACATGGGCGATGATTACAGCTATGTGGGAGCTGTTGTCGGCGCTACGTACCCGGAGATGGGCAAGGTGCTGCGTAAGGTAATGCCGAAATCCTACATCCTGGTACCGGGCTACGGTGCACAGGGCGGAAAGGGAAAAGACCTCGTTCACTTCTTCAATGAGGACGGACTGGGTGCAATCGTAAACTCTTCGAGAGGTATTATCGCTGCTTACAAACAGGAAAAATATGCCGAGTTTGGCACTGAGAACTTTGCGGATGCTTCGAGAGCAGCTGTAAAGGATATGGTTGAGGATATCAGCGGGGCGCTTGCTGCTGCAAAATAAGAATACAGGGTGAAAAGCTCAGAAGGTCTGCCGGGTAGATGTTATGTCCGCCGGAGGATATTTTGGGCTTTTCGCCGATTCAAGAAAATAAAAGGAGTGTTCAGCTTATGAAAATCAAGGAATGCTGTACTGTGGAAAGTCAGGAGTGCATTGCAAAAGGAATTTACAGCATGTGGATTTCCACGAAAGTGATTGCGAAAGAGGCGAAGGCCGGCCAGTTTATTTCTCTGTTTTCAAAAGACGGCAGCCGTCTTCTGCCGCGTCCGATTTCTCTTTGTGAGATCGACCGAGAGGGAGGAAGACTTCGGATTGTCTACCGTGTGGCAGGTGCAGGAACGGAGGAGTTTTCGCATCTGAAAGCGGGGGATGAGGTTGATATTTTAGGGCCGCTTGGAAATGGATTCCCGATCGAGGAAGGTAAGGGAAAACGTGTGATGCTGATGGGCGGCGGTATCGGTGTTCCGCCGATGCTGCAGACGGCGAAGGATCTTGGAACGGACACGATCATCTGCTGTGGTTACCGCGATGAGTTGTTCTTAAATGAGGAGTTTGCTGCGGCAGGCGATCTTCATATTGCAACGGAGGACGGAAGTGCCGGTGTGAAGGGCAATGTGATGGATGCGGTGCGCGAGGATCATCTGGAAGCAGATGTAATTTTTGCCTGCGGTCCGGCTCCGATGCTGCGTGCGATTAAGGCGTACGGTCTGGAAAAGGGAATTCCATGCTGGATTTCGATGGAAGAGAAGATGGCGTGCGGCGTTGGCGCATGTCTTGCGTGTGTCTGCCAGTCGACTGAGGTGGATGGTCATTCACATGTGCACAACAAGCGGATCTGCAAGGACGGACCGGTCTTTTTAAGTACGGAAATTGAGCTGTAAGTGACGCGAGGAGGAGAAAAAGCGATGAAGACAAGTGTGAACCTGGCGGGTGTGGAACTGAAGAATCCGGTTATGACGGCATCTGGTACGTTTGGCTCCGGCGCGGAGTACAGTGAGTTTGTGGATTTGAAGGAGCTTGGCGCGGTTGTGACGAAGGGTGTTGCGAATGTGCCGTGGCCGGGGAATCCGACGCCGCGTATTGCGGAGGTTTACGGCGGAATGCTGAATGCGATCGGGCTGCAGAATCCTGGTATTGATGTGTTCTGTGAGAGGGATATTCCGTTTTTGAAACAGTTTGACACGAAGATTGTGGTGAATGTGTGTGGACGGACGACGGAGGATTACTGTGAGGTTGTGGAGCGATTGACTTCGGAGCCGGTGGATCTGCTGGAGATTAATATTTCGTGCCCGAATGTGAAGGAGGGCGGTATTGCGTTTGGACAGGATCCGAAGGCGGTGGAGGCGATCACTAGGGAAGTTAAAAAATATGCGAAGCAGCCGATTATTATGAAATTGAGCCCGAATGTGACGGATATTACGGAGATGGCGCGGGCTGCGGAAGCCGGCGGTGCGGATGTGCTGTCGCTGATCAATACGCTTACTGGGATGAAGATTGATATTGAACGGCAGAAGTTTGCGATTGCGAATAAGAGTGGGGGTATGTCGGGGCGGGCGGTGAAGCCGATTGCGGTGCGGATGGTGTATCAGGTGGCGCAGGCAGTGAAAGTGCCGATTATTGGTATGGGCGGTATTGCGTCGGCGGAGGATGCGCTGGAGTTTATTCTGGCGGGGGCTACGGCGGTTTCGATTGGGACGGCGAATTTCTTTAATCCGTATGCGACTGTTGAAACGGTTCGCGGTATCGAAGAGTATATGAGAAGGCATAAGGTTGACGATATTAATTCGCTGATCGGGGCGGTGAGATAAGACGGACGGCCTCGAGCGGCTTCGCATCTGCGGTGCGGCGGGCGAGAAAAAGAGGGCGGAACTGTGGCTCAGAATAGGCACGGGGAAACGGGAACCATCCCATTTTCCTGCACCTGTTCCGGGCTCATAGTTTCTGCCCTCTTTTTCTATGCCCGCCACACGGCAGGCGCAAATTCCAGTGAGGTCTGGTTGTGTGGAGCTGAAACGAAGTAGGTCTGGATCCGCCGGGGGCGGATCGGCGTGAGAGTGTTGTGGTGGGTGCATAGTATATAGAAAATGGAAGGTGGTATGTGAGATGAAGTATGGGATCATTAAAGTGAAGCGGGCGTTTTTGTATGAGGAGAATGGGGTTGATGTGGTGGATGAGGTGTTTTTTGGATGGAGCGTGATGTGGGAAGATGAGGGGGAGTGGATTGAGGTTTGGACGCATTATGGGTATCGGGGGTGGATGGAGAGGAATTTGATTGAAGAGAAAAGCCGGGAGTGGATGGAGGAGAGGGAAAAGGCAGGGAACACGTATGTGGTGACACGCGGGTTTGCGGATGTGATGAGGGGAGCGCGGGTGCAGGCGCGGATGTTGGAGACGCTGGGACGGGGGTGTTTTGTGGAGAAAATGGAGGAGACGGAGAATGGGTATTGCAGGGTGAAGCTGGCGAATGAGATCAGTGGGTTTGTGCCGGAGGTGGCATTAAGAAAAAGACTGGATTCGGATCGGTTTTTGTGGGGAAAATCGGAAGAGAGGTTTTTTGTGGAGCAGGGGATTCCGGAGGGGTGGTCGGAAGAGAAGTTTCGGAGGAAGGTTGTGGAGTGTGCGAAGGGGTATCTTGGATGCCAGTACCGGTGGGGCGGGAAGGCGGCGGATGGGATTGACTGTTCGGGTGTGGTGTTTATGGTGTATTTGATGAATGGGGTTTTGATTTGGCGGGATGCGGATATCAGGGAAGGGTATCCGATGAAAGCGATCTGGAGAGAAGGGGAGGAGATGTGTCTGGTGGAGGAACGGGCGAAGGCCGGGGATCTGCTGTTCTGGAGGGGGCATGTGGGGATGTATCTGGGGGACGGCAGGTATCTGCACTGTACGGGGCATGAGAGGGTGTTTGGGTGCAGGGTGAATAGTCTGCGGAGAGGGGATGAGGATTTTCGGAAGGATCTGGCGGAGGCGCTGAAAGTGGTTGGGAGTGTTTTTTCGTGAAATATCTGGAAGCGGAAAGCGATCATATGATACAGTCCGGCGATTTTCCGACGAGTCTTATTATGGCGGACTGCAATTATCTGAAGCGGACGAACGACACGCTGGGCCACGAGTACGGTGATCTGCTGCTGCAGCGGACGGCACGGAAGTAAATAAGACATATATAATTGACATCAGGAAATATCATTTTTGTATTGGTAATCCCTGAAAAAGTTTGTTATAATAATAACAAAGTCGAAAACAAAAGACAAAAGGCGGCTTAAACAGAGAGTGGAAAAACAGAAAAATCTGCTGATCTGATCTGCCGGAGCCGCCTGATCAGAAGCAAAACAAGAAAGGGGTTCTGAACAATGGCAAGATTTACATTACCAAGAGATTTATACCACGGAAAGGGTGCTTTAGAGGCACTGAAAACATTTGAGGGAAAACGCGCAATGGTCTGTGTAGGCGGCGGTTCCATGAAACGCTTCGGTTTCCTGGATCGTGCAGTGGATTACCTGAAAGAGGCTGGCATGGAAGTACAGCTTTTCGAAGGAATTGAGTCTGACCCGTCTGTAGAGACGGTTATGCGCGGTGCAAAAGCGATGGAAGAGTTCCAGCCGGACTGGATCGTAGCAATGGGCGGCGGATCTCCAATCGACGCAGCAAAGGCAATGTGGATCAAATACGAGTATCCGGACATCACCTTCGAGGAGATGTGCAAAGTATTCGGAATGCCGAAACTTCGTAAGAAAGCTCACTTCTGTGCAATTTCTTCGACATCAGGAACGGCAACGGAGGTAACCGCATTCGCAGTTATCACCGACTATGAAAAAGGTATCAAATACCCGCTGGCAGACTTCGAGATCACACCGGATGTCGCAATTGTTGACCCGGATCTGGCAGAGACCATGCCGCAGAAGTTAGTTGCTCACACCGGTATGGACGCTATGACGCATGCGATCGAGGCATACGTTTCCACTGCAAACTGTGACTTTACCGATCCGCTGGCTCTGTATGCGATCCGTATGATCCAGGCAGATCTTGTAGATTCCTACAACGGAGATATGGCAAAACGTGACAGCATGCACAACGCACAGTGTCTCGCTGGTATGGCATTCTCCAACGCACTGCTTGGTATCGTTCACTCCATGGCACACAAAACAGGCGCAGCATTCGCTGATTACGGCGCTCACCTGATCCATGGAGCAGCAAATGCCATGTATCTGCCGAAAGTTATCGCTTTCAATGCAAAAGATGAGACCGCAGCAAAACGTTACGCAGTCATCGCTGACGAGATGAAACTGGGCGGCGAGACAACCGAAGAGAAAATCAAACTTCTCATCGCTTATCTGCGCGGCATGAACGACAAACTGAACATTCCGCAGTGCATCAAGAACTACGGAAAAGACAGCTATCCGACCGAGCAGGGATTCGTTCCGGAAGACGTATTCCTGGAGAGACTGCACGACATCGCCGTAAATGCCATCGCCGATGCCTGCACCGGATCCAACCCGAGACAGCCATCTGTTGAGGAGATGGAAAAACTGCTGAAATGCTGCTACTATGATACAGAAGTAGATTTCTAAAAAGAAAACATATCAAAATCTCTCCGTTCTCTGGGCGGAGGGATTTTTTGCGTTAGAGAATAAAATTTATCCTCTTCCAGCAAGAAGACTCCGACCTCTAAGGTGAGAGATGAATTGCGTCCGTTATCTTCTTGATATTGGGTTCTAATCATGGTATAATAGAATCAGTCGAATAGAAGAAAGGGGGTCGAAATACAATGGATTTGGATAATAATGCACATTCAGTGTTTTTACTGCACTATCATCTTGTTCTTGTGGTTAAGTACCGCAGACAGGTTTTTGATGACGCAATTTCCGGCAGGGCAAAAGAGATCTTTGCGTATATTGCTCCAAATTACAATATCACCCTTGAAGAATGGAATCACGATAAAGACCATGTGCATATACTTTTCAAGGCCCACCCCAATACGGAAATAAGCAAGTTCATAAACGCATATAAAAGTGCAAGCAGCAGACTTTTGAAAAAAGAATTCCCGCAGATAAAGAAAAAGCTGTGGAAAGAACATTTCTGGAGTCAGAGTTTTTGCCTGCTTACAACGGGCGGTGCCCCGATGGAAGTAATCCAAAAATACATCGAAAGTCAGGGACAAACGGATCGAAAAAGGAAGTGACCAACATGGCAAACAAAGCATATAAATTCAGAATATACCCCGATGATGCGCAGAAAGTTTTGTTTGCCAGAACGTTCGGCTGTGTCCGAATGGTGTACAACCATTGGCTTGCCAGAAAAATCAGGCAGTATGAGGAGAACAAAACCACGGTAACCTACACGGTTTGTGCAAAAGAAATGGCTGAAATGAAGAAAACAGAAGCATACGCATTTTTGAGGGAAGTAGACAGTGTCGCATTACAACAATCGCTTCGGCATCTTGATACGGCATTTCAGAATTTTTTCAAACAGCCGAAGACAGGTTTTCCAAAGTTTAAATCTAAAAAACAGAATAAAAAGAGCTATTCAACGATCTGTATCAACGGAAACATCGCCATATTGAATGGATATTTGAAATTGCCGAAAGCCGGCCAGGTCCGGTTAAAACAACACAGAGCTGTTCCGAAAGAATACAAATTAAAATCTGTAACAGTAAGCCAGACACCAGGCGGAAAATATTATGCAAGTATTCTTTTTGAGTACGAAAATCAAGTACAGGAAAAAGAGATGCGGCGTTTTCTGGGGTTAGATTTTTCCATGCATGAATTATATCGTGACAGCAACGGGAATGAACCTGCATATCCGAAGTATTACAGGAATGCAGAGGAAAAATTAGCGAGGGAGCAGCGCAGACTTTCCAAAATGCAGAAAGGTTCGAACAACCGTAGCAGGCAGAGAATCAAGGTGGCAAAACTCCACGAAAAGGTTTCCAGTCAACGAAAGGATTTTCTGCATAAGCTGTCGAGGCAGACAGCAGATGCTTATGATTGTGTATGTATAGAATCCTTAGATATGAAAGCAATGTCACAGATGCTGAACTTTGGAAAATCTGTTTCAGATAACGGGTGGGGAATGTTCACAGGGTTCTTGAAATACAAACTTGAGGAACAGGGTAAAAAGCTTGTGAAGGTGGACAAATTTTTCGCCAGCAGTCAGATTTGTTCCGTTTGTGGTTACAGGAACGCAGAGACAAAAAATCTTGCGGTCAGAGAGTGGGATTGTCCGCAGTGTGGAACCCATCACGACAGAGATGTAAATGCGGCTGTCAATATCAGAAATGAGGGAATGCGGCTGGTAGTGGCATGACCGTAACGTAATATAATAAAACCGTGGGACACACGGGGATAGCTCGCCTATGCTTAGCACATTGGTGCTATCGAACGAGAACCAAACCTACCGAGGTTAGGGAAGCCCCCACCTCTACAGGTAGGGGAGGATGTCACGTTTTTTATGCGAAATCCTGTGTCTGGACTGGAAAAACAGAGGCGTTTATGGTAGTATAGAAAAGAATAGAAGTAAAAACGGGCGGCATTGCGAAAAAAGATGCCTTCCCCTGAAAATATGGAGGAAAAAAGATGGAACAGTACAAGCAGGAGTTTATCGAGTTTATGGTCGAGAGCCAGGTATTAAAATTTGGAGAGTTCACTCTGAAAAGCGGAAGAAAATCCCCGTTCTTCATGAATGCGGGCGCTTACGTAACCGGAAGCCAGTTAAAACGTCTCGGCGAGTATTATGCAAAAGCAATCCATGACAATTATGGACTGGATTTCGACGTTCTGTTTGGACCGGCCTACAAAGGAATCCCGCTCAGCGTTGTAACCGCTATTGCGATTCATGATCTCTACGGTGTGGAAGTACGTTACTGCTCCAACCGGAAAGAAGCAAAAGACCACGGCGGAGATGCAGGAATGCTGCTTGGAAGCAAAATTAAAGACGGCGACCGCGTTGTCATCATCGAGGATGTTACCACCTCCGGAAAATCCATCGAGGAGACCTTCCCGATCATCCAGGCACAGGGCAATGTGGAGATCAAAGGTCTGATGGTATCCTTAAACCGTATGGAGCGCGGAAAAGGCGACAAGAGCGCACTTGAGGAAATCCAGGAAACCTATGGCTTCCCGGCAAATGCCATTGTAACCATGGAGGATGTCATCACCTATCTGTACAACCGTCCATGCCAGGGCAAAATCCAGATCGATGACAAGATGAAGGCTGCCATTGATGCTTATTATGAGGAGTACGGTGTCAAATAAGACGTGGTACACTTGAAAAAGGAGTTTTGCACGATGAATGAAAAAATCTATAAAACCATGGGACGTGTCGGCGGCGGAAATATCGCCATGGGCGCAGTACTGGTTGTGGCAGGGGTAGCAACCGGTGTCCTGATGATCGTAAGCGGAGCAGGTCTGCTGAAACGACGCGGGGAAATTATGTTTTAAGAAAAATGCCGGAATATTTTGGAAGCGCATGCGCCGAAGAGGTATTCCGGCGTTTCTGATACCACGCAGAAAGGGGAAACGAAGATGAAGCAGGAGACGAAAGCCAGAATTCGCGTTGTGGGACGGATTTTATTTCTGGTGTATCTTCTTGCGCTCGTTTATTTTCTGCTTTTTGCAGAAGAATACGGGAGAAGAAACTTTTTTGAACTGGATTACCGTTACAATCTGGTGCCGTTTCAGGAAATCAGACGTTTCTGGATTTACCGCGAAAAGGTGGGATTCCTTGCCGCATTTTTAAATCTGGCGGGCAATGTGATCGGTTTTCTGCCGTTCGGCTTTATCGTTCCGGTGATGCACAAAAAAATGGAGAGTTTCTGGAAAGTATCGCTTCTTGGTTTTATGTTCAGCCTCTGCGTGGAGACGATTCAGCTCATCACGAAGGTGGGCTGCTTTGATGTAGATGATCTGATCCTGAATACGCTTGGAGCCATGATCGGCTGCGGCGCATTCCTGATCTGCAATAAATTCAGGAGATGGAAATATGGCGAGGAAGAAGTATAATTACAATTTTGTCCGGAAGCCGTCGGAAGGCGGAAAGGAAGCTCTCTATATGGCAGGTGCTTCGGTCTTTCTGTTTCTGCTGGCTTCGGTCGTATCGTTTGCATTCCGCGGAAACGGAGGCATTTTTCTCGGAGCAGCGGGACTGTTCTCATTTCTTCTGTCGGGATACGGCTTCTATGTGGGAATGAAGAGCTTTAAAGAAGAACAGGTCAGCCACAGAATGTCGGTTCTCGGCTCGATTACGAGCGGCGGCATGCTGGTCGCATGGCTTGCACTGTTTCTGATCGGTGTGAGATAAATGTACTCTCGTAAAATCAAGCACAGAAAGACTCCGGGAGTACATATAAAAGAAAAGGGGAAAAAGATGGATCGCGAACGTTTTGAAAAACAGCTGAATTTTATTCTGGAGATTGATAAAGAAAAACAGATCCTGCGCCAGACGCACATCCGCGGCTATTCGCGCCAGGAGGACGACGCGGAGCACGCATGGCACATGGCGGTGATGGCATTTCTGCTGCAGGAATATTCGAATGAGAAAATCGACATCGGCAGAACGATGCTCATGCTGCTGATTCACGACCTCGTGGAGATTGATGCAGGCGACACGTATGCGTACGACGCGGAGGCAAACAAAACAAAAGACGAGAGAGAACACAAAGCGGCCGAGCGCATCTACGGCCTGCTGCCGGAGGATCAGGGAAAAATGCTGATGGATCTCTGGCTCGAGTTCGAAGCGTATGAGACACCGGAAGCGCGCTTTGCCCATGTGATGGACAATTTCCAGCCGCTGCTTTTAAATCATGAGAACGATGGAAAAGACTGGACCCGCCACAATGTGCGGATTTCCCAGCCGTTAAAACGAAACGAGAAGACTGCGACCGGCTCCGAGGAGATCTGGAGTTATATGGAAGAGATTCTCGAACAGAGTATCCGGGATGGAAAAATTATTGACGACCGGGAAGAAAAACAGGAATAAGTTAAGAAGAATGAGGGGCAGATCTGCCCCTCGTAACAGTTAAAGAGAAACAGAAAGGGATTTTTTTATGACGGATGAATTATTAAACGAGCGGTATGCGCTTGCAATTGAGCGGATCCGCCAGATTCCGGCGGAAAAAAGCGTTCCGCAGCCGTACCGCGATTTTTTTGCACAGATGGCACAGTACCTCTGCAAAATGGACCAGATCCGGAGCAGAATCGCAGAAGGATATCTAAAAACAGCATCCGAGGAAGAGCTGGCTGTTTTTAACCGCGAGCCGTATGAAGATGTGATCGGGGAGCGGTATGAGACCTCCTACGGAAACCCGGCGTTTGCCGTGCGGGCACTTGGTGAAACGCATGGAAGGAGCCTCTGCTGCCTGTACCGGGAGCTGGGAAATGCTGTTGTCTGGGTCTATGAGGACCGCCTGCTGGAGCTGACTGCGGCGATGGAGCTGTATCTCGAGTTGTATGCGATGTTCGAGGAGGAGACGCTGCCGTCCGCGCAGTATGTAAAAGAGAGCATTTACTGGTATGTGAGCGATTACGCCGAGGAGCGCCAGGAATACCAGGTGCGCGAAATCGTCGACCCGTCGCTGCACTTTGTGAAGGATATTGTGATGGAATCTGATCTGACGGATCTGCGGTATCTGTACCAGTACGGCGAATATATCACCGAAAATGAGAAGGGTACAGCCCGCTTTTTAAATACGTTCAGCCAGGAAGAAATCGACGCGATGGCACGCACCTACACAGAAGGCTTCCGCAAGTGCTTTCTCGTGGCGCGAAAAGATCTGTCGAAAAAGAAGACAGTCAGCATCCGCTTCCACATCGGTTTTGAGCGTATGATCCGTGCGGCAATATTACAGTTCCGCGAGATGGGACTCGAGCCGGTGATTTCCCGCGGCGCGCGGAGAACGTGGGTTGCCGGTGCGTCTGCGAATAAGCAGTATGACTACGATCACCGGAACGATGAGGCGCTGTATCTCAACGAGGATCTCGTGAAGAGACGGCTCCGCGCGATGCAGGTGAAATACGACGAGTACAAAGAACTGGCGGGCGGCTATGCCGGCCCTGCCGTGGTGGAAACCTTCGGCGAAGTTCCGTTTGAGCCAGTAAATAAAAAACAGGCACTGCACTTAAATGAGCGCCAGCAAAAGCTCCGTGTCGGTTTCCAGAACGAGGCGGGCCAGATTGTAAACCGCTATATCAAGGATGACGAGTACGGCTACACGATCATCGCCTACCCGATGCCGGAGATCGATCCGCGCTACGAAAAAATTTTTTGTGAGATCGTAAAGATCAACACGCTCGATTACGAAAAATACCAGCGCATCCAGCAGTACCTGATCGATGCGCTCGACGAGGGTGTTTCCGTGCATGTGCTTGGAAAAGGAGAGAACAGAACGGATCTGCGCGTGATGCTGCATCATCTGAACGATCCTGCGAAAGAGACGAATTTCGAGAACTGTGTTGCCGACTGCAATATTCCGGTCGGAGAGGTCTTTACTTCCCCGAGCCTTACCGGCACGACAGGCGTGCTCCATGTGACGGGAGTCTACCTGAACGAGCTGTATTACCGCGATCTCTGCCTGACGCTGACCGACGGCATGATCACCGCGTATGACTGCGCAAACTTCGAAAAAGAAGAGGACAATCGTACTTATATAGAAGAAAACCTGCTGTATCACCACAGGACGCTGCCGATCGGTGAGTTTGCCATCGGAACGAACACGATGGCGTACGTGATGGCAGAGCAGTACGGCATCGCCGGAAAACTGCCGATCCTGATCGCAGAGAAGATGGGCCCGCATTTTGCGATGGGCGACACCTGCTACGCCTGGGCGGAGGACAGCCCGATGTACAACCCGGACGGAAAAGAAGTAATCGCGCGCGAGAACGAGGTTTCGGCAAAACGGAAAGAAGATCCGTCGAAAGCATACTTCGGATGCCACACGGACATCACGATTCCGTACCGCGAACTGCAGTCGGTTGCGGTCGAAAAAGCAGACGGAACGACGATCCCTCTCATTGAGGACGGACGCTTCGTCCTGCCGGGAACGGAAGAATTAAATGAACCTTTTGGCTGATTATGGGTTGACATTTCTGCGCCTGCTTAGTATATTATAAGCAGAACTGAATGATTAAAACATAAATATAAGCATAACTAATGAATAACGCTTAGAACAGTTAATCAGAAAAGGAGAACAACATGGCTAAAGTAGGAATTGTGATGGGCAGCGACTCTGATATGCCGGTAATGAGCAAAGCAGCCGACATGCTGGAAAAATTTGGAATTGAGTACGAGATGAAAATCATCTCCGCACACCGCGAGCCGGATGTGTTTTTCGAATATGCAAAAACCGCAGAGGAGAAAGGCTTCAAGGTTATCATTGCAGGCGCAGGTATGGCAGCTCATCTGCCGGGTATGTGCGCAGCTATTTTCCCAATGCCGGTCATCGGAATTCCGATGCATACCACATCGCTTGGAGGTCGTGATTCCCTGTACTCCATCGTACAGATGCCGAGCGGCATTCCGGTAGCAACCGTTGCTATCAATGGCGGTGCCAATGCCGGAATCCTGGCAGCAAAGATTCTTGCAACTTCCGATCCGGAACTGCTTGCAAAACTGAAAGCATATACACAGGAAATGAAAGAGCAGGTTGAGGCAAAAGACGCAAAACTGCAGGAAACAGGATACCGTAACTACAGTAAATAAAAACAAAGGACAAGGGAGGTTCACCATGGATTACAAGAACGCAGGAGTAGATATTGAAGCTGGATACAAATCAGTAGAATTAATGAAAGAGCATGTAAAGAAAACCATGCGCCCGGAGGTATTAGGCGGCCTTGGCGGTTTTTCCGGCGCTTTTTCCCTGGCAAAAATCAAAGAAATGGAAGAGCCGGTGCTGCTTTCCGGTACAGACGGATGCGGAACCAAGGTGAAGCTCGCCATGATTCTTGATAAACACGACACCATCGGCATTGATGCCGTTGCCATGTGTGTGAACGATATCGCATGTGCCGGCGGAGAACCGCTGTTCTTCCTCGACTACATCGCATGCGGAAAGAACTATCCGGAGAAGATCGCTTCGATCGTAAAAGGCGTTGCAGAAGGCTGTCTGCAGTCCGATGCGGCACTGATCGGCGGTGAGACCGCAGAGCATCCGGGCCTGATGCCGGAGGATGAGTACGATCTGGCAGGTTTTGCTGTCGGCGTATGTGACAAGAAAGACATGATTACCGGTGAAAATCTGGCAGCCGGAGACGTACTGATCGGCATGGCTTCCACCGGCGTTCACAGCAACGGATTTTCTCTTGTCCGCAAAGTTTTCGATATGACAAAAGATTCTTTAAATACATACTATGATGAGCTTGGCGCAACCCTCGGCGAGACCCTGCTTGCACCGACCCGTATCTACGTAAAAGCACTCCGCGCCATCAAAGATGCCGGTGTAACCGTAAAAGCATGCAGCCACATCACCGGAGGCGGCTTCTACGAGAACATTCCGCGTATGCTCAAAGACAACACCGTAGCCGTTGTACAGAAAGACAGCTACACCGTACCGCCGATCTTTGATCTGATGGCAAAGAAAGGCAATATCGACGAGCAGATGATGTACAACACCTTCAACATGGGTATCGGTATGGTACTGGCTGTTGATCCGGAAGATGTAGACGCAGCGATGAAAGCCATCCGTTCCACAGGAGATACGCCATATGTGATCGGCCACATTGAAAACGGAGAAAAAGGAGTACAGTTATGCTAAGATTAGCAGTTCTCGTCTCCGGCGGCGGCACGAACCTGCAGGCGATTCTGGATGCGATTGACGAGGGAACCATCACAAACGCGGAGGTTTCCGTTGTCATCAGCAACAATGCAGGAGCGTATGCGCTGGAGCGTGCGAAAAAGAAGGAGATTGATGCGGTATGCCTTTCCCCGAAGACCTTTGCATCGAGAGAAGCATTCAACGAGGCACTGCTGGCGAAACTGCAGTCGTACAACGTCGATCTCGTTGTGCTCGCAGGATGCCTGGTTGTGATCCCGCAGAGCATTGTGGATGCTTATCCGAATAAGATCATCAACATTCATCCGTCCCTCATTCCGTCGTTCTGCGGAACGGGCTATTACGGACTGAAAGTGCACGAGGGCGTATTATCCCGCGGCGTCAAAGTGACGGGAGCGACGGTTCATTTTGTGGACGGCGGAACAGACACCGGCCCGATTATTCTGCAGAAGGCAGTCGAAGTGCACGAGGGCGATACACCGAAGGCACTGCAGCAGCGCGTCATGGAAGAGGCCGAGTGGGTCATCATGCCGCGTGCGATTGATCTGATTGCAAATGGAAAGGTAACGGTAGAAGACGGACACGTAAAGATAAAGGAGTAAGAGCGATGAAAGTACTGATTGTAGGAAGCGGCGGAAGAGAGCATGCGATTGCCTGGAAGGTGGCGCAGAGCCCGAAGGTAGACAAGATTTACTGCGCTCCTGGAAACGCAGGAATTGCGGAGTACGCAGAGTGTGTCGATATTGCAGCGATGGAGTTTGACAAGCTCGTTGCTTTTGCGAAAGAAAAAGAGATTGACCTGACCGTCATCGGCATGGATGATCCGTTGGTCGGCGGTGTTGTCGATGCGTTTGAGGCAGAGGGACTGCGCGTATTCGGACCAAGAAAGAATGCGGCAATCCTGGAAGGATCGAAAGCGTTCTCCAAAGACCTGATGAAAAAATACCATATCCCGACGGCGGCATACGAGACATTCTCCGATCCAGAAGCGGCAGAGAAATATCTCGAGACTGCAAAATTCCCGATCGTGCTGAAAGCCGACGGTCTGGCTCTTGGAAAAGGCGTTCTGATCTGCAATACCTTAGAGGAAGCAAAAGAGGGCGTCAAGACGATCATGCTCGACAAGAAATTCGGCAGTGCCGGAAACGAGATGGTCATCGAGGAGTTTATGACGGGGCGTGAGGTTTCCGTTCTCTCCTTTGTGGATGGAAAGACGATCAAGACGATGAGTTCCGCACAGGATCACAAGAGAGCAGGAGACGGCGACACCGGCCTGAACACCGGCGGTATGGGCAACTTCTCCCCGAGTCCGTTTTATACCGAAGAAGTGGATAAGTTCTGTAAGAAATATATCTATCAGCCGACCGTAGATGCGATGGCAGCCGAGGGAAGACCGTTTAAGGGAGTTATCTTCTTCGGACTGATGCTGACACCGGACGGACCGAAGGTGCTCGAGTACAATGCCCGCTTCGGCGATCCGGAGGCACAGGTTGTGCTTCCTCGTATGAAGACAGATATCATTGATGTATTTGAAGCCTGCATCGACGGAACTCTCGACCAGATCGACCTGCAGTTTGCAGATAATGCGTGTGTCTGCATCGTACTGGCTTCGAACGGTTATCCGGTTTCCTACGAAAAAGGATTCCCGATCCGCGGACTCGAGACGTTCAAAGAGCATGAGGGCTATTACTGCTTCCATGCAGGAACGAAGTTCAAAGACGGCGAGATCGTGACAAACGGAGGCCGTGTCCTCGGCGTGACAGCACTTGGCGATACCCTGAAAGAGGCACGTGCGAATGCATATAAGGCTGTTGACTGGGTTGACTTTGACAATAAATATTACCGCCATGATATTGGAAAAGCGATTGACGAAGCGTAACGTGAATGTGAATTTTAATTTTGAGTAAAATGGAGCCGCCAGAATCCCGGTGAAAGGGAAATCTGGCGGCTTTGTCTTTTTGTTCTGAAAAGGGAATAAAGCGCCGCCGTTCCGGATACAATAGTAAGGAGATCCTTTGCTTTTTAGCAGAATCAGAACAGGAAAGGCGGTCAGAAAAGATGGGAATCGTTTGTCTGGCGGGGATTTTTGCCGTATTTCTTCTGCTTGCATGGACGCTCTGCCGGGCGGCAGGATGGGAGAAAGAACGGGAAGATCTGGAACAGGAGCAGTACCTGAAAGAGTGGCGGGAGAAAAAGTTGAAAAAAATCGAAAAAATTTGAAAATTAGTGTTGACATTTGGCGGGTGGAATGCTATACTAACGAAGTCGGTTGGTGATACAGATAAAAAGCCAACAGACAAAACACCGATGTGGGGTCTTAGCTCAGCTGGGAGAGCATCTGCCTTACAAGCAGAGGGTCATAGGTTCGAGCCCTATAGGCCCCATATTTTATGAAAAACAGTGTTGAAAATGAATATGGCGAGATAGCTCAGTTGGCTAGAGCACGCGGTTCATACCCGCGGTGTCGAGGGTTCGAATCCCCCTCTCGCTACTTGTGGAACCCTTGAGAAATCAAGGGTTCTTTTAGCTTTATGGACAGTCTGATGATATGGCTGTCATGTCAAAATCGTGTCTTGAAATCCACAGGGATTTGTGAGAAAATAAGATTACCTAAGAGCTTGTTTTGGGCTCTGAAAGTAAATAAAACAGTAATGGATAGAAGAAAGATAAGGAAAAAACAATGATAGAGTTTAATAAACCACCTTTTATTGGAACAGAACTGGAATACATCCGCCAGGCGGCAGAGGAAAACAACAAGCTGTGCGGCGACGGTCCTTTTACGAAGAAATGTTCTGCCTGGATGCAGGACAATTTCAACGTAAAACATGCGATTCTTACGACATCCTGCACCCATGCACTGGAAATGGCAGCTTACCTGTCTGAGATTCAGCCGGGCGACGAAGTGATCATGCCGTCCTACACGTTTGTTTCCACTGCAGATGCCTTCGTTCTGCGCGGAGCAAAAATCGTCTACGTGGATATCCGTCCGGATACAATGAACATCGACGAGACCAAGATTGAGGATGCCATCACCGAAAAAACAAAAGCGATTGTTCCGGTTCACTATGCGGGCGTTGCCTGTGAAATGGATACCATCATGGATATTGCAAAACGCCATAACCTGAAGGTTGTAGAGGATGCGGCACAGGGCGTGAGCGCGTACTACAAGGGAAAAGCCCTTGGAACGATCGGCGATTTTGGCTGCTACAGCTTCCATGAGACGAAAAACTATACGATGGGAGAGGGCGGCGCGCTGCTGTTCCAGGATGAGAATTATCTGGAAAAAGCAGAGATCCTTCGTGAAAAGGGAACGAACCGCAGCAAGTTTTTCCGCGGACAGATCGACAAATATACTTGGATCGACTACGGTTCCTCCTATCTGCCGAGCGATATGAATGCGGCTTACCTGCTTGCAGAACTCGAGGAACATGAGAAAATCGACAGAAAGCGGATGGCCATCTACAACTATTACCATGAGCAGCTCCGTCCGCTGGCTGAGGCCGGAAAGATCGAGCAGCCGGTTGTGCCGGAAGGCTGTGTACATAATGCACATATGTACTTCATCAAGGCAAGAAATCTGGAAGTGCGTACAAAACTGATCAAGTATATGAAAGAGCGCGGTGTGATGTGTGTCTTCCATTACGTTCCGCTCCATACCTCCCCGGCCGGACAGAAGTTCGGTGTTTTCCACGGAGAGGACAAATACACAACAAAAGAGAGCGAGCGCCTGATGCGTCTGCCGATGTTCTACGGCCTGTCTGAACAGGATATGGCATATGTCGTAGAGTGCCTCATGGACTTTAAAGAGTGGTAACATTTCATGTATGAGAAGTTTTTAAACTACTTTACGGACTATATTTTCGTGAAGGATGAGCCGCAGAAAGCCGATGTGATTTTTGTGCCGGGAAACGGATATCCGCAGATGGCGGCGCACGCGGCAGAACTCTGGAAAGAAGGATTTGCGCCGTATGTGCTTCCGTCGGGAAGATACAGTACTGTGCTCGGGCATTTCGCCGGTGTACAGGATCTTGCGGAGCAGTACGGCGGGAACTATGAAACCGAGTGGGAGTTTCTGCGGACGGTACTGCAGAAAAACGGCGTGCCGGAGAAAGCGATTCTGCGCGAAGACAAGGCGACGTATACGTATGAAAATGCACTGCGGTCACGGGAAGTGACAGATGCGGCGGGCATCGAGGTAAAAAAAGCGATCCTCTGCTGCCGGAATCTCCATGCGAGACGGTGTATTCTGTATTACCAGCTTGTCTACCCGGAGACAGAGTTTTTTGTCTGTCCTTCGGATATTGAGTTCACCAGAGAAAACTGGCATACAAAGGGTGAATGGATCGACCAGGTGTTAGGAGAAATGGAGCGCTGCGGCGGTCAGTTCCACAAGATTCTGCGGGAACTGCCGGCGGATTCTGAATTTTAACACCAGTAGACAAGAAGTCCCCCGCTTCTAAAGCGGTGGGATGAATTGTTAAAAGAAACATAACGGCAGTGTAGGCGGAGAGAAATCGGTATCCTCCACTGACATGAGGAAAGTCACAGTCGAACTATTCTCGACATGTCAGACTCCGTGAAAATACCGACTGTAAGTTGAAACGAAAAGATTTATAAAAAAGAGCGGAAATTGTGGTAAAATTGCGGCTCGTATGGTATACTATCGTTAAGTTAAGTTTCTAATCTAAAGCAAAGGTTGGTGGACAGTATGAATAAGATTGATGAAGTATTAGAGCTTTTAAAACAGAGAGAACGTGAGAGCGAAAAACCGAAAAACGTGATTTTATGGGTCCTTGCCATTGTCGGAGCGGTAGCGGCAGTTGCAGGAATCGCATACGCAGTATACCGGTTTGTAACTCCGGATTATCTGGAAGACTTCGAAGATGATTTCGATGACGATTTCGACGATTACTTCGAGGATGAAGACGAAGATAAGTAGGATGGAAAAAAGAAACTCCGGTGCCGGAACGTGGTACCGGAGTTTTTCTGTCCGGAAATTAGTTTGACATAGAAGGAGAAGAGAATGAAAAAAGGAGAAATTTACGAGGGAGTCGTGGAAAGAATCGATTTCCCGAATAAAGGACGTGTACATGTGGAGGGCGAGACGGTTACCGTGAAAAATGCAATTCCGGGACAGAAGATCCGCTTTCAGATCAACAAAAAAAGAAAGAACCGCATGGAGGGCCGCCTGCTCGAAGTAACAGAAAAATCCCCGATGGAAAAGCGCGATCCGGTCTGCAGTATTTTCCCGTCCTGCGGCGGATGCATGTACCAGACGATGAGTTATGAGGATCAGCTTGCAATGAAGGCCGGTCAGGTGAAAAAACTGCTCGACGATGCCCTCGTGGAGGCCGGCCAGGTCAATGAGGCGGGGGAGGCCGATTATCCGTTCCTTGGAATCAAGGGAAGTCCGAAGGAGTTTGCATACCGGAATAAAATGGAGTTTTCCTTCGGCGATGAATACAAGGACGGCCCGTTGTCTCTCGGACTTCATAAAAAGGGAAGCACCTACGATGTCCTGACCGCGTGCGACTGCAAAATCGTACATGAGGATTTCACAAAGATTCTGACCTGCGTGCTGGCGTACTTTAAAGAGCGGAACGCAAGTTACTACCACAAGATAAGCCACGAGGGTTACCTGCGCCACCTGCTGGTGCGAAGAGCCGAGAATACCGGAGAAATCCTGGTAAATCTCGTCACCACAAGCCAGGAAGAGTGGGATCTGATGCCGCTCGTGCAGGAAGTGCTTGGTCTGCCGCTGGAAGGAAAGGTTGTCGGATTCCTCCATATCATAAATGATTCCCTGGCAGATATTGTAAAGAGCGATGAGACAAAAGTGCTCTACGGACAGGACTACTTCTATGAAGAACTCCTCGGACTGAAATTCAAGATCACCCCGTTCTCCTTCTTCCAGACCAATTCCCTTGGCGCGGAAGTTCTCTACAGCACCGCCCGCGAGTTCGTCGGCGAGACGAAAGACCGCACGATCTTCGACCTCTACAGCGGAACCGGAACCATCGCCCAGATCCTTGCACCGGTCGCAAAAGAAGTGATCGGCGTGGAAATCGTGGAAGAAGCTGTTACAGCTGCAAAAGAGAACGCAGAGGCAAACGGCCTTACCAACTGCAGTTTCCTCGCCGGAGACGTGCTGAAGGTGATCGATGAAATCGAAGAAAAACCGGACTTCATCGTTCTTGATCCACCGCGCGAAGGAATTCATCCAAAGGCTCTGCCGAAGATAGTTGATTTATATAGGTGTGAAAAAATGCTTTACATCTCCTGCAAGCCGACTTCTCTTGCGCGGGATCTGGTAGAGTTTGCAAAATATGGATACCGTGTAGAAAAAGTCTGCTGTGTTGATATGTTTCCGGGAACGGTGCACTGCGAGACGGTTGTTTTGCTTTCCAAGGGTGAGGTCGACTCGAAAAAGATTCGGGTTGAGTTCTCTTTAGAAGATATGGATATGTCCGAATTTCAAGATGGGGCAACCTACACGCAGATCAAGGACTATGTACTGGAACATAGCGGATTAAAGGTATCAAACCTGTATATCTCACAGATTAAGCGGAAATGTGGTCTGGAGGTCGGGCAGAGCTATAACCTGTCGAAGAAGGAAAATGCCAAACAGCCGCAGTGTCCGCCTGAGAAAGAGAAAGCAATCCGAGAAGCAATGAAATATTTTGGGATGATATAGAGAGGTACGGGAAGAAATGATGAATGAATTAGACAAACAAAACTTTACAAATTATGTAGAAGTAAAATCCTTTGGTGATATTTTTCCCAAAAAAGGAACAAATACCAGAACGCCTTACGAGCATCAGAAGAAGGCAATGGAAGCATTGGATAAGATGAATCAGGAGGCATCATACAGCACACTGGTAGTTCTTCCTACTGGTGGTGGTAAGACATATACTGCTTCCATGTGGCTCTTAAAAAATGCTATTGATAAGAGAAAGAAAATTCTTTGGATTGCCCATCGCCAGATGTTGCTGGATCAGGCTGCTGAGTCTTTTCAAAAGTTTGCTTATACAGAAGTTGTCCCCCACATTTCTTCCTTCTGCTTTAGAATTGTTTCTGGAGCTTCCAGCCATGACCGAACCAGCGACATTCGTCCGGGTGACAACTTGCTGATTGTCAGCAAGGACAGCATCGGAAGAAACATTGATCGATTGGATCAATGGCTCAAAGGTGAAAAAGAGCTGTATTTGATTGTGGATGAAGCTCATCATTCAACCGCAAAAACGTACAGAAAGGTCATTGATTATGTAAAGGCAAAGGTTCCTAATTTAAAACTGATTGGTTTAACTGCTACTCCGTTCCGTACTGCTGAAGAAGAACAGGGACTGTTAGCAAAAATATATACTGACGGTATCAGTGATGGACGAGTTGTTCACGGTGATGTTGGAATCACATATCAGATCGGACTAAAGGAACTGATTAACAGACAGATTCTTGCAAAACCTATTTTTGAAAGCTTTTACACGGATGAAGAATACGGCGATTCTCTCGGTGTTGACGCATGGGAAAGCATTCAACATTTGGATGTTCTGCCGGATGAGGTTGCACAGCAGATGGCAGATAGTGCAGCCCGTAACAAACTGATTGTCGAAACTTATAAGGCAAAACAGAATGACTATGGTCAGACAATATTGTTTGCCGTTAATGTGGTTCATGCAATTCAGTTGACCTCTCTTTTCAAAAAAGCTGGTATCAAAGCTGACTTCATCGTATCTTCTGTTAAGGATGCCATTACTGGTGTGACGATTAGCCGGGAGGATAACGAAAGAAAGCTGGAAGACTATCGAAATGGAAAGTTGCAGGTTTTGATCAATGTCAACATTTTGACTGAGGGCGTTGATTTGCCCAAAACTAAAACAGTGTTTTTGGCAAGACCTACTGTTTCTTCCATTTTGATGACGCAGATGGTTGGTCGTGCATTGCGTGGTACAGCAGCAGGCGGCACAGCCAGCGCATATATTGTTTCGTTCGTAGACCACTGGAACGAGCATATTGCATGGGTTAATCCGGAAAGCCTATTTGATGGAAACAATGACTTTCAGGATAATGAATCTGAGCGTGCCAAACGAGATCTGCGCATGATTGCTATTTCCAAGATTGAGGAGTTTGCAGCTATTTTGGATGATGCAGTTGATACTACTGCGTTGGAAAAAGTGCCTTTTGAGCAAAGAATCCCTGTTGGTATGTATGCGTTTACATATCTTGAAGAAAACGGAATGGATCACGCTTATCAGGTAATGGTCTACGACAGCACACAGAATGCCTATAAAAATTTGATGGATGCGCTTCCTTCCCTATTCAAGTCTTTTGGTGCAACAGAAGAATATTTGACAGAAGCGCAGCTTGATGAAATGGAAGCACAGTGCCGGGATTCGTTCTTTTGCGGAGAGATGATTCCTCCTTATGAACGGAAGGATGTTCTGAATATCCTGAAATATTATGCCCAATATGAAGCCGTTCCGCAGTTCTATACTTTCGCTGAGGTAGACAGAAGCAAACTTGATGTTAGCAAAATTGCCCAGCATATTTGGGACGAAGATATGGGCGAACGCAAAAGAACAGAGTATATTGATTCGCTCTGGGAATCCAGTGATGATAATATGCTTCGCCTGTTTTTTGGTAGGAAACTATATTTCCTCCGTCAGCTGAACATCGAATTGATGAAACTATCGCATCCCGATATATACGATGATGAAAACAACATAAAGTATGGAACCAGAGCATTAGAAGATTTGCCTTTGCATGAAATTGGGAAAATCAATCCTGCTTTGGAAAAGGAATTGAGAGATCAGGCTTTTGAAAAAGCTAAAGATGCAGATGGAAATTACCGGTGCGCTTGCTGTGGTGTTGCAGACAAGTCACGTATCTATTTCCAAGTCGATCATATCGTTCCGATGAACAACGGCGGCAAAAGCGTTGTAGAAAATTTGCAAATTCTCTGTCGTCAGTGCAACGGAACGAAAGGTGATCAGTAATGCAAGGGTTATGCTACTCTGCACTCGATATTGCGGTAATTGTCAGCAGTATGCAGCTCGGCTGTCGAGATGAAAGCAGAATACTTGACCGGATATGGGAGGGCGAGAAAGCATTTCTCGATATTCCATACAGAGCAAATCAGCGGAAATTCATTTTAGACACCTACCATTGGTTACAATATTTCTATGATAAACCAGTGATCGATAAAGAATTTCCTGCAATACAGAAAGATTTGGCGTATTCAAACAGGACTTTGCAAGCAGACCAATTAACCAGCGATTTCTCGGATTTGGATTTGTTTTTCAAAAGCATCCGCATCCGTATTTTGTATGGATATGGAAATGATTATGTTAGAATTAAGCTGAGAACCCTGCTCAAGCAGTATGGCTATAAACGAAGGTCTCAGTTGTTGCTTCAACACATAAACCGATGTATGCTGTTCTATCATCTGGGAGCGACGTTGCGTGGTGGCGTGCCATGCTCTATCGAAGATGCCGATTTGGATCAGATGCTGACATTTCGAGTAGTATGATAAAACCGCTGCAATTTTCATCCCCGAGCAGGATGGAATATGCAGCGGTTTTATATTTCCTGAGGAATGGTGTCAAACTGCATTTTTACAGTTTGGGTACCATTTTCGAGGAAAATATGAAGGGTGTCCAGAGGGGCGCAGCCCCTTGGCTCTGGGTTTCCAATAGGGGCGAGCAGCATCCCTGTTGGCATAGGGTATCCAAAGGGAAACAGCGTTGCCCTTGGCAGGGGTATCCAAAGGGGACGGAGTTTCACTTGGCACACGATTTTGCTTGCAAAGTATAGTGTGTTATACCTTTTGCGACCGCTGATGCTGGAAAGGGGGTTGTCCCACGCCAGACAGACCGTTTTCAGTGGCAGCAGAACAGGCGGATTTTGTGGGCTGTAAGTTACAAAAGACAAGGAATTTGCCATAAGCAAAATCCGGCTGTTCGGGTGTAGTTGGCGCAGGATATCTTGTAGCTGTGCGAAAAGATTTTCTGTGCCAACGGGGGGCGCAAGAGGTATATAAAAACCCGCCGCAGCGACACGCTTAATTTTCCCCATCCAAGGGGAGCTCAAGAACTTGCTCGGCAAGCTGCTGGAACAGTTCTGAAGTATTCTCGTCCATTGTGATCATCGTTCCTATGTAGGCAGTAATGAGCCTGTGAAACTTTTTCTGTAAAATAACCATCATAAGGTCCTTCTATGATAAAATAAATATCATTAGGAGGGCCTTTTATTATGGCAAGACAAAAGAAACCTGTACACAGAGTACAAATGACCGATGGAAAAAGAAATATCATTCGTCAGCTTCTCGAAGAATACGATATTGAGACTGCTGAAGATATCCAGGATGCTCTTAAAGATCTCCTTGGCGGCACCCTCAAGGAAATGATGGAGGCAGAAATGGATGAACATCTCGGATATGAGAAATCCGAGCGTTCTGACAACGACGATTATCGAAACGGCTATAAACGCAAGCAGGTAAACAGTCGGTATGGTTCTATGGAAATCGAAGTACCACAAGATCGAAAGTCCACCTTTGAACCACAGGTTGTCAAAAAGCGTCAGAAGGATATTTCTGACATTGACCAGAAGATTATCTCCATGTATGCCAAAGGAATGACTACACGCCAAATTTCGGAAACGATTGAAGATATCTATGGCTTCGAAACATCTGAGAGTTTTATTTCTGATGTAACAGATAAGATACTTCCGCAGATTGAAGACTGGCAGAATCGACCGCTAGACGACGTGTATCCGATTCTTTACATTGATGCTATCCACTATTCTGTGCGGGACAACGGAGTGATTCGTAAACTTGCAGCCTATGTAATTCTGGGCATTAACACAGAGGGCAAAAAGGAAGTATTGACCATCACGATTGGTGACAATGAAAGTGCGAAATACTGGCTTTCTGTCTTAAATGAACTAAAAAATCGAGGGGTTAAAGATATCCTGATTATCTGTGCAGACGGCCTTACAGGCATTAAAGAAGCGATTTCGGCGGCATTTCCAAAGACAGAATATCAGAGGTGTATTGTCCATCAGGTAAGAAATACGCTGAAATACGTTCCGGATAAAGACAGGAAAGCTTTCGCTACAGATTTAAAAACCATCTATCAGGCTGCTGATGAGCAGAAGGCTCTGGCTGCTTTAGACCGTGTGACAGAAAAATGGAGTCCGAAATATCCGAATTCCATG
>ERZ780144.1357-NODE-1357-length-26849-cov-27.867545_pt1 | contig 26849 bp, 27 predicted proteins | sample MGYA00511380_ERZ780144 | MGnify/ENA primary metagenome ERZ780144 (study PRJEB29588, sample SAMEA1965858) | human gut metagenome | biome: human gut; feature: human-associated habitat; material: faeces | place: Denmark | collected 2008/2010 ... | reverse complement strand
GGCTTAGAGAAAGCACAATCAAGAATAAAAGATATGTGTTTGATTTAAAGGTTACACCTTATTTCAAAAAGAAAAAGATGTGTGAGATTAAGACTTCAGATATCCGGGCTTGGCAGAATGAATTGATTAAGCAGGGGTACGCACCAACTTATCTTAAAAGTATTAATAACCAGTTGGCAGCACTTTTCAATTATGCGGTCAGATATTATGACTTGAAAGATAATCCCTGCAGGAAAGCAGGAAGTATCGGGAAAAGCAAGGCTGATGATATGGAGTTTGGGACAAAACAGGAGTTTAAGCAGTTTCTTCCGTCTATGGACAAGAAACCGGAGGCGAGAATGGCATTTATGCTTCTGTATTGGACAGGAATGCGTATAGGAGAATTGCTGGCACTCACTTATGCAGATATTGATTTAGAAAAACGAATTATAAGCATTTCTAAATCCTATCAGAGATTGGATGGAAAAGATGTAATTACACCGCCTAAGACACCAAAGAGCAATCGTAAGATTACAATACCACCATTTCTGGCAGAAGAATTAAAAGAATATTGCAGTCATTTATATGGAATTATGCCAAATGAAAGAATGTTCCGATTTACAAAATCTTATATGGAGCATGAGATTGTACGAGGCATAAAGGAAACAGGAGTTAAGAGAATCCGTATTCATGATTTGCGTCACAGCCACGCATCACTTCTGGTGGAACTTGGATTTCAGCCATTGGCAATAGCGGAGCGGTTGGGACATGAAAAGATAGAAACAACATTAAATACTTATTCACATTTATACCCGAATAAGCAGGCAGAACTGGCAGACAGGCTAGAACTGGAGAATGAGGAGGAAGATTTATGAGCGGAGTACACAAACATCCAACAATCAGCTTTCGTGTATCGGACAGAGAGCGGGAAATGATTGAAGCCAAGATACTTGCAAGCGGTATGCAGAAGAAAGATTATTTTGTACGTTCCTGCATTTATAACAGAATATGTGTTGTAGGAAAGAAAGAGGTCATTTACCAGCTTGTAGAGGAATTGCAGAATATGCAGACAAATCTCTCTGAAATGGTAAAACAACTGGAACAGCAGGAGGTAATACTTACTGCTGAGGGATTGGAAGATATGCGAAATGATTGTATGGATATGCTACAGGCGATTATTTCTATGCTGGACGGTGCCAAGTATCTCTGGCAGGGAACACAGACTGATAAAGAAAAAAGTCCTGACAGCGGCAACTGTTAGGACTTGCTGTAACAAAAGAAAACCTCTGTTACACCTGTAAATACAACTAGAGTATAGCAGAGGTTCTTCTTAGGAGCAAATAAAAGATTTGAAAATGGAGGACTTTTATGGAGGAACAGAAGACAGAATTAAAGATGATACGGATGTCGGAGGTTGAGTCACAGGAAGTGAAATGGCTGTGGTATCCATTTATACCATATGGAAAGTTGACAATCATTCAGGGTGATCCGGGGGATGGAAAAACCACATTAGTTTTAAACATAGCAGCCAAGTTATCTAAGGGAGAGCATCTTGACAACGATATGAATGTACAGGAGCCTGTAAATGTGATTTATCAGACGGCAGAGGATGGACTGGCAGATACAGTAAAGCCAAGACTTGAGCTTGCCGGAGCGGATTGTGAAAAGATACTTGTTATTGATGAAAGTGATAAATCCCTGTCTATGGCAGATGAAAGGCTTGAAGAGGCACTTGTTAAGACTGGGGCAAAAGTATTGATACTTGATCCGATACAGGCTTATCTCGGTGGTGGAATGGATATGAACCGGGCAAATGAGGCAAGAGATATGACAAAGAAACTTGGAGCATTAGCAGAGAAATACCAATGTGCAATTCTTCTTATCGGTCATATGAATAAGGCATCAGGAAATAAAGCCGCATATAGAGGTATGGGGTCTATTGATTTCTTCGCAGTAGCCAGGAGCGTGCTTCTGGTCGGCAGAATAGAAGGAGAACCTAATACGAGAGCTGTTGTTCAGATAAAGAATAATCTCGCTGCATTTGGACATCCAAAAGCATTTATGTTATCGGAGTCAGGATTTCACTGGTTAGGAGATTATGAAATTACAGCGGATGAAGTGCTTGGTGGAATTGCACCAAAGGCGAACAAGTTGGAGCAGGCAAAGCAAATGCTGCGTGAACTGGCGGAAACATCTAATGCAGTACAGAGTAATGAGATTTTTGAAATGGCTGATGAACAGGGCATTTCAAAAAGGACATTGGAAAATGCAAAAAAGGTGCTTGGTATTCGGGCGAAGAAAATTAACAATTCATGGTATTGGGAGTTGGATAAGGTAAAGTTGGATTAAGGCAAGAACGCAACAATGCAGACTATATAGAAATTGCGGAGATGAACCTTGCAAGGTTGCAAAATCTATAGATAGTGCATTGTTGCGGACTTGATAGTAAGAGGAAAGGATTGATGGATTGATATGAAAAATGTGCAGATTTCACAGGAGCTTTTCATTGCACTTATGAGGTATTTTCTGCTAGAGCAGGAGGAGATATACCCAGAGATAAAGAAAGGTCTTGAAAAGAAACTGGATGCGCTGGTAATGAGAGAGCTGTATACGAAGTACAAAACCGCACCAAGCGAAGAAGAACGAGAAAAGGCACGCAGGGAATATTTGGATAAGCGTGGTGTGCCGGAAAGCTTTCGGTGGTAGTTTCACTTAATCGTAAATGACGGGTGTGTGGCACGCTCCCGTTAGATATGGTTAAGAAGAAATGTGGTGCGGTGGTAATACAGTGAACGCTTGCGGACACTGACTGCCGCAGGCAGAAAAGCTCCCGGCAGGGCGCAAAACCTGACAAGTCAGGTTGCATTTTTGATGCCGCAGGTGTCAAAAGTGCTTTTGCGTTACTTTCGGCGAAAGTAACAAAGCCTGTGCCGTATCCGGCGCTAATATGACAGATAAGAAGGAGAAAATTGCCTATGGAAAGAACGATTAGTGGGATGGTAGGAAAAGGTTCCGTTAATCACAACACCCGAGCTTTTACAGCTAAAAATGTGGATAGTGATAGAAGTGGTGCTAATGTTCATTTTTGTAATGAAGATATAAAGCAGGTTTATCATAAATTGTTTGATGAAGCACTTGAACAATATAATGAAAAGCAAAAACGTAAGGATCGAGTGATTGATGATTATTATGAAAAAATCAGACAAGGCAAGCAGGAAAAACTTTTTCACGAAGTAATTTTTCAGATTGGAAATAAAGACGATATGAATGCCAAAAGTGAAGAAGGGCTTCTTGCTAAGAAAATATTAACAGAGTTTATGGATGAGTTTCAAGAACGAAATCCTAACTTGTATGTGTTTTCTGCTCACTTACATATGGATGAGGAAACACCACATTTACACATTGATTTTGTGCCATATATTACAGGTAGCAAGCGAGGATTGGATACAAGAGTATCATTAAAATCTGCATTGGCTGCGGAGGGTTTTACAGGTGGCACGAGAGGTGCTACTGAGTGGAATCAATGGATTGCATTAGAGAAGCGGGAATTGGCTATGGTAATGGAGCGATATGGTGTCAAATGGCTTCAAAAAGGTACACATGAAAAACATTTGTCGGTGTTGAATTTTGAAAAGAAGGAGAGAGCGAAGGAAGTAGCGGAATTAGATAGTCAAAAGCAGGAAAAGACCACAGAGGTCGCTAAATTGAATCAGGCAGTATCCACTATGAAGCAGGAACTAATGACCACTACGATTAAGCAGGTAACAGCTGAGGAGGCTGTTGAAAAGGCAAGAGCGGAAGGTGCCACGATTCAGAGGGATAACGAAACATTAAGTACAAGCAATCAACAATTGCGAGTGGAAAATACAAGCCTTGAAATAACAAAGGTGGAACTACGGACGGATAATCGTCACTTGGAACAGCAACAATTGCAATTACAGACAGATAATAGCGAATTGGAGATGAAACAGAGAGTTTTGCAGTCCGAGAACCAGAGATTGGAACAAAAACAGAATAAATTACAAGAGGATAATGAAAAGCTGGAGCAGAAGCAAGCTACACTACAATCGGATAATCAGGCATTAAAACAAATGCAGGATAGGCTACAGAAAGATAATGCCCAGCTTGAAAAACAACAGGAGAAATTGAAAAGTAGCATTGATCAGATGGTGCAGTCAGAGAAGTTGTTGCAGCGTGACGTCCGAAAGTATGATGAAGAACCTGAATGGCAACTTCCAGAGCCGGGAGCATTTGCAAGTGCAAAGTCATTTAGGGATAAAGTAGCTTTGCCTCTTGTGAACAAATTGAAAGAACTGGTAAAAAGTTTGACAATCCAATGTGTTAGATTAAAAGAGGAAGTGCTCCAACTGAGAGATAAAGTCAAGCGCCTCACAAGTGATGTGGAATTCTATAAAGGCAAGATTAGAGATATGTCTACAAAAACAGAATTATTGCAGGAAAAAGCCGATGATTTGGAGCGTGTGAAACGATATGCCGGTGCGGAGCAAATCAACACTATTATCAGTAAGGTAAAGGAGCAGGAACGCATGGAGCAACAGGCAAGACAGTATAACAGAGCTTATGGGGCAAGATAAACGAAAGGATGGATTGATATGATGGATGAGAATAGATTGGACAACATTGTAGAATGTGTCTATAACATGGCAACGAAATATAAACAGTTGGAGCAAATGAAAAAGTTTTGAGAATAAGAAAGAAATACGTTGTATAAAAGGCAGAGTGAATCAAATTGTCCAAGGGATATGATAAAGAGATTGTTATGGTAATAAAGAGTATGGCGGTGTGGTCATGCTCTTTTGTTATCAATATATAAAAATATGGAAATAGTTGTCGATATATGTTAAAATTATATATTAGATTACAAAGATGGAAATTGGAGAGGTTAATAATGATTAAAAGAATTATGGATCATTTTTTTGAAATTCTCAGTTTTATAATAGGTATTATCGGTATAGTTGCAACTGTGATTTCAGCATTTGCAGGTACTGATACTGGAATGTGGTATGTTTATTTTGTTGTGCTTGCTACGGAAAGTTTATTAGCTATTATTTGGGGATGGAATTTAAAGATAAAATATTCGTATCAAGAAAATGAAAAAGAGTTACAAAATAAGATAGAAGAGGCAAATGATCAAATTGATTATTTGAATTCAGAAATAGAAAAAGAAAAAACAAAATACTTAGATAAAGAGAAATTGAATAATAAATTCTTTGCTACAATTATTTCAAATATAAAAAATGCTAGCAAGTTGAATAATGAATTATGTAATAGAATTCCGGAAATTAATGAAAAAGCTTATCATTTGTTGGAAACATTGCAAAATAATGATACAATTGATGTGGATACAATAAGGAGTGAATTACAAAAGTCTTATGAGGATTTTTCTATAGGATTGTTTGATTTGTTTAAAAGATATACTAGTAATTTATTGAATTGCATAGTTGCTAGTGTAGAAGCATATCTTAAGATGAACGAGTTGTCAAATAAAGTATCTGTAACAATTAAGCTTTTTGATAAGCCATTGTATTCGATAGATAATAAGGATGATATTTTGGTGTATACTGCATTTCGAGATAAGTGTACATATGATCAACATGAGAGAGAGATAGGAGAAGAGCCATATACCATTTTAGGAAATGCAGATTTTGTACAATGTCTTACCAAAGATCATTTTATAATTAATAATGCAAATAAAAATAGTCAAAGTTATGCTAATGAACATGTGGATTTTGACTTGTATTACAATTGTGCAGTGGTTGTTGCATTAAGAGTTAAACAAGCCGATGGTTCAATGAAATATTTAGGATATTTATGTTGTGATACATTGAATACGGATTTAAGCAAAGAGGTTTTTGATAAGGAAGTTGCACAGCTGCTTTTTTCAATGGCACAATTGTATGCGACATTTTTAGAAACACTTGATTCAAATTGGATTGATAGAATGCAGGATAATTTTGAAGTCGAACAAAATTTTTTGGAATTAATATGTAAAAAAACATATCATGGGAAGAAAAGGTGAGGAAAAATGTCTAGAACGGTCGTAAAAAAAGTAAATTCAAGTACAAAAAAACATTCGAGTTACGGGACAGAGAAAAAGGCATGTAAATCTAAAAGTGCCAAATGTGTTTCTATGCCAGTTAATGCATTAATGCCAAGTGGATATACATATTCCCAAAGAGCTAAACTTCGGGAGTTTGAAAACAATATGATAAAATGAATTTGTGCATATTGAAAGAATCCTATGTCAGCACTAGGTAGAGTTAAAGAAGAATAATTATATTTGGCTCCATTTTGGCTCTAATAATTTTGGACGAGGCAGAGAAAAACTCAAATTATGATGAATATGAATAATAAAACACTCTAATGTGTACCGAGAAACAACCAGATAAATCTCTCCGCCCAAGAGTTTGAATAAGGTGTGGTTTCGAAAGAACCCAGTATTTATGCGGGTTTGAAGCATCTTAAAAGTTGATTTGATAACACTTTGCTAAACTTATTTGTTTAAGCGTAGCGAGTGGTTTTGAAGTTAAGTCCAATAGAAAAGGTCTTACTGAACAATGTTTCAGTAGGACCTTTTTTCGTACCATGAAAATGAAAAGTCTATTCCCAATATACAACTTGTCTATTATTTGGGTAACGACACAGCCACTTGCGCTAAGTAGAATATTACTTGTAAGAAAGAGCAATCGGTACTGTTAGTGGTTAGCATCCACAGAAGCTGTAATGCCGGCGGAATCCTTCATGGGGTAATGGTATGATTGATGAGCGCATAGAGGAAGCATTAAGGGCAACCGGAGCTAAGATGCTGATATTGGATCCAATACCGGCTTACCTTGGTGGTGGAATGGATATGAACCGTGCAAATGAAGCCAGAGAAATGACCAAGCGATTGGGACAGCTTGCAGATAAATATGAGTGTGCCATCATCCTCATCGGTCATATGAATAAGGCGGCAGGAAATAAGGCTGCTTACCGGGGAATGGGTTCCATAGATTTCTTTGCAGTAGCAAGAAGCGTGTTGCTGGTCGGAAGAGTAGAAGGAGAACCAAACGTAAGAGCTGTGGTACAGATTAAAAATAATCTTGCAGAGTTCTGGCACCCGAAAGCATTCCGATTGTCAGATGAAGGATTCGACTGGTTGGGAGATTATGAGATTACGGTGGATGAAGTGTTGGGAGGTATTGCTCCCAAGGCAAATAAGCTGGAGCAAGCTAAAAGACTTCTGATGGAACTTGCAGAAACCAACAATATGATGTTATCCGGTGAGATTATAGAACTGGCATCTGAGGAGGATATTTCCAAGAGGACAATGGAAACTGCCAAGAAGGAACTGAATATTAAAGCAAAGAAAATCAATAATGCCTGGTATTGAATATTGGATGATTTGAAACAGTAAAAGGAAGACCGCAACATTGCAATGTGTATAGGTTTGCAACCTTGCAAGACCGCAATAGGTAGACACTTGCGGTGTTGCGGAGTTGAAAGGAGAGATGATTATTTTGAAAATGGTTCAAATACCGGAAAGCTTGTTTGTGGAACTTATGAAATATCACGTGTTGGGAATAGAGGACTCTTTGCCGAAAATCAAAAGCGGGTTAGACGAAAAATATGAAGCAATAATGAAAAGAGAACTATATACAAAATCAAAAACAGCTAAGACTCAGGCAGAACGGGAAGGGGCAAGAAAGGCATATCTTGATAAGGTCGGTATGCACAGAGATTTCCGTTGGTGATATTTGCAATTGTATCGGAGGAGAAAAATGTATGAGTAAGAAGAAAAGTAAAATACAGAAAATGTTTTATGGGAAGACGGAGGGAGAAAATCGAACTATCAATTTACAGTTTCGTGTGACCGAGGATGAACTGAAACAGATTGAAAAGCGGCAGGCGGAAGTGGGAATACTTAACAGAAGTTCCTATTTAAGAAAGATGGCGCTTAATGGAATTTGTATTCGTATGGAAGCGAAGTATTTACGAGAAGCGAGTCGACTCTTAGGGAGTACCAGCAATAATATGAACCAATATGCCAAGAAAGCAAATGCAACAGGGAGCATTTATCAGGAAGACATTAATAGCATGAAAGCAAAATATGATGAGTTGATTCAGGTCTATGGAAATGGCTTACAGCAGTTTGATGAGATTGCAGAAGCAATTTATTAGCACATTTATGTGCGTAGCCAGTTTTGACAAAAACTGTTCGAAAGGACTTGGGAAATTTCCCAACAAGAGGCATTTGTATTACAGATGCATTGCTTGCCACTTTGCTTCAGAATTAATAAAGTGGCGATAAAGGGGATGGGCTATAACTTATGATAGTTGAGGCAATGCCCCAGTTTTTTTGTCGTCTTTTTTCGAGAAACCATTGACTATATGTTCAGGATGAAGTAATATTTATATGGACTATAGATAGTCTAGAAACAGAGCAATAATAGACTAAAAAGAGGACGAATATGAAAAGAGCGTGTGGCAAAGATAGAATATATTTGGATTCATATGTTGTACAAAAAGATCATAGGATTCGATTACCAAAGGGCATCGAAGAAAATTTAGAAGTAATTCCTGGGCTTTCTTATTTTGATATTTATCTTGATGTTAAAAACAATGAAATAATATTGAAAAAAGCATCTGATAAATAGGAGCGTTGTACTATGAATGAAAATCACATGAGTGTAACACAGAAGAATACATATGTTGACAAAATTGCGACGATTATTCAAACATCAAGGTTGTTAATTAAACAGGATAATGAAGAAGTTTGTTTTACATCAGATGAAATTCGCAAAATAATATTACTTCTTTGTTTGTGTATAGAATGTAAAATCGAAATTAAGAAGTCGGATGTACTTTTGTTATCTGATATATTATTATTGCTGGATAAATCTTGCCCTAAAGACTTTATATGTTGTGACAAAATGGTGAATTTAAAAAATGCTTACGACAAGATTTGTGAAATAAAAGAAATATTTATGTATGAGGAATATTTAAAGTATGCTGTTGAAGTGTTGGAATATGAGCCGGAAGTGTTTTTATCCATGCCAATTAAAAGAGGTGTTCATGTAGGGAATGAGCTCAAAAAGAATTCGGGAATATATTACACTCCGGTGGATATTGTTGGCTTTATGATTGATAAATGTATTAACACACTAAATTGTGAGGATCCAAAACGTAATCTTACTTATTTGGATTCCAGTTGCGGAAGTGGTATTTTTTTGATATCAATAATAGATAAGTTCATTGATGGAGAGCGAGATGAAAAAAAAATATTAGAGTATATTTCTAATAGCATATGGGGGATTGACAAAAGTGATATTGCAGTAGAAACTTGCAGGTTTGTAATACTGATAGGAGTTTTGAAGAGAATAAGAGATTTCTCGTGCATTAATGAATTGTGGGCAATTCTGGAGAAAAATATTGTATGTGGTGACTCGTTGGATATGGACAAAGTATTATCCCAAAATACGAAATTTCCGAGAAAATTTTCTTGTGTTATTGGAAACCCTCCATATGTAACGATAAGCGGAAAAGGAAATATATATACTTCGTTTGTAGATAATTTGATAAATTATTCCGATAGTAATAGTTGCTCTTCACTTATTGTGCCTTTATCTATTTGCTATTCACAAGTAGCAGAATTCGTAAACTTAAGGAATAGAATATTTAATGAACGAGATGCAGTATGGGAGTTTTATAATTATGACCGCAGTCCGGATTCTTTGTTTGGTGATCAGGTAAAGACAAGAAATACTATATTGTTTCGCACATCTAATGTTGGGGAAAAAGCATTTTATACAACTGGTTTGCAAAGATGGACGAGTGAAAATAGAGGCGGTTTATTTTCGAATATTAAGCAGGTACAGTTTAGTCGTTGTGGATTGTCAATTATTCCTAAAATTGCGACAGAGATTGAGAGAATTGCGTTTGAAAAATTATCTACAGGAAAAAATAGTATTTCTCAGTTGTGTGCAAAAAACAATAGTAGTTGTTCTGTTGCAGTAAATGGTACTGTGTACAATTGGTTGTGTGCATATGCGCAAATACCGCCGTCAACAGACGAAAATGGTAAGCCATATATACCAAGTACAATGAAAATGTTCAATTTTTTGAACGAAAAAGATAAATATTTTTTCATTGCATTATTATGTAATAGAGTAACATATTGGTATTGGTCTGTTACCGGAGATGGATTTCATCTGAATACATCTTTATTAAAGGATTGCAGGATAGGTAAGGATGATTTTGATGATACTTCATTTAACAGATTATCTGAAATAGGGAAGATATATAGTGAATGTTTAGTAAGATATCCTGTTAAGTCATATAATTCAAAAAAGTGTATTATTAATTATAATCATATGAAGTGTAGAGAATATTTTTCTGAAACTGAAAAAGTGATAATCAGAACTATGGGAATCCCAAGTGAATTTGAAGGGTACATAGAAGAATGGTACAACAGTCAGATCCTTTGCGGAAGATAGAAAGGAGTTTAGATATGAAGGAAATATCTAAAGAAATTAAAGAAGCATCAAAAGTAACGAGTGAAGAATGGAAAGAATGGACGAAAACCGTATGGAGTATTGCAAATACAAGTGACGCGATTCATCCGGCTGTTTTCCCGGAAGAAATCCCTTATAGATTGATTAGAATGTATTCGTTCGTCGAGGAAAAAGTATTGGATCCTTTTTCTGGTATGGCAACAACTGGGAAAGCTGCACTTAGATGCGGAAGAGAATATATTGGTTTTGAAACAAACCCCATTTTTCAAGAAGAATCAATACGTAGAATGAATGAATATATTGACTTGCAACATATTGAAGAACCTACATATTCGATACTTAATCAAAGTTCATGTGATATGAGTTGTATAGAGAATGATAGTGTTGGACTGGTAGTTACTTCACCACCATATTGGAATAAAGCGGATTATGGAAATTATGAAGGTAATAGTGGCAATTTCGAATTTTATGATGATTTTTTGGAAGAAATGGAACGTATTTTTCGAGAGTGCTATCGGGTTTTGATGCCAGGCAGAAAGCTATGTATTGTGACTGCGAATGTGAATCAGAATACAAAAGAGCATGGTTTGCTTACAATTCCTATAGCTTCTGATATGACCAAAATTGCGCAAAAAATTGGATTTGCACTTATTAATCAAGTGATTTGGAATAAAGATGGTACAGGCGGTAAATGGGGTTCATCTAATTCGCAAAGGCCGATATTTGGAAGTTATCCTTATCCTCCGAACTTCCTGTTTAAGAATGTAAATGAATATATTATTATAGTTCAAAAGCCTAATCCGTCAAAGAAAAATTCCAAGGCACCAAGCTATAATGAGTTATTTAGAAATAAGCCGGTTTAATAAAAATGGGGCTGTGCAAATGATGATATGCTACCCTCATATAGGACAATGAAATATAAAAGTCCTATATGGGGGTATTTTCATGTCCAGAAAAAGCAAAATAGAACCAATCGTAAAGGTAAAATAGTTGAGCAATATCTTACCGGAGAAATTGGATTGAATCAGGCAAGTAAAAAACTTGGAGTTGCTTGCCAGAGTATTAGGAAATGGATTTCTATATACCGATGCAATGGGTCAGCAGGTTTACTTAATCAGCCTAAAAACAAGAGTTATTCAAAAACACTAAAAATGTCTGCGGTAAATGATTATCTTAATGGAGTAGGTTCTCTTGATGATATTTGCCTGAAATACGGAATCCGGTCACATACACAACTTTTAAAGTGGATTCAGGTGTATAATTCTGGTGGAATATTAAAGGCATCCACTGGAGGTGCTTGCATGAAAAAAGCAAAATCAACGACTTTTGATGAAAGATTAAAAATCGTTATAGAATGCCTTGCGAACGACAAGAATTATGGGGCAATGGCATTGAAATATCAATGTTCTTATCAACAAGTCCGTAACTGGGTAAAACGATATGAAGAAATGGGAAGTAAAGGTCTGGAAGACCGCCGTGGTAGACGTGTCGGATCGTTGCCAAGCCGTACACCGGAAGAAGAATTGCGTGATAAAATCGCTGAACTGAAAAGAAAAAATCTTGATTTACAAATGGAGAATGATTTGTTAAAAAAGTCAGAGAACTGGAAAGGAGGGAACGTTATCTTTAGTCCATCGTTTAGCTGCATATGAAGCAATCAAAGAATTATCTTCTGCCAAGGGGTATCCTGTAGATAAACTTTGTAAGTATCTTAATATTACACGCTCTGCATACTATCACTGGCTAAAATATCCGAAAAGCAATAACGAATTGCAGAATGAAACGTTATCTATTGAAATTCAAAAGATACATAAAGAACATCCGGATATGGGATATCGTAGAATCCGAGATGAATTAGATGGATACCAAGGAATACATGTGAATGATAAACGAGTTCTCCGCATTTGTAGAAAATATGATATAAAGTCAAATATTAAATGGAAACCAAAAAGCTGTACCAGAGGAGACCGAAATCCAGATCACATTGCTAAAAACTATTTACATCGGGATTTTTATGCGGATAAACCGAACGAGAAATGGCTTACCGATGTATCCGAGTTTAAATATTACGTTGGAAATGAAGTTCACAAGATATATTTGAGTGCCATTTTAGATTTATACGATCGGAGAATTGTAACTTTTAAAATAAGTGACCATAATGATAATCCATTAGTTATGGATACTTTTGATGAAGCAGTTCGCTTGGAACCTGATGCACATCAACTCTTCCACTCTGATCGTAGATTTCAATATACAAGTGCGCAGTTCTGTACCAGGTTAAAGAAATATCATATGAAACAAAGTATGTCTAGAGTTGCCCATTGTATTGATAATGGACCGATGGAAGGATTTTGGGGGATTCTAAAACGAGAGATGTATTACAGCCAACATTTCAATGATAGAACTACCTTAATTGCAGCTATAACTGATTACATCAATTACTACAATAACCAACGATTGCAAAGAAAGTTAAATGTGATGACACCAATGGAATATCATAATCATTATATAAAAGTAGCCTAAAAATATCGCCAGCCGTAAATCGGCTGACGATACAAAAATTTATTATTTTTTATTGTCCTCTTGACAGGTAGCACACCATGATACAACAGCCCCATTTTTGAATGTTTTATTACATCAAAGGACATTCCTCCCATAAGTCAAACATCTTGTTCTCATCAATTACTTCATATTGCAAGGAACGTCCTTTAGGTAGTGTTTTGAGATGAGCGTTGATACTATCATATCCGTCATCACCATCCATGAGTAACATGTATGTAAAGAGATTAGTATTAATCCTTTTTACAACAAGTATAGGACGTTTGTTTAAATCCTTAGGGTAATTGGTATCAAGGATACCAGCCCCGTTAATTTCAATTTTAACATTGCTATTAGCAGCGCTAAATACTATTTGACGATGTTCTAGTGTGCTTACTTCACCAGAGGGATACATTTCTTGCAATAAGATTGAATCGCCTGGCTCTAACATAAAATAATTTTTTAACAGGTCTATAGTGAAATGGACTTGTTTTGAACGATTTCCGGCTCCCGGAATAAAGCGTATTAAGTAATCTTTTTCTGTAGAAATGTACATTTCTGAGGATACTTGTTTTGGTGGAGCAACTTTTTGCGTGTTGGTTGTTCCGGCGCCTTTATATTCAGATGGAAGAGATGGTGCAGTAAAAACCTCTTTTCCAAATAGTGTTTCTTTTTGGTCAGTTGATTTGAAGGAAGTTGCATCGGATTTCTTCCTGATTAGTTCCTTTTTTAATTGTAATTCTTTGAAAATGTAACCGTATTCTAATAAGCGATTAATAAAATCTATATCTACCTTTTGACAACAGGTTGATGCAGATTCAATATAGTCGGTATATAATTTATTTAGTCTTTCTGTTTCGATGAGAGCTTGTTCACCATTACATTCGGTAGCGACACTCATTTCGTAGTTGCTAAATAAGCCGCCAGCTGTTAAATTGTTGGAGCCGATGGCATACCATAATTTATCCTTTCCAGAAAGCCAGTATGCTTTAACATGAAAAGTTTGCGAAAAACTTTCAGAGTGAAAAATATATAATTCATCCATTATGGCATTTAGCTGAATAAGTGCATCATATGTAGTATTATGTTGATCAATACCCACTATGCATCGTAGAGTGCCTTTTCGTTCCTTAAATGCCTTTAGATATGGCAATAATCTATACACACCACTTAGCTTTGCATAGGCTACCATTATGGTAATAGTGTCATATTTATCCGATTGTAATTGTGCAATAATATCAACACCAAGTTGATTGTCATATGGTTGATTAATAATCATAGAAGCCCTCCTGTGAATGCAGAATATATTTCTTATTATTTTAACTCATATACTTAAGAATATCAACGAATAATGAGGCTGTTTGACTTTAAATGATAACGTTACTTATTGCTTCGTGAATAGAGTGGAGAAGTTCAGTTTGATGATTGATATATAGTTGCGTATGTGATAACAAAATGATAACATTAGTTCATCTAGCCCATATACATTGGATAATTGAAACTAATTGGTATCAAATCAAGCGAAAACTCCTAAACAGATTTGCTTAATGCGAAGGAGAATTTGTTGAGTTTGAATAGCGGATTTTGCCTCGCAAAGCCTGTATTTATGGGCTTTGTCGGGCTTTTTCTTTACCTGCAGGTGGGGTAATGGTGGCATTTTCTGCTATTCTTCTTGGAAAAACTTTATTTGGTTCTGGTTTTGACTGGAAGGTGGTTATTAAATATGAGAGTTCGATATTTGTGACTGTCTATTTCGAATTATGTGTGAGTAGAGTTCGGTATTATTTTTGAGTAGCGTAGTATCTTATAGTGCAGTATAATTATATATTTTTGGTCATTCGTTGGATGTTACAGATGGTGATGTATTAAGAGAATTTATTAACTATGAAAATTTGAAAACTGTAATTTTCTATAGAAATAAGGAGCAATTAGGGCAGTAAATTGCTAATTTGGTTAAGATATTAAAAAGTGATACTGTGATTAAAAAAGTATATGGAAATAATCCTACTATTATATTTCAACAGCAAAGTAAAAGAGAAAAAATAGAGGGAAGTGCATTTGAAATTACGTCGGATACAATGCAATTGGAAAACATTTATAGATTAAGTCACTTTGAAGCAAGAAGTTTGATTGAAAAGATAAAATCTAAGATTGACCAAGAAGATTTAATATATTTTTATTCCAAAAAGGCAGTTATAACACTATTTGATGTAATGCAAAAAATGGATTAGCTGTTATGTATATAACAAAGTTATTAGAGATAGCTCGAAAATTGATGAAATGCGATGGTTTACAAGAGCCGGAACAGTTTGATAGAGAATATTGGGCTTATCAGGATTATGACAATTCTTTTTCGTGTGACCCACTTACAAGAAAATTTGTTAATACAATAAATTTGTATAATAGGAAAAATTTTGTTATAAGTGAAACAGCAATGAAAAGCTATGATGAACAATTGCTTGAATATGAAAAGCTAATTAAAAGCAAAGAGAAAATTGATAAAGAAAGTTATAGTGCTATTATTAACAGTATCTTTTATATGTTTATTGATAAATATGAAGACATTGAAAAATTGTGGAATATGCTTTGAAGAATATCAAGAGGACCAGGAGAAGAAGTTGCAAAAGATGTATTGAAAGAGCTTATAGAAAATTCAGATGATGAATTGGATATTATAAGATATAATCATTTATTGCAAGAAATCCAGATGAATGAGTATTTTGATATGCAAGCAGAAGAATTTGAAAAAAATTATGAATATGAGCAGGATGAATAGAAGCGAAGTATGAAGCAGAGGTGGAGATGCTGATAAAAAAGACGACATATTTAATTCATAAAATATCGATAATAATGAATTTTTAAGTGACGATGTTTTTGCATGACTAATTTGTATATTAGCAATGAGATGATAAATGGTTACTTAAAAATATGTCATGTAGATTATGTTGTTTATTTGTAAAGTTTATTTCTGGCTAGCCCAAAATTGCAAAGGAGGAAATATTTATGGATATTGATTATTTCTTAAGAACTAAGTATGAAGAAAATCAAGTGGAAGGTGTATTAAGAACAGAGGAACTATATAAAAATATAAGCAACACATATTTAAAACATCTCTTTGCGGTTATGCATCAAAGTATTAATGGCTTGCTTAGTTTTATGCAATCCAAAAAGAATAGTAATGGACATTATAATGCTACTGAAAGCAGAGAACTGTTAAGAATGATTAAATTGTATGAAGATATGGAATATGTACTGAAGTCTACGCCTTTAGCTTTCAAATTAGAAGAAAAGTATGATAATATGTTAAAGTTTTGCAATGGTTTTTTGCAAGAAAGTGGTGGGAGTGAAATACCTGATGATTTGCCCAAATTTAATATAATAAAATATGACCCTATTTTTTATATGTCAGAAATAATAACTGTTCCTTCAATAAGTAAGGACAATAATTTTGAGCTTAAAATGATAGGCGAAGGTTCATATGCAAAAGTTTTTAGATATAGAGATGAATTTTATAATAAATATTTCGTGTTAAAAAGGGCAAAAAATGACCTTAATGATAAAGAATTGGAGAGATTTAAAAGGGAATTTGACGTCATGAATGAATTGAAATCGCCATATGTATTGGAGGTTCATAGATATGATGAAGAAAAAAATGAATATTATATGGAATATGCGGATGAGACACTAAAAAAATTCATAGAAAGAAATAACAGCACCTTAACAATAAACAGACGACGAGGAATTGCGATGCAGATTTTCAGAGGATTCTCTTATATTCATTCAAAAGGGTATCTACATAGAGATATTAGTTTTACAAATGTATTGTTACAACACTACGAAAATGATTTGACGATAGTAAAAATTTCTGATTTTGGTTTAGTTAAGATGAAACAAAGTGATTTGACAAGTTTCGGTAGTGAAATAAAAGGTTCACTAAATGATAGTAACCTTCAAATTGTAGGGTTTGGAAACTACAATATGGAGTATGAAACTTTTGCGCTTACAAGACTTATTTATTATGTGATGACAGGCAGATATAATTTGGAAAAAATTAAAAATCAAAAAGTAAAGGATTTTGTGCTGAAAGGTATATTATCTAATTTAGATGAAAGATATCATAGTGTCGCAGAGATGCAGCAGGCATTTGAGATTGCTTTCCCTATTTCTGGATATTAGACTAATAGATTATTTATTTGAACATAGGCGTATGTTATTTGGAGATAGTAGAAAAAGAAGGGAATGAAGATGATTTTTGGGTGTAGTTTTTGTGGAGAAGTTAAAGAGGTTGAAAAAATATCTGAAAAATATGTATGCGAAGAGTGCTTTGAAAAAGCATGTTTAAATAATGCCGCTTTATTTGGATATAAGTGGTGGAGAAAAACATTAGGTTTTCAAGATAAATATGAGAATAATATTGATAAAATATTAAAAATAAAAATAGAAGAGATAAGGTATAAATTCAAAGATGTACAGATACAGAAAGATAAACTACTTGAAAATTTGAGGCAAGAAATAAAATTAAGACTTCAATTTTATCGGAAAGATGAAATTTTTATAGCACTATTGGCTATAAAAGAGTGTATTAGACGAAGCTTAATAATGAAAACTGGTAATCAAGATTGGTTAATTATAAGTGATGCATCAATAGTAAATTTTTTGATGAAATTTACAAGTGAAATATGTGATTTTGAAAATCATTCAATTTGTGAATTAGAAAATGGATATAGCAATTTTGTTAATATGATATTATTGGCAAGAAGATATAATATGATAATAGAAAATATAGGTTTAATGCATGGAAAGGATGTTCAGCTAAAAGATATTTGTTTTGAGCCAGTTCAAACGAATGAAACAGAAAGATATTTTGATATTTATTTGGAAAATGGTTTGTATGAAAAACCAGAAGATTACAAGATACGAAATGAAGGTTTGCTTAAAAGGTTGGAAAATGAAAACAAAACTCCTGACAAAATTTTGGATGGACTCAGCAATTTATTAAATCTAGAATTTGGATTAATAAGAGAAAAATATCAATTGTTGTCAGTTGTGCTTTTAAGAATGGAATTTCCAGAAGAAGAAGATTTTTATGAATTTGTAGATGGAAAAAAAGGATTATTTCAAGATATTCCTATATTTGTAATGCGAAAAACCATGTTACAAAGTATTTGTGAAAAAGAGACTATGGAGGCATTATTAAACACATTTTCAATTAATAGAAATATTGTCAACGATATAGAAACAAATGAATTGGAATTATTTTGTTTTTATGAAGTTGATGAATTTGTTGTTTTTGGTAATTTTGATTTTATACAAACAATATCTATGTTTGAAAAGTTTTTACTTTCTGGCCATTATATTGATTTTTATAAAAATAATATATCCCAAAATAAAGAAATAAGGAAAGCTCAAAATACACTTTCAAGGTATTTTTCCGCAAGTGTTGCTGATTATCTGCTGAGTTGTGGATATGATTTGCCGATGGAAATATATTCAGGCATTAAAATACCTAGGGCTGAAATTGAAAAGATAGATGTAAAAGGGAAAAACATATTAATTAATGAGCAAAATGAAAAAATGGGTGATATTGATGTGTTGGCGATAAACCAAGAAAAAAAAGAAATTTTGATTTTTGAATTAAAATTTTATAAGCCAGCTATGTCAATGAATGATATGTTATCAAGAGATAGAAGTTTGATAGAAAGTAAAAATGTATTTAGACATATTAAAGAAAGAGAGGAAGCAGTTCGGCGAAATGTTGATGAGGTTGCAAACTTTATATTGGGAGAAAGAAAAACGGGATATATTGCTAAATCAGTATTATTGACAGCGAGAGCGAATTATTATGGAATTCAAGAAAAAGAAGTTGAGTATCTTACATGGACTCAATTTTTGAAAAAGGCAAAAACAAAAGAATTATAATTTAAAAGAGCTTTTGGTAGTAATTGAGAAGGTAGTCTTTTATATGGATTTCAAAAGTTGTTTTATTAAAGAGCGGTTATTAGGTCTTGTTAATAGGAGAAAAGCTCGCTATAATATCCTCACAAGGTCAAATTCTCCATATCCCAAGGCAACGCCCTTTATCCTCAAGGGGCAAAAATCTTTAGCCTAGGGAATATGAATAAAATAACGAGAAAATAAAGACCTTGTAGAGCGGGGAAACCGTTCTATGAGGCCTTTTTCTTTTACTTAAAACCATGGAGAAAGCCTTGAAAATAGAGGAATATCGAGAGATAAGAGAGAGTAAGCCAAGACCTTGAAGGAAGACCTAAGATGCCTTGAAAGAGAAGATGGGTGAGGATAAAGGATTTTGCCTTTTGAGGATAAAGAGGGTTGCCCGAATATATAGGTATGTTAAAGGGTAATATGGTTTATCGTCTTTAGGGCAAAAAACTGTATCGTCAACAATAAAATAAAAAGTATCAGAGACCATAAGATGAGTCCAAGTATTCCTCATCTTACGGTCTCTTTTATTTATGGGCTTTAGCCTGTTGAGTGCATCGGAGTTTCTCCCAACGGAGAAATGGAGATGTGCGAAACAATAAACCACCTGCTATTGTGATATGATACCTCTAAAGTAGACAGATTAAATATAAAAATCTGTTACTTTGGAGGTATTTTTTATGTCCAGAAAAGCAAAGTTTACACCTGAAGAAAAAGAACAGGCTGTTATAGATTATCTTGAAGGAAATAAATCTAGAATACAGATATGTGGAGAACTATGTATTTCTTCAAGAACCATTCAGGACTGGGCCTTGATTTATAACAAACATGGACTTGCCGGTTTTTCAAAAAAAATGCGAAATGGGTCTTATTCGAAAGAATTTAAAATGAAAGTGGTTGAGGAATATGTAAGAGGTGACGGCTCTTCCATTGATTTAGGAATAAAATATGATATCTCTTCCGGTCTTTTAAGAAAGTGGATTAGAATGTATAATGCCAATAGAGAGCTTAAGGATTACAATCCGAAACAGGAGGTCTATATGGCAGAAACACGAAGAAAAACAACATTGGAAGAACGGAAAGAAATCGTTGATTACTGTATCAATCATAATCGTAACTATAAAAACACTGCTGCAAAATTTGACGTTTCTTATAGCCAGGTTTATTCCTGGGTAAAAAAATATGACACCGATGGTGCAGATGGATTAACGGATTGGAGAGGATGTCACAAAACAGATGCCGAAGTGGATGAACTAGAACGATTAAAGCGTGAAAATCTGCGTTTGAAGCGTCAGTTGGAAGAAAAGGATATGGTAGTTGAACTGTTAAAAATGTGAAGGAATTCGAAGGGATGTGAAGCTTGGAAAGTTACGCCATGAATCAAAATATTTAGCAATCCGATATTTTTATACAAAGAAAAACTGGAGTATAGAATGGATGTGCAGACAGCTTGAGATATCAAGGGCTGCTTATTATAAATGGTTACATCGTGAAATACCGTATGAGGAACTTGAAAATATCAGACTTGCGGAACTTATCAAAGAATACGATGAACGTTTTTGCCATATCTTAGGATACCGTCGAATGACATCCTGGATCAACCATTTCAATCATACATCGTACAGTAAAAACAGAGTCCACAGAATTATGAAAAAGCTGGGAATCCATTCTGTAATCCGTAAAAAGAAGAAAAAATATATTTATGCCAAGCCGGATGAAACGGCAGAAAATATACTTCAAAGAGATTTCTATGCTACTGTTCCCAATCAAAAATGGGCTACAGATGTAACGGAATTCAAAGTATCTGGAGAGAAAAAGAAACTGTATTTAAGTGCCATTATAGATTTATATGACAGATATCCTGTAGCATATGTTGTAAGTGCAAGAAACGACAACAGATTAATATTTAAGACATTTGATAAAGCAATCGCAGCAAATCCGGATGCCAAACCGATTTTTCATTCGGACCGGGGATTTCAGTATACCAGCAAGACATTTAGGAAAAAACTTGAAAACCAGGAAATGGAGCAATCTATGTCCAGAGTTGGACATTGTATCGACAATGGACCGATAGAGGGTTTCTGGGGAATTATAAAATCTGAAATGTATCAGATGTACGAAATCATTGATGAGGTTTCACTAAGATATGCAATCAAAGATTATTTGCGTTTTTACAGTGAAGAACGTCCACAGGACAGATATGGCTGTAAAACCCCATCAGAAGTGCGCCAGGAAGCATTGTCATCTGATGTACCCACAGAATACCCGATTCCTGAAAACAAACGAATAAGCAAATATAAAGAGAAATGGTGTGCATAGAAAAATGCCTGCACTTCAAAAGGAAATGCAGGCATCATCCACATCCAATTTTAGATATTTTACCTGTCTACTTGACAAGGGGCATATCAGAGACGGGTGCATTTTTTACGATTGAGTAAGGGTGGCTAATATGTTACAATTTAAGCATAAAACATAATTTGGTTGAATATACGACCGATTTAGACATAAAATTAATACAGAATTTTCTACATGAAATAGATATTTGGATATTAGTATAATTAATAAAAAAGGGAATAGTAGTAGGAGGAACACAATGCAAAACGATATTAAGGCGTTTGACCCACTTTGGTCTAAATATAATGGGAATGAAGAAGTAGTGATTATGTCTGTAAAAAGAGAAATTAGCAATATTCTAAATTCTTACGTTGGATGGTATGATCCGTTTTGTGAATTGATACAAAATGCGTTAGATGCAGTAGATAAAAGACGTGAGTTAAATGATGGATTTGAAGCAAAGATACACGTTTTAATAGATATAAAAAATAATAAAATATCTGTCACAGATAATGGAATAGGCTTTAAAGAGGCGGAATATTTGAAATTTTTGGCACCTAACTTTTCGTTTAAATCAGGCGGAACTACTAGAGGACATAAAGGAGTTGGGACTACGTATCTAGCGTACGGTTTTAATTATATTCAGATTGCTACAAAAACTCCAGATTTTTCTGCAACAGGTGTCATGAAAGACGCAAGACACTGGTTGGCAGATTTGGCACCTTCCTCTAATCCACAAGTGGTTCCAGATACAAATGAAGTTGAAGATTCTTTCTTTACGCAAATAGATCGAGGAACGTCTATGACAATAAAGTGCGATTCAGAAAGCTATCCAAAAGATTTATCATGGATGGGCTTGGCTACAGCAGATGCATGGCTTAAGGTCTTAAGGGTGCAAACTGGTTTAGGACAAATTAGTTTGTCTGGAAATGTCAAAGTAGTGGTTGAGGTTTTAGATAAAGTAGGGGTGCAAACAACAGCTACAATAGACAATCCGAAATACCTTTCTATTGCAGAATTTTTGGATAAGGTAAAACGTGTTGATGAGATAAAAATTAAGATGGATGAATTATATAAAAAATCCGGACCCAATTATAAAATGCCTGCAAAATTTTCTAATCTTGAAGCTGTTTATGACTGTTGGGATTGCTCTAAATTATTATCGGAAATAAAATTTGATTCTGCACAAGAAGTCGATATCAAGAAGTACAATATAACTGTTATTTTTTCATACGTATTTTCTTTATCAGTGTGGGATAAAATTGACAATTCTGTTGGAATTAGAAAAGGAAATCATGTACTTTATGGAGGAATTCAATTAGCTGCAAACAATATGCCTCAAGGAGAATTAATACAAATTCCTTTAACTAAAAATATTGGCCGACAAAAACAGGCTAATATTTTAATTCATTTTGAAAATTGTTCTGCAGATTTAGGTAGAAAAGGCTTTAAAAAAGAAATTACTGATTTGGGAAAAGATATCGCTAGACGTCTAATGGATGGACCACTGATGAAGGTAAGGGGATGTTTTAAAGCTAATTCAGGTGCTTCTCCAGATTTGAGAAGAGAAAAAGATTTGTCGGAATGGAAGAAATCTATGACGGAGCATGAACAGAAATTCCCACTTACAATTGAGAATCCTAATTTCTTTAATCCTATGCAAAAAGTGTCAATTACATCGTATCCAACAAGAGAGCAAGACGTGATAGCTTTGTTTAATCAATTGATTGCAGGAGGTGTTATTAGAGGAATAAAGATAATGTCAACAAATGAAAGAAGCACTTATGATAGCCTTTTTCGCATTGAAATAAAAGAACCAAAAGAATTGCAAATATTTGATGGAAAAAATAATCCGTTGGGTATTAGTGAGGAAGCTTTTGAGGATATTCTGGATGATGAAGAAGTGTTTTTATCTGATCCACAGGTTTTAGAATATAAATATTCCCTAAATGGTTTGATTGAAGATATTGAATCCGGGGTTAAAAATACGAATGACATTAATCTTGTAGTTGCATGGGAAGCTGGAGAAAGATACAAAGATAATTATATAATAGAATCACTGCTTATTTCTGGTAATGAGGGTTTAAGACGATATCATGGAGTTACTCATCATTTGCATGATGCCAATACCAATGAATATGTTTGTGATATGATTTTGCTTAAAGACTTAATTTTATATCTAAATGATAAAAAGAAATCAGATATATTGCAAGAAAAATATGATGAATAAAGTGGAGAAGATTGAAATTGAGAAGCAATTTAAATGATCTCGAAATGGCAAAAAAGCGTGACCATAAGATTATGATCACAGACGAGGCAATTAACAAAGTGCCACGTGTTCAGTATAAAGAGATACCAGAAACAGAATATGATAATCTTCGGGAACTGGCAAGACAAGTTCTGCAAATTTCTAAAGACGAAAATGCTTCCAATGAAGTGGCAATAACATATAGTCTCGAAAGTGCGCAGTTGATAGAAAAAGGCGAACGCTATCTTGGAATTGCACTGGGGCGGAGCATGATGTTGATCCTTTGAGTGATTCCACATCTTATCATTTAATACGTGCTTCCAGAGATTGTGTTGTCTTGGTGCTGCATAATCACCCATCGCTGTCGGCTTTTTCCTTGTCAGATATCCAGTTTTTGCTTAGATATGAGACAGTTAAACTTATGGTTGTCGTTACGAATTTGGGAAATGTATCATATCTGGTAAAAAATAGTAAATATGATTTTGAAAAAGCAGTTGTTTTGCTTAATGAAGCAATAGACTTAAATAACAAGGCAAAAAATATAAAAAATTTGCAGGAAGCAGCGGATTATTTTCTGAAAAGCTGTTATAATGTAGGTATAAACTATGAGAAGCGATAGGAGGTGCATAGCATGATGGAAGAACATGTAGTATTAAGTGAACGACCGGAGGATCAGTTAAAAGCTGTAGAATGGGCACGTGAACAAAAGAGGAAAATTCTTGATGACAAAAGCAGACGTATCGCAGATGCACTTATGGAAAAGATGACACCTTTGATAATAAAGAATAGTGTACAGAAATAGCGTGGGTATAATTTGGGTACACCAGAAATGCAACTATATAAATAACACACAAAACCGTATCAAAATGATATGGTTTTGTAATGTAATAACAACAGATTTATGTGAAAAATCGAACCCGAAAAAGAGTTTGAATAGCGGATTTTGCCTCACAAAGCCTGTATTTATGGGCTTTGTGGGGCTTTTTCTTTACCTACTGGGGCGTAAATGGTGATATTTTCCACTACTCTTCTTGGAAATATTTAATTTGGTGCTGGTCGTTGTAGGAAATAGTGAGTAAACATGCGAGTTCGGTAGTAGTGATTGTTTAATTCACATTATGTGTAAGTAGGGTTCGGTCTTATTTTTAAGTAGCTTAACATTTGAAAGTATAGTATAATTTTCTTATTGTATGAGAAAGGTAGGTTTTCTATGATAGATTTAATGCTTAAGTTACTTACTTATGAATCTTACGAGAAGGTTTCAGGTAATGAGAAAGATTATATTGATAAAGTACTGAGTCAGGTAATAAATACTAAAACAGTTAACGTTTGTACAGAATATGTAGTATATGATGAGTTATTCAGGGGATTTCTTAGTCATGTGAAATATTCTGCTAATGGAATTGATTGGAATAATATAAAGTTTGAGGATTTTGATTGGTTAAAAAAATGGAAATCTCAATATTATCCTGCACAGAAATATGTCGGAAAAAATAGAGAAGTATATCCAATTCTGTTTAAAAAGATTTGTTTCTTTTGGATAACAGAGGGGAATTTATCAGATGAAGTATTTACGAGAGGAATAGGTCTGCGACCTGATATACTTAATAAGTGGCAAGTTTCACCACGCTATCGTAAGTTGATAAATAGTGATACATACAGTTCAATTAATTTATATAGAAATGGAAAAAAGCAACCTTATCTTACTTCTGCAATAAAGGCTGTATACTATGAGTCAAGCAGGCAAACGGCAGATATTAGATATTTTAACCCAGCAGAAACAGAAAAATGGATTGCACCCAAGAAAAATCAGTTGCCAAAATTTGTTGATGTTTTTGCAGGGACTGGTACAGTTGCAGCATCTGTTGGTGCAAATGAAAGTGTTGTTAATGATATAGATGTTGGCGTAGCATGCTTTTTATATTCTATGTCACATGATTCTGAAGAGGTATGTGAAAGATTAGCACAGTTACACAATAATTTTGTTAGTAAGGATTTAAGCGGAGGACAGAAATTATATACTGTTAATGATTGGCAAAAACATAAAAAGAATTATGAACAATATATCAATAATCAAAAGTTTGAAGATGTTATGATTCGGTTGAGAAACAATTATGTATATATTCATAATCAGTATGTAAAAGCAACCACAGGTGTGGTTCTTAATTTTGAAAATGTTTCAGCAAATGATATTGAAATGTTTTATGATATTGGAGTTGCGTGGATGTTTATTAATGCTATTAAAGGTGTTTCTTTTCATGGAAACACATTTGAAGCATTTGATATGGGAGTGGAAAATTATTTATCGTATATTACTTCAGTTTTAGGTATTGACTATAGAAAAAGCAAAAAGTATGCTTCATTTCATAGTAAGGAGGATCCTGTATTACAACACAAAAGGACTGTTAGAAAATTTCCCTGGCACGAGAGATATGCTGGATAAAGGTATCCGTCCATATGCCAATACGATCTGGGAATATGGAAAGCAAAACCCCGGAGCAGATCTTGTGAATGTGTCGGCAAAGGATGTTATGATGTGTCTGTTACCGAGAACCACAGGCAGATTTACAAGACAGGGATTGAAGTCAGCCTCTTCGTGCTAATCATCCTTGGAGCTATCTCCACAGCAGTAAATATGATCTCCGGTATTGTGACCAGCTGTGTAAATGCAGTGGAGCGTCGTATGGACAGCTCGGCAAAAAAAGCGCAGGGACACCTTGGAAGAAATGCAGTTTTCACAGCAATCTTTACATTCCTAGCATTTGCCATCGCACAGTTCGGTCTGATGACAGTTGTTAAAAAGGAATATGCATACCTTGGATATGCGGCGTTTATTACATTGTTTGTACCGTTTGTTGTACATGCCGTTGCGACAAAGGGAAAAGAGATCTGAAGAATAAAAAGCTGAACAGAAAATCCCCCGTTGATCCTGATATGTACCCTCTTTACTGGACAACCAGTAAGGAGGGTGTTTTTATGCGTTATAGTTATGAGTTTAAACTGATGTGTGTTGATTTGTATCATTCAGGTTCGTATCCAGATATCCCAGAGGGTGCGAATCCAGATACTCTCAAAAGACATATACGAGAATGGTCTGGATTGGTTGATTTACATGGCCCAGAAGTTTTAAAACATAAGGTGTTCAATAAAGTGTGGACACCGGAAGAAAAACTTGAACTGGTTTTAAAAGTTATTGCAGGCATACCAAAGAGGAAAGTTGCCATAGAAGCAGGTATTAACTCAGGAATGCTTTATCAATGGGTATACAAATATAAATCACAAGGATATAATGGATT
>ERZ780144.1348-NODE-1348-length-27099-cov-4.145504_pt1 | contig 27099 bp, 14 predicted proteins | sample MGYA00511380_ERZ780144 | MGnify/ENA primary metagenome ERZ780144 (study PRJEB29588, sample SAMEA1965858) | human gut metagenome | biome: human gut; feature: human-associated habitat; material: faeces | place: Denmark | collected 2008/2010 ... | reverse complement strand
ACCCCGCAGCGAGGCCGCCGGAGCCCGCAGGTAAAACGCCGCCGCTGACATGACGACCGACCGCATACTCGACAAGGCCGTGCGGCGCGAGCCGCTCACGCGCGACGAAGCCTATGCGCTCTACGAATGCACGCCCGTGCAGGAGCTGGCCGCAGCGGCCGACGCCGTGCGGCGTGCGACGGTCGCCGACCCGACGGTCGTGACGTGGCAGATCGACCGCAACGTCAACATCACCAACGTCTGCATTTCGGGCTGCAAATTCTGCAACTTCCACTGCAAGCCCCACCAGACCGACCGGGCGTTCATCACCACGATGGAGCAGTACTGCGAGAAAATCGACAGCACGCTCCGTCTGGGCGGCGACCAGCTGCTGTTGCAGGGCGGCCTGCACCCCGGACTGAAAATCGACTTCTACGAACGGCTGTTCAGCGGGTTGAAATCGCGCTACCCTTCGCTGCGGCTGCATGCGCTGGGCGCGCCCGAAGTGGCGCATATCGCCCGCATAAGCGGGCTGACGACGCTCGAAACCCTGCGCCGCCTGATGGCCGCGGGACTGGATTCGCTGCCGGGCGCAGGAGCCGAGATACTCGATTCAGACGTGCGCCGGGCCATCTCCCCCGCCAAACCCTCGGTCGAGAAGTGGCTCGACGTGATGCACGAAGCCCACTGCCTGAATCTGCCGACCTCGGCGACGATGATGTACGGGCACGTCGAGACGCCGCACCAGCGCATCGACCACCTGTTGCGCATCCGCGACCTGCAGACCCGCTGTCCCGAAGGCAATTACGGCTTCATCGCCTTCATTCCGTGGATTTTCCGTTCGACGGGCACCGAGCTGGAACGGCAGGGCGTGGAAACCCGCTTTTCGCCGCTCGAATACCTGCGCATCATCGCCGTGAGCCGGCTGATGCTGCACAATATCCCCAACATTCAGGCTTCGTGGCTCACCGTAGGCAAAGCCACGGCGCAGGCGGCCCTGCACAGCGGGGCCAACGACATGGGGTCGATCATGATCGAAGAGAACGTCGTATCGTCGGCCGGGGCGCACAACAGTTTCGACGCCGAAGGCATTCAGTCCGCCATCCGCGAAGCGGGCTTCATCCCGCGCCTGCGGGACCAGCTCTACCGGATGCGGAAGTACGCACCGCAAACCGGGGAGCTTGCGACATCGCTTCAAGACGCCTAACGGCGCATCACGCCGCAGTGCCCAAGCACCTGCCGCGGCGCAGTATACACCACCGCAACGGCAACAGCCGCACTATTATACGACCACGGCCGCTACACAATGCGGCCGTATCCGGTACGCGCCCGCATCATCTGCAAGTCGCCGCAAAATGCGTCCGCGGCAACGCACGCCGGCAAAACGAATCGCCGCAGAACGCGCACACGCTGCAAAGTAAAAGGAGATGCCGAAAAGCATCTCCTTTTTCATAATCCACGTCTCCGGACACGGAGCCAAAGCCCCGCAACCGCCATAAGACCAAGTGCAGGAAAGAGTTGAAAAATCCCGCCCCGCTACTCGATCACGGCCGCCCAGCCGCCGTTGCGCACCATCTCCACCTTCACGACGGTCGAAGCGTCCACCTCGCGCACCCGTTTTCTGTAGTCCGTGGCCTGCAGGTCGGCATTCACCCCGTCCTCGAACGAAGTCATCGTAAAGGTACGGCCCGCAGGCAGGAAGTCGAGCGCGATTTCGGTCGTATAGGGCCGGTCGTTCGTAATGCCGCCGACGTACCACTTGTCGCCCTTGCGGCGCGCCACGACGACCTCCCGGCCGCATGCGGCGCGCAGGACGCGCAGGCTGTCCCACGTGGTGGGAACCGCGGCCAGAAACTCCGTGCAGGGATGCTCGCGGCGGTAGAGCACCGGATTGTCGGCGAGCATCTGCAGCGGGCTTTCGAAAACCACGTACAGCGCCATCTGGTAGGCGCGCGTCCCCGTTCCCATCGGATTGGCCCCCGTCGAACGGTTGTCTTCGGGCTGCGCCGAGAACATCGAGCCGGGCGTGAAGTCCATCGGTCCTACGGCATTGCGGATAAAGGGCAGCCAGTTGCTGTTTTCGGGCTTGCAGCGGGCCCCCTGCTCCATGCCGAGCACCCCCTCGTAGGTAAGCAGGTTGGGATAGGTGCGGTAAAGCCCCTTGGGTGTATAGGAGCCGTGCATATCGACGAAAAGGCGATGCCGGGCTGCGCACTTCATCACCCGTTCGTAATAGCCGACCATCCACTGGTCGCTGCGGTCCATGAAGTCGATCTTCACTCCGGGAATCCCCCACTCCTCCAGCGTCGCAAAGAGCCGGTCCATATCCTTCTCGACCGCCAACCACGTCAGCCAAAGTACGATCTGCACGTTGCGCTCCCGGCCGTAGGCGATCAGCTCCTGCAGATCGAGATCGGGATTGGGATGGAAGACGTCGGTCGTCGAAGCCGACCAGCCCTCGTCCATGATGATGTAGGGAATACCGTATCGGGCGGCGAAGTCGATGTAGTAACGGTAGGATTCGGTATTGCGCCCGGCCCGGAAATCGACGCCCGTCAGGCGCATGCCGTTCCACCAGTCCCAGCTGACCAGCCCCGGTTTCACCCAATCCCAGTCGGCGTCGGCCGCAGGTTCGGCGAGCAACCAGACCAGCTCGTTCTCGATCAGGGCGGCGTCCTTTTCCGCAACTACCGCCACCCGCCACGGGAAGGTGCGCGTCCCTTGGGTGCGGGCGATATACGGCTCCTCCGCGACGATCTTCAGACTGCGGTCGCCGGCGGGGGCATACTCCTTGGGCACACGCGGAAACAGCGATTCGAAGCCGCCCGCGCCGTCGCCCCGGACGAACATGCAGGGGTAATCGCGCACGTCGGATTCGGCCAGCAGCACTTTCTTACCGCCGGGCATACCGACCAGCACGGGCAGGTAGCTCATACGGTCCGCCGAATCGTATTCCGCCGTCGCCACACGGGTATAAGGCTCCTCGTACATCGACCGGAAACCGTCCACCTCGGAAAGCCACGCTTCGCTTCCAGCGGGAAATCCCAGCCGGCACGCCTCGCCCATGACCTCGACCTCGCCCGGAAGCGACGTCACGAAACGGTAGGCCGCACCGTCGTCGAACAGCCGGAACTCCACGGCGTAACCGCCTGCGAAATTGAGCCGCACGGCATTGTAACGGTTGCGCACCGAAGCGTTCTTGGTCGGATTGCGCCGTTCGAGCACCTCGTCGGCCGACGAACGCTTCACGCTCCGCAGGCGGGGCTTTTCGCCCAGCGTCCTGTCGGCAAGCGTCAGTGACAGCGTACAGTTTTCCAATATCTTGTCCTCCCCGGACCAAAGGCCGTAAGTGATCCGGTCCGAGACATCGACCGCAAGTCGGAGATTTCCGCCGGGCGACGCGGCCTCGACGGTTTTGGCTTCGGCGGCGCAGGCCAGCGTCAGCGCGCACAACAGCGTGAATAATCGTTTCATCATCATTCGGGATTAGCGGAACGCCATAAAAAAAGAGGGCCGCAGTCAGACCGCGGCCCTTCGGAAATTAACCTATTTAACCTCTATCGAATTCAGCAGATCGGTCTTGCCCTCGTTCACCAGTTTGAGAATCAGCTCGCCGAACAGCGTGTTCTGCCATGCGAACCACGAGCGGGTGAAGTCCGCGGGATCGTTCACGTTGAACGACTCGTGCATGAAGCCCGTTCCGGCGTCGGTGGTCATCAGCATCTCGACGCAGCGTTTGATCTCGGCGTCGTCCTGCGACGTGAAAGCCTTCATCATGATGCTCATCGGCCATGCCATGTCGTAACCGATATGCGGACCGCCGATACCCTCGCCCGCCGTACCGCGGAAGAAGTAGGGATTCGCCTCGCTCCACACGAAACGGCGCGTATTCTGGTAGATCGGATCGTTCACGTCCATATCGCCCAGATAAGGCATCGCCAGCAGGCTCGGCACGTTGGCGTCGTCCATCAGGAAGCGGTTGCCGAAACCGTCCACCTCGAATGCGTAGATCGTGCCGAATTCGGGATGGTTGTAGGTCGCATACTTCTTGAGCGCGGTCTCTACCTCGGCGGCCAGCGCGGTGCACTCGGCGGCCAGCGCCGGCTCGTCGTTCACCTTGGTCAGAATCTCGGCGGCCTTGCGCAGCGAAGTCACGGCGAAGAAGTTCGACGGCACGAGGAACAGGAACGTCGTGGCGTCGTCCGAAGGACGGAACACCGAAGCGATCAGCCCCACGGGGTTCACCGGATTGCCCTTGCCCGCATTGCAGACCGTGTCGAGCTGACGGTCGGTCACACGCATGAAGGTGTAGGGACCCAGTCCCTCCTTGCGCTGCTGCTCGCGGAAGGTCTTCAGGATATTCTTGATGGCGGCCATCCAGTGCTCGTCGAAAACCGAAGCGTCGCCCGTCGTCAGCCAGTACTGATAAGCCAGCCGCAGCGGGTAGCAGAGCGAGTCGATCTCCCACTTGCGCTCGTGGAGTTCGGGGCGCATCTCGGTCTGGTCGCTCATCCACTGGTGGTCGGGATTCGGATCGTAGGGATCGAGGAATGCGTTGGCGTAGGGATCGAGTTCGATGCACTTGAACTGGCGGCGGATAACGCCCGCCAGCATGCTGCGCAGGTGCTCGTCCTTATTGGCCAGCTGGAGATAGGGCCACACCTGCGCACCGGAGTCGCGGAGCCACATGGCATGGATATCGCCCGTATAAACGATCGTATCGTCCTTGCCGTTGGCATCCTTGCGGGCGCGGACCGTCGTGTCGAGCGTATTGGGGAAGCAGTTCTCGAACATCCACGCCAGCTTGGCGTTGGTCAGCACGCCCTTGATGCGGGCGATCTCCTGTTCCACGGCTTCCGAACGGAACAGACGTTCGGCTTCGGCGGGACGGTTCGTCGCGGCATATGCGGCCGGCGTCTGCGCTTTGGTCTTCTTGCCGGGCTTGGCCATACGCGTATTGTCGGCAGGCATCGGAGCTGCGGCTTCGCGCGCAGCGGGCTGCGGGGCTTCGGCGGGAGCGGAAAGGCTCACCGTGCGGGCCGAGACGCCCTCTGCGGCGCACACCACGGCGGCCGCAAGGCAGATGTTAAGGATTTTCTTCATTTTCATTTTGTTGCAATGTGTAAGTTGAGTATGGTTATTTTGTCTGATCCAGTTTCACGCCGCTCATGCGTCCATACATCTCGGCCATGGCGCCCTGCGTCAGCAGCCACTTCTCGGACTGCTTGTCCGCCCCCGTAAAGTCGGTCTCGAACAGCCCCTGCGCATCGCGGGCATACTCCCACGCATAGTCGAGCGTGCGCTGCACGTCGCCGAGGTAAGCCGCATTGCCGTCGATGGCGTAGAGTTCGGCCAGTCCGCGCACCATCACCGCCGAGAACCACACGTTGCCCTTGTTGATGATGCGGAAGGTCTCGCCGCCTTCGGGCGTGAACTCCCCGAAGAAGCGGTCGTAGCAGGCGGCCGCCGTACGCTGGGCGTCTTTCAGGTAGCTTTCGTCGCCCGTCGCCTTGTAGAGCAGCGCCCCGGCCTGCACCATCTGTCCGCTGTTGTAGGCGAACTTCGCGCGGCCGATCTTGCCGTCGAGGCCGATGTTGTCGAAATAAAGGCCGTCTTCGGGATCGAGCAGGTGTTCCTTGGTCCAAGCGTAGAGCGCCTTGCCCTGCGCGAGATAACGTTCGTCGCCCGTGGCGGCGTAGAGTTTCAGCGCGTAGACCGTACCGGGTGCGTTCGAGCAGGTATTCTTCGAATGTTTCTGCTGTTCGCACCAGTAGATGCCGCCGCCCAGCACGTCGTCCGTACCGCTCTCGATGAATTTCCAGATCATCTCGGCTTCGGCGAGGTACTTTTTGTCGCCCGTGGCTTCGTAGATATCGCAGAAATCGATGCCCAGCCAGACGTTGTCGTCGTAAAAGCGGTCCGAAGCGGGAGCCGTATTGATATAGGAGGCGTAAGCCGCGGGCATGCGCGTCGTGTCGAGGTATTCGGCCAGCCCCGGCAGTACGCGTCCGTCGAGCACGCTGCGGTACGACGCGTCGGCTTCGAGAATCGTATTCACGGCCGAGAGGGTTCCCGAAAAGGGCCAGAGGTAGGAATAGGGATTGGGGCGCGCCTGATCCGCCGAAGCGAGGTAGCTCGCCGTATAATCCACATTGAACGGATAGTTCTCGCGCAGCAGACGGTTTTCGGCCACGCCGTAATGCGCATATATCGAATCGAGCGTCGCCTTTGCGCGATCGAGGTTGCGGGCGTCGCACGCCGCGCCTCCGTTGTTGCAGCAAGCCGCGAAAGCAGACGCGGCAAAAGCCATAATAAGCAGTTTCTTCATCATTTATCGGTTATTTTGCAGGCAATACGGTTGTATACCATGTTTTCTGAACGCCGAGCGCCCGGTTGATGCCTTCGACGACCAGCGGCTCCATCCGCAAATAGCCGGAAAGAACCGGATGGCAGCCGTCTTGGGAGAGCTCTTCGGACATTCCGCCGCTGCCGTTGTCGAGCGCCCGATGGTAATCCACATAGGGAATCTTCTGCTCCGCGGCATAGCGTTCCAGCATCGTATTGAGTCGTCGGACCTCCTCGGCAGGATCCATTTCGGGCCGCCACGAGAAGCGGTCGCAGGGCAGCAGCGAGCAAAGCACCACCTTGATCCCGTTGTAGCGGGCCAGATCGCACATCGAGACGATGTTGCCGAAGACGTTTTCGAGTTTTATCGGGCCGTTGTTCCGCGCGATGTCGTTGATGCCCGCCAGAATGACCACGACCTGCGGTTTCAGGTCGATCACGTCGCTGCGGAAACGGGCAAGCATCTGGACGGTCGTCTGCCCGCTGATACCGCGGTCGAGGAACCCGTTCCGTTCGAAAAAATCGGGATCGACGCGAATCCAGCCGTCGGTGATGGAATTGCCCATGAAGACCACCTCGACGGGCCGGTCCAACACGGCATTCTGAAGTTCGTAACGTCCGTACTGCGCCCAGTCCGCCGGTCCTTCGGCACGAAGCGCCGCCACGGAGAAAAGAGCCAGCGACAAGAGTACGATTTTTTTCATGCAGGTCATACGGGTTTCGGGTTTTCGCTAACAAAATTAGAAAACGCCGGGGAATCGGCAGTCCGTATCCATGAAGAAATAGTACAGATACGTGCCAAACACCCCAGAGCAGGCATTTTCGCGCTTCCGACCCCGCATATCGGGGCGTCGGGTCCGGTTTTGCAACCGCAAAAATACGATTTTTGTCTGTTTTCAGGTCGTTTCGCCACAATATTTATCCGATTTCAGCCGTATTTTGCATAAATTTGCACAAAAGAGTTCAAACCCACACAACCGAAAGTTCCCATGATACGAAAAACCGGTCTCGTCTGGCTGCTCCTGCTGTTCTGTACGGCAGTCCGCGCCAGCAACCTGCGGCAGATATCGAGCCGCGAAGGCATCTCGAACAACGCCATACTTTCGCTGGCTCAGGACAAGCACGGATTCATCTGGGTCGGAAGCTGCGACGGCCTGAATATGTGGGACGGAGAGCGGATGCGGCTCTTTCCGAACGACTGGGGCGGAGAGACTCCGCTGTCAGGAAATCTCATCGAGGAGATCGCCGTCACCACGGACTCGCTCTTCTGGATCCGCACCAACTACGGACTGGATCTCTTCGACCCCGACAGCAAGCGGGTCGAACGCCATGCGGACTTCCAAGGGATGTACAAAATCGTGACACGGCGCAGCGACGAAGTGCTCGTCGTCACGCAGGACAACAAATTCAGCTGTTACGACCCGGCGGCGCGCCGGTTCAGCTCCGTACAGCCCATGCCCGGCATCGACTACGCCGACATCCTCGACATGCAGCTGGACGACGACGGCGCCCTGTGGGTATTCTCCCGCAAAGGCATCTTCCGCATACCGGTCGCATTCCCGGACAAAAACAACGACCGGATCGGCATCGGACGTCCCGAACGGTTTCCCACGGTCTCGAATCCCGAATATGCGTTCGCCGAAAACGGCAGCGGCTTCTTCATCGACGAAAAGCACATATTCTACGAATTCGACATCCGGGAGCGCCGTCTGATCTACATCAAGGAGATGAGCGACGAGATGGCGCGCATGGGCAGCGTGTCAAGCATCGTCCGCGACGGCGGCGACTACATCGTCTCGTTCTACACCAACGGCGTCATACGGCTGCGCACCACGCCCGAACAGAGCGTGAAATACGCCACCGAGCACATCAACATCCCCTGCGGCGTCTTTTCGCTGCTGCGCGACGCCCGGCAGGAGATCGTATGGATCGGCACCGACGGACAGGGACTCTACCAGCATACGCGCAACGCCACGGCGTTCCGCTCGATCACCTTCAACCAACTGCCCTACAACCTCTCGAAACCCGTCCGCGCGCTCTACATCGACGACGAGCGGACGCTCTGGGTCGGAACCAAAGGCGAAGGCATCCTGCGCATCGCCGACTTCTACGACCGCAAGGAGTTCACCCCGGCGCACGTGCAGCAGCTCACGGCCGACAACAGCGAGCTGCTCGACAATTCGGTCTACGCCTTCGCCCGCAGCAGACGCAACCTGCTCTGGATCGGCACCGACGGCGAAGGACTGAACTACTATTCGTACGGCGACCGGCGCATCCGCACGCTCCACACCCCGGCGCCGCTCAAATACATACACGCCTTGTACGAGACTTCGCCCGACACGCTGTGGGTGGCCACGGTGGGCTGCGGCGTATTCCGCGTGACGCTGGGCGGCACGGCGTCGCAGCCCTCGATACGCGGGGTCGAGCAACTGCATTTCAACGACGAACTGGAGATCAAGAACTTCTTCTTCACGCTCTACCCCGAAAACGGTTCGGCGATGTGGTTCGGCAACCGCGGCGGCGGCGCGGTCCGCTACGACATCGCCGGCGGCGGCAGCGAAGTCTTCAAGTTCGACGCGGGGCGCAGCGCCATCGCCAACGACATCTTCGCCATCCACCGCAGCGGCGACGGCACCATGTGGTTCGGCACAAGCGGCGGGCTGATCGAATTCCGGCGGGATTCGACCTCGCACGTTCCGGGCATCCGCAACACCGTGCACGGCATTCTCGAAGACCGCAAAGGCGACCTCTGGCTGAGCACCAACCGCGGTCTGGTGCAGTACTCGCCCCACACGGGCTACGTGGTGACCTACGGCTATTCGTACGGACTGAACACCATCGAATATAGCGACGGGGCCTGTTTCGCCGACCCGCGGACGGGCACCCTCTTCTTCGGCGGCATCGACGGACTGGTGACAATCGAAGATACGGGCTTCCGCGAGCAGGAGTACAATCCCCCGATGCTGTTCCGCGACATCCGGCTCAACGACGGCATCCGCAACATCGGCGACATGCTCTCCCGCGACGGCGTGCTGACGCTCAGACACGGACAGCGCATCTTCGAGATCACGGTCTCGGCGCTCGACTACGTGAACGGCAGCAACTACAGCTATTACAGCCGTCTGGACGGCTACAACGACCAGTGGGCCGGCGCGTCGTCGCAACTCTCGTTCGCCGATCTGCCGGCCGGCACCTACCGGCTCGACGTGCGTTACCGCAACAACATCACCGGGGCCGAAAGTCCGGTCTATTCGCTGCCGATACGTCTCAAACCGGCGTGGTATGCGACCGCGGCGGCCAAATGTCTCTACGTGCTGTTGCTGCTGGCCGTAGTCGGGGGCGTCATCCGCCATTACCTGCTCCGCTACCGACGCAGACGCGCCGAGAAGCTGCAGCGGCTCGAAATCCGCCGCAAGGAGGAGGTTTACGAATCGAAGATGCGCTTCTTCTCGAACATCACGCAGGAGCTGTCAATGCCGCTGACGATGATCTCGGCCCCCTGCCAGCAGATACTCGCCTACCGCAAGGCGGACCCCTATGTGCTCAAATACGCGCAGACCATACGGCAGAACGTCTCGAAGCTCCACGACCTGATCTACATGCTCCACGAGTTCCGCGGCATCCGCACGGGGCAGAACGACGAAAGCGAAAACATCGAGCTGGTTCCCGTGGCCGAGATCGCGCAGAGCATGGTCGAGACCTTCGGCGAATATTCGCAGCAGAACAGCATCCACTGCCAGCTGGACATCGAGCGCAACCTCGTGTGGCCGACCGACCGCGACGGACTTTCGACAATCCTCAACACACTGCTGTCCAATGCCTTCAAGCATACGCCCTACAACGGCGCCGTAAGTCTCACGATCCGCAGCGACAGCGGCAAGCTCCTCATCTCGGCCTCCAACGACAGCGTGGGCGTCAATCTCGAAGACATCGAAGCGATTTTCGACCGCTACCGCGTACTCGACTATTTCGAACGCAAGAGCGAGCGCGGCCTCTCGTTTCAGGGCGACCTGCGTCTGGCGATCTGCCACAGCATCGTGGTCCGCATGCAGGGCGAAATCAAGGTCGAAAGCACTCCCAACGCGCAGACGACCTTCACCGTACTGCTGCCGCAGCTGAAAGTCACGGCCGAAAACGCCCCGACCGCAGACAACATCGTGCCCGCGTCCAAAGAATACGGACTGCCCCTGCCGACCGTGACGCGGCGCGAATTCCCGTTCGACAAAAACCGCAGGACGGTGTTCATCGTCAACGACAATTCGGAGATCATGAATTTCGTGGCCGAGCTTTTCGCCGCGGACTACAACATCAAGATGCCGTCGGGCAAAACCGAGATGATCGAGCTGCTCAAGCAGATGCACCCCGACATCGTCATCTGCGACGCCCTCTCCGAGCAGTCCGACTGCCTGTCACTCATCCAGTTCATCAAGCAGGGCAAGCTGACCTCGCACATCCCGGTCATCCTGCTCTCGACGGCCCAGCAGATCGACGAGCGCATCAAGGGCGTGGAGTCGGGCGCGGACATCTGCCTGACGCTTCCGTTCAACGTCGAATACCTCAAAGCCGTGGCCGAGCAGCTGCTCCGCCGCAACCGGTCGCTCAAGGACTACTACAAGTCCTCGATCAGCGCCTTCGAGCTTTCCGACGGGCGCATGCTCCATCAGGACGACAAGGAGTTCATCGACCGGATGCTGAAGATCATCAACGACAACATCTCCAACACGGAGATCTCGACCAAATTCATCGCCGACGAACTGGGCGTGAGCATCCGCAACCTCTACCGACGGCTGGAGGGCATCCTCAACCAGACGCCGACCAACATCATCAAGGAGTACCGGCTGGCCAAGGCCGAACAGCTGCTCACGACCACGAAGCTCTCGATCGACGAGATCATCTACAAGGCGGGCTTCGTAAACCGGGGCACCTTCTTCAAATGCTTCTCCGCCAAATACGGCTGCACGCCCAAAGTCTACCGCAAGGAGAAACTCTCGCAGATCCGTCAGGAAGTGGGCGAAGAGAGCGAAGATGCCGCAGACCGGTCGGCGTAACGTCCGGCGGAGTCCGGCATAGCCCCCAGCGAAGTTCCGGCATGACAGCCGCAACAGTCACGACATCACATCCGGCGAGGCTCCGGCATAACAGCCGCCACAGCCACGACACGGCATCCGGCATAACATCCGGCGGAGCAGATCAAACGAAGAAAGAGCGGGCCGAAACCCGCTCTTTCTCTTTGCCTGTCCTGAGGACCATGTCCCTACTCGATCAGCAGCGCCATGGCCTCGATCATCGTCGAAGCGCTGACCTGCTCGTTCAGACGGCCGTCCCACGAAGATCCCGGCTCGCCCCAGAATCCGCCGAAGAACCACTTCGATCCCTCCGACTTGTCCACGCCGTCGCGCCAGCAGACCAGCCCGTTGTAGATCAGGAACTCCTCGATCTCCCGGCGCAGCCCCGCATCGGCCTTATCGACCGAAGCGTCCTTCCAGACGTTCATCGCATAGCGGACGAAAATCCCCTTGAAAAGCGCGTTGTCGCCCGAACCTTCGTTGTTCAGCACCCCGTTGGTCACCATCGACTTCATGGTGTAACGCGCGGCGCGCGCGGCGTCGGTCATGTATTTGGCGTCACCCGTGGCCTTGTAAAGCTCGTGCGCGGCGCCCATGAACGTACCCTGATTATAGGTCAGCGCGCCGCCGTTGATCACGCCGTTCTTCATGTTGTCGGATACGGCGCCCGTCAGCGGATTGTAGAGCGTCGAGCTGAGCCAGTTGTAAATCTTCTTCGCATCGGCCAGATACTGATCCCTCTCGGCTCCTTCGGGGCTGTTGGCCCACAGGCGCATGGCGCAGAGGGCGCCCGGACCGTTCGAGCAGGCGTTCTTGCTGTTCTCGGCGTCGAAGCTCCAGCGGATGCCGCCGTGCTCGTCTTCGGTCCAGCGGGCGATCACTGTCTCCTCGTAGGTCTTGCGAGCGGCGGCGAGGTATTTCTGTACTCCGGTAGCCTCGTACATGCGGATCAGTGTCAGGATGATCCACTCCGAGTCGTCGGTGTAGGCATTGCCGAAACCGTAAGTTCCCCAATAGCTGTTGCCGTAGTTGTTGCCCTTGTTGTCGTACCATTTGGACATGTAGCCGGCATAGGTGCTCCGTCGGGCGTCGCCTTCGGGAATACGCAGGTAAGCGTCGATGAGCACGTCCATCGCATGCGCCTGCGGCCAGTAGCAGTAGGTCGATTCGTTCGTGCGGTCCTGATCGGTATACCAGAAGGTGCCGCGGTCGGTATTCATGAAATTCTCGATCAGCTTCTCGTCGATCTTGTCGGCATGGGCGGTCCAGTCCTCCCCGTAAGCGGGTTCGAGCTTCTCGGCCGGATCCACCACCTCTTTGCCGTAGTATTTGTCGTCCACCTCGCAGGCTCCCAGCAGGGTCGCCGCGGCGGTAAGCGCTAAAATGTATTTTTTCATAAGTCTGTCGTTTTTTACCGGGGGGGGGCACGCCTTGCGGAGCGCGCCTCCCCCGGAGAGTTGGTTAATCCAGATACTCGATATAGTTGTAGTAGTGCTCCGTATCGGGACTCATGTTGAGCTTGATGTTCACCCGCTTGGAGTCGTTGCCGCGGTAGGCGTGGAGCATCTTGAACGCGCCGGCATCGTCGCCGTTCACATCGGCGATCGGCCAGAATACGCGGAAGCGCGAATCGTTCTCGGCAGGCTTGGAATTCAGGTCGCCCGTCATGCCGGGATTGGCGCCGAACTTGGTCTTCACGCCGTCCACCTCGGCCCAGAAGAAGTAGCGGTCGTCGTCCCAGTCCCTCAGGTAGGGCACCACGCCTGCGGCATACCAGATGCCGTTGCCCTGATAAGGCAGCTTGATCTGCTTCTCGGTATGCTGGGTCTTGACGTTCGGCGAGAGGTAACGCATGTTCTCGATCTTCTGGAGCTTCGCTGTGCCTGCGCCGAAGTCGAGCAGGATGTAATAGATGGCCTCTTCGGACGAAACGACGCTTGCGTCGCTCTCCCGGATCGCACCGCCTTCGACGACGAACTTGCGCGCATCGGCCGTATCGCCGTCGGTGAAGTTGTACCCTGCGGCATCAGTCGTCAGCTTGGTGAAAATCTCGAACTTGCCAGCGCCCAGCGCCTTGAGGGCCTGATAGCCGGAACCGAACTCCGAAGCGGCGCCCGTGATGTAGGCGGCGGTCGGAATACCCTTCATGCGGGTAACCGTGAGTTTGCGGCCGGAGGAGAGCGCCGTCCACGAAAGCAGTTTGCTCTCCACGGCCCAGTACAGGTCGCCCGTGCCTTCGGCGGCAATGCCCGCGGCATCGGCGATCGACTCCAGCTCGGAGAAGGAGACGTCCACGGAGCCGTTATACTGCGCCTCCTTGCGGCCGACGGCCTTTTCCAGCGCAGCGTCCGAATAGAAGACCAGCGTATAGCTCGTCAGCTTGCCCGCAGGGTCCGAATCGGGAAGCTTGTTCCACGCGAAGGTCTGCTTGGCGCCCGCCTGCGCATTCAGCACGACGGAGGCGTTGTCATCGGGCGAGATCAGCGTCACGGGAGTAGCTTCGGGCGCGAAGTCGAATTCGTAACGGTGGTAGTACGCTTCGGCTTCGGGCGAGCAGTCCACGACGATCGTGCAGGTGACGTTCCTCAGCACGGCGATATGCTTGAAGGAGTAGTCCCACTGATTGATATTGCCCGTTTCGCGCATTGACAGCCTGTACTGCGGCCCGGTCAGGCCGGAAGGCATGTCCGAATCGCTCATATCGCTCGACGAGTAGCCCCAGATGTAATCCGTGCCGTCGATCACCGCATCGAAACGGTAGCGGTTGTCGCCGTCCCAAGTGATCTGACGCTTCCAGACGCCGTTGCCGGCATATTCCATCACGGCATCGGGATCGGGCGTCCAGCACCAGTGGTATTTCACGCTTTCGATCTTTCCCATCTTCACGGTACCGGCCTTGAAATCGACCAGTACGCGGTAAACGCCGTCGCCCGTGCCTGCGGCGTCGGCGCCCTCGGTCAGGCGGCCTTCGGCGACGCCGAACGTACGCTTGCTGCCCGCCGCATTGCGGTTGATGAAGCTGAACGAGCCGGTGAATCGGGTGTAAATCTCGAACTTGCCGTCGCCCAGCTCGCGCATCTGTTTAGCCGCGGCGGGATCCGTGCCGAACTCGGAGCCTTCGCCCGTCACGTAGAGGTGGTAGGGCGCGTCGATCGAAGCATAGCGCTTGACGGTGAGTTTGTGCGGCTCGGCCGGCGAAAGCTGTTCGGCTCCGCCCAGTCCGGCGCTGACCGTCCAATAGAGGTCGCCCGCAGCGTCAGGCTCGATGCCGGCGTCGCCGGCAATCGCATTGAGCTGACTGTGGAGCATTTTCAGCGAGGACTTCTGACCGTTGTTGTCGGCCAGATAACGGCCGATCTCCTTTTTGGCCGCATCGAGGAAAACCACGGTGTAGACGGGAGTTCCGACCTTGGAAACCTCCCACTCGAAATAAAGGTTGGCATCGGCCTGTTCGATCAGATCGAGGGCGTAGCCGTCCGACGGATAGAGCAGTTTTTCGACCGCGCTGAAGCCGGTATCGTCATATTCCGTATGCTCGGTACAGGCCGCCAGTGCAAAACCCGCGAGCAGCAGAACAACCAGTTTATTCAGTATGTTTTTCATAGGTTCAATTATTTTTTAGCCGACGATCTCGATTACATGCGTACAATTCTCCACGTCACCGGACATAATCAGGGTGATATCGACTTTCTTACCGTTAAAATCGCTGTGGAACTTAAACTTTTCGGGACCATAGGCATCCCCGGTAAACAGATTCTCGGTCAGAATGTAATACTCCGCGCCGCTCAGCGCGCTGGGGCTGCTGTCGTTGCCTTTCGTACCGGCCCATACATACGTAACCCCGTCGAAAACCGGATGGAAGTTGTAACGCTGGTCGAGTCCCCAGCTCTCTTCCCTGAATTTGACGTTGTAATCGGAGAATTTCCAGCAGCCGTTGCCGATATACTCCATATTGCCGTTGTCTTCGGTGCGCGGTGCGAAATTGAATTCCACGCGGTCTATATGCTCGAAGGTGATTCCGCGGACATTGAGGTCGAGCTTGATGCGGTAAACACCCGATCGGTCGATCGTGGCGGGTTCGGCGCTCTGGTCGTCCAGCACGCCGTTGACGACCGTATAGGTCGTGCGGTCGTCGCCTTTCGAGCTGACGAACGTAAAGCCCTTGTCGGCTTCGAGCTGCTGATAGAAGGTAAACTCGCCGTCGCCGGTCCTGCGGCCGACACAGGCATTCTCAAGATCGCTGCCGCCCTCGGTAGCTTCGCCCGTGAGGAACAACTGGTCCGGAATCACATTGAAGCCCAGCAGACGCGTCAGTTCCAACCGGCGGGGCGTCGCAACCACAGGCGCGGTATCCACGCCCCGGCTCGACACGACCGACCAATAGACGGCACCGTCGGCCCCGACGTCGATGCCCGCGGCATTGGCGATGCGGTTGATTTCCTTATGGACAATATCCACGCTGGTCGACGAACCGGCGTCACAACGGTAAATGATCTCGCCGCCGGGCTTGCCGAAGAAGACCACCTCGTAATGGGGAAGCTGTCCGTCGGCAGCCAGCGCCGGCTCCCACGAAAAACGGAGCGTCGCCGTCGAAGCGCTCTGCAGCTCCACGTAATAGTTGTCGGCCGGCAGCAGCAGCGTCTGCACCGGAGTGACGCCTCCGGGCTTGTACTCCAAGTCTTCCGAGCAGGAGATGCCCGTAAGGACGAGGGCCGCCATCAGTATGTTCAATATCTTTTTCATTGTTTTCGATACTTTTTTGATTGACGATTAATAACCCGAATTGTTGGGCAGCAGCGTCGGCACGAGCTGCGTTTCGGAGAGCGGAAGCGACCAGAGGATGTCCCGGCTGGAATTGAACTTGAATTCGTCGATCTGACGGCCTCCGTTCAGCTCCTTGGCGCCGTAGACCGCACCGTTCAAAAGGTCGATGACGCCCTGCGACTTGGAGTCCTTGTAATTGATCCAGCGGATCAGGTCGAAGTAGCGCAGTCCTTCGAGCGCCAGCTCGACACGGCGTTCGTCGCGTACGATCTGGGTGTAATCGCCCGACGAGGGGAAGTCGGTGCCGCTCAGCCCCGCACGCTGGCGGATCGGCTTGATCGTCTCGTTCCACACCGCGGCGTCCATCTCGTTCAGGTACGCCTTCGCCTCGGCGTACATCAGCAGCACGTCGGCATAACGCATCATGATGATATTGGTCCACATTTCGAGGTTCTTGCCATGGGTCGTATCGAAATACTTGCGGGTGTAGAAGCCCGTGGGCGAACCGTTGTCCGTACCGGCCTTGTCGTTGCCCGAAGTCACGTTGATCGTGCCTTTGGTCACGTATTCGCCCTTATCGTTGCGGTCTTTCCACACATAGCCGTTGTAGACGACCGTAGCGGTCAGACGCGGATCGCGGTTCGCATAGACGGTCTTGTCCGCGGGAACCGAGCCGTCGGCATTGAGGTAGCTGTCCACCAGCGCGCGCGTCGGAGCCTTCTGGCAGAGGTTGGCGCCCATCGTCAGGGGAACCATCGAATAGAGCGTGGACCACTGTTTGTTCAGCTCGACGGCGGCATAGTCGAGGATCACCTCGCTGTTGTATTCGGCGGCCGAGGTAAAGAGGTATTCATAGGCCGGAATGCCGTCGCCGGACCCTTGGGTCAGCAGGCTGTAGGTGCCGTAGGTGCCCTGCTCGTGGATGAGCTTGTCGCAGATATCGGCGGCCTTGCGCATGTTGTCCGAAACCGAATTGCCGGTGCGCTGCACGTTCTCGTACATATACATACGCGCCTTGAGCACCATGGCGGCGGCTTTGGTGATGCGGCCGTTGTCGTCGGCTTTCAGTTCGTCGCGGGTGGGCAGGTCGCCGACGATCTCGTCGAGTTCGCGGTGCAGCGCACTCATCACCTCCGGATAGGGAGTGCGGGAGACGCGGCGCGACTCTTCGAGCGAAATATCCTGCAGGAAGAAGGGAATGTCGCCGTAGAAATTGGCCAGACGGAAATAGAGGAATGCACGGATAAAGCGGATCTGCGCCTTCATCCCGGCGAGCCGTTCGGGGTCCATGCCCGGCACCTCGTCCACGAAATTCATAAAGACATTGCAGGTCTTGACACCCTCGAACACCCATTTCCACTCGCTGCGGAACAGTCCCGTGTTGGGCGTCGCCTGCCCCATGCGGATCGTGCGCGTGTCGGGATTGCCGCGCTGTTCGTACAAGTTGTCGCTCAGGGCTTCGTCCTGCCAGATCCTGTCGTGGCCGAACATCTGGTTGTAGGCCATGTTGAGCACCATGTTCGCACGTTCGGGCGAAGTCCAGAAAGCCTTGTCGGTAAACTTGTTGGTAGGCTCCTGATCCAGATCGTTGCAGCCTGCGAGCAGCATCGCTCCGGCGGCGAACGTCACGGTGATATATTTTAAAATCGTCGTTTTCATAGTTTTCGCCTTTATTTAAAATGTGATGTTCAGACCGGCGCCGAAGTAACGCAGGTTCGGGTAGTTGCGGCCTGAGTTGGCACCGCCCGAATTCATGTTCGAGCCGAACTCCGAAGATTCGGGGTCGATGAACGAACAGTTGCTGAACGTAAGCAGGTTCTGGGCGTTGAAGTAGATCTTGAAACGCTTGACGCCGAATTTCATCGAAATCCGTTCGGGAAGCGTATAACCCAGCTGGATGTTCTTCAGGCGCAGGTAACTGCCGTCGAACATGTAGAGGTCCGAACCCATGCGGTAGTTGTTCTGGTTCGAGGGGTCCGAAATATCGGTCAGACGCGGCCAGCGGGCGTCGGTGTTGGTCGGGGTCCAGAAGTCGAGCTGGTGTTCGTACATCGTGTAACCGTAGTTGGAGTGGAACGGCTCGATCAGCTCGCCGCGGACCATCATGTCGCGCTTGAGAACGCCCTGCAGGAAGATCGAGAGGTCGATGCCTTTCCATGCGACGTTGTAGGTGAAGCCCAGCGTGTAGCGCGGGAAGGCGTTGCCCAGATAGTAGCGGTCGTTCTCGTCGATGGTGCCGTCACCGTTGCGGTCCTTGAATTTCACGTCGCCCGGCTTGACGCTCTTGCCCGTCGGCACGGCCGAATGGGCGATTTCGTCATAGCTCTGGAAGAAGCCGTCGGTCTTGTAACCGTAGTAGGAGTTGAACGGCAGCCCCTCGCGGGTGATGCGCCAGAACTCCTCCTGTCCGGAAATATCCTCGAAGCCCTCGTATTTGAGCACCTTGTTCCACGAGTCGCCGATGTTGAACTGGAAGAAGTGCGACCAGTCGCGTTTCTTGAGCGCATAGCTGAGCGTCAGCTCCCAGCCCTGCGTGCGCATCTCGCCGGCGTTGTAGTTCTGCAGCTCGGTGCCCAGAATCAGCGGGGTCTGGGGCTTGACCAGAATGTCGGTCGTATGTTTGTTGAAGTAGTCGAAGCCGAGGTTGAGCTTGCCCCGGAAGAACGAGGCGTCGAAACCGACGTTGAAGGTCTTGGACACCTCCCACTGCAGGTTGTCGGTACCGAGCTGGAAGCCGGCGCCGCCGACGCCCACGTTATTGAAGGCATAGGTGTTCGAATAGACGTTGTAGGTGGTGAAGTACTGGTAGTCGCCCACCGACTGGTTGCCCAGCGTACCGTAGGAACCGCGGATCTTCAGGTCGCCGACGTTGTCGCGGTAGCTCTCCATGAAAGCCTCCTGCGAGAGACGCCAACCCAGCGACACGGAGGGGAAGAAGCCCCAGCGCAGGTCGGAACGGAATTTCGAGGAGCCGTCGTAACGGAACGAGAACTCGGCGTAGTAACGGTTGTCGTAGTCATAGGCGGCGCGGCCGAAAACGGAGGTGAGGCTGGTGCGGGTCGTGTTTTCGGGCGTCACCGAAGACCGGCCGTCGCCCGAAATGACGGCCTCGGTGCCGTCGCCGTTGATACCCAGATCGGGGTCGGCCCATTTGAAGGAGATCTGGTTCGCTTCGGAGGTGTAGGACTCGTTCGAGGCGCCTAACAGGGCGGCCACATGGTGCTTGCCGAACGTACGGTCGAAGTCGAGCATCAGCTGAGAATTGATCAGGTAGGCGCGTTTGTTCCAGTCCTCCGACTTGTTGTCGTTGTTGGCCGAACGGCCTTCGCCGACCGGATTGCCCGCAGCGTCGGTATTGTAGAACATCACTTCGTGCGTCCGCGTATAGCGGTGGTCGGCGAAGATATCGGCACCCAGCACGCCGCGCAGTTTCAGCCCGTCGATGATCTTCACCTCAGCCGACAGGTTGGCGTTCACATAGTCGTTGCGGTACTTGTTGTAACCGCCCTCTTCGAGCAGGCCCAGCGAGTTGCGGTCGGTCAGTTTGTCGTTGAGCAGGTATTTGCCCGTCACGGGATCGTACTGACGGTAATAGTAATAGGTGGGAATACGCATCGCGTTGGCGATGGTCGAACCGTCGGTCGTCGTCTTGCTGTTCTCGTGCGAATAGGAGAGCAGGGCCGTTACCTTCACGCGTTTGTATTCGGTGGTGATGTTCGTACGGAAATTGTAACGCTGGCGGCCGTAATCGGGACCTTCGAAGTTGCTCTCCTGATCGTAATAGCCTGCCGAAATCATATAGGTCGTATTGGCGCCGCCGCCCGATACGCTGACGTTGTAGTTCTGCTGCATGGCCGTCCGCAGAATCTCGTCCATGTAGAACGTGCCGTTGCCGTGCGCCTTGAGGTCGCGGATCTGTTCGGCGGTAAAGGCGGGAGCCAGCCCCGAATTGGCTTTGGAAATGTTGAGCAGCGTGGCGTTCTGCCAGCCTTGAACGGGCGTGTAGAGCACTTCGGGCTGCTGCCAGCCGACCATAGCCGTGAGTTCGACGGTCGGAGCCTGATTCAGCTTGCCCTTCTTGGTGGTGACCAGCAGGACGCCGTTGGCGGCGCGCGAACCGTAAATGGCAGCCGTACCGGCATCCTTCAGCACCGAGACGTTCTCGATGTCCGAGGGATTGAGCTTGTTGAAGCTGGCGTTGTCCGACACCAGACCGTCGATGACGATCAGCGGTTCGTTGTTGTTCATCGTACCGATACCGCGGATGTTGATGTTGAGCTGGTTGTCGGCCGGGTCACTGCTTCGCTGCTGGATGACGAGGCTGGGCGAAGTGCCCTGCAGTGCCTGCGTCAGGTTAGCGACGGAACGTTCGGTGATGGCTTCGGACTTGATCTGGTCCACGGCGCCCACCGCACGGCGGCGGGTGGTGGTGCCGTAGCCGATGACGATCACTTCGTCCATCAGCTGCGCGTCTTCCTTCAGCGTCACGTTCAGCAGCGTGCGGTTGGCCACCGGAAGCGTCTGCGTCTCGTAGCCGATGAACGAGAAGTCGAGTTCGGCATCGGCGGCGCACTGGATCTGGTATTCACCGTCGATACTGGTCGAGGTTCCGACCGAAGTACCCTTGACAATGACGGTAACGCCGAGCAGCGGCGCTCCTGCGGCGTCCTTCACAACGCCCTTGACGGTGACCTTGGATGTCTGGGTCAGGGGGCTGGCATTAACGGTTGCGGCTGCAAACCCAAGGGGGGGGGTAATCAGCAGCACCAAAACCGTCAGCATGATTTTGTGCCCAAAATTGGTCATAGATATTGTTTTTTGGTTTAGTTAAAATATACTCCCCGCACCCGGTGACGCGGATGCGGTTCATGGATTCAGAAAACGGGAAAATAACAGGATAAATTACGGGATTCCGCAAAAAAATCGACGGAAAGGATCAGACAGGAGTTTTTTTCCATAGGCTAATCTGGTTTTAAGTTTTAGGTTAAACGGTTGGTTTTTCGTGAAAACAAAGTTGAGAAATAAGATGCGGACCGAAAAATATACGGACGGCAAATTTCTCCGCCGTACATGATCCGGTACTATTTTGTCACAAAATTGTATTTTCCGATCCGGAACACAAACGTACTCCCGGCACCGTCCCGCACCCCCGATCGGCGGTTTTCACGCCGTTTTATGACAATTCGGGCACAAAACCATACAAACCGCGTCACAACGCCGTCCTGACACAAAGACTCCGGCCCGGCTTTACAGCCGGGCCGGAGCGCCTAATTATACCACTTAAAAACTTGTTACTTCACATCCGGACGGATGAAAGTGCCGCTCACCGGAAGCACGTCGTCGATGCCGTTGTCCGAAACCGTCATGGCGAATACCGCCACGTTCTTGTTTTCGGGCAGCGTCACCGTCCGCGCACCTTCGGGAATATCGAGAGAAACCATATACATGTAGGAGAAGTCGTAAGGCAGGTTGCCCACGTCGCCCTGATGGCGGTGCGTGCCGATATGCGCGATCGTCGCATCCTTGAGGAACGCTTCGCTGTGTCCGCGCCAGCCCCACTGTCCGTAGAAGCCTTTCCAAAGCGGCACATAGACGGCCTGCTCGGAGTCGCCCACCTTGAAAAGGGCCTCGCACTCCTTGTCCGAAGCGGCCACCAGCATGTAGAGCTTCCTGTAACCGCCTTCGGGCAGTTCGATCTCCTGACTGCGGCACGTCACGGCGTCCTTGACATTCTCCTCGCCCATCACGAACCGTACGCCGTTGCAGGTCAGCTCGGCAGGAATCAGCTCGGCGGCGAAGCTGCCGCGCTGGTTGTCGAAACGGTAGTAGGTATAGAACTCGTCGGTCGTGAAGGCCACCGTGTTGTAAGGCAGCGTCACGGGCGCGCTCTTCACCTCGAACGCGGACTTCTGCGCAGGAGCGGCCAGCCGCACGCGGTAGGTTTTGGGAGCGAATTTGCCGGCCGAAACGATCAGCGAACGGCCCTCGGTCTCGGCTGCACCGATCTTCTCCTCGATGCCGTTGCACTCCTCGGCCGAGAGAATCTGAGCCGGGAAGGTGATGCGGGCGTTCTCGACGGGCTTGCCGGTCAGCTCGTAGCAGCGCACGATATATCCGTCGCCGTCCTCGGCCTTCTTCAGCGCACGCACGCCGATCTGCGGAGTCGAGGACTCCAGCATCGAGAAGGTGCGGCCCAGCGATCCCGCATGTTTGGGAGCCACGTAAGCCACGAGCGGCAGGTTGAGCTGCTCCGATGCGGCCACAACGCCGCTGCGGTCGGTTCCCTTATGTCCTACGATCGAATAGGTGAAGTGATTGACACCCAGATCGAGATCGCGCTGGTGCGGATAGCGTTTTTCGGTCGAAGGAGTGTGGATCAGCGTCAGACGGATCGTATTGTCGGCGGGTTTGTCCCAGCCCCACCACTCCGTCTTTTACGCTGCAGCCGTATTTGCAGTCGTTGAGCACCGAGATGCCGTACGAACCGTCGGCGTCGGTCAGGTCGGCCCACTTCAGGGCGGGCACTTCGTATGCCGTGGCCGTGTTGTTGCCGCGCTCGATAAAACCGATGCCGAGGTCGTAAGCGGCTTTCGCGTTGCTCACGGACATCGGGAACTCGGCTTTGAGCAGCGTATTGCGGCTGTTCCAGTCCACCGTCGTACGGATGTCGATGCGGTCGTCCTGCGCACCGTCGGTCAGCGTAATGTACTGCGTGAACTTCGAATCTCCGTACGTGCGCTCCACCTTGAGCGAAGCACGCACGGGCCCCTCTTCGCCGACGGACACCGAAACATTGTCGGTAACGGCGCGCGGAGTCTTGTCCACGACCTCCTTCAGCACCTCCCATGCGGGCCACTCGTTCGACGGATTGCCTTCGAAAATCGCCAGCCGGAAGGCCTTGCCCTGCTCGACCAGTTCACGGCCGTAACGCTTGTCCACGAGCGACGCGATGTCGCCGTTCCTGTCGAGCGTCAACTTGTAAACGGCGTTCTCGATCGTATTACCGTTCACTTTCAGCGCCGACGATCTGGCGGGCGATGCCGGACGGACGTCGTAGACGGCATACCCCACCGACTTTACGTCGGCGGCGAATGCGATCACGGCCTTGTCGCCCTCGCGGCTGAGAATCTGCGCGGCCACGCGGCGGCCGTCGGGACCGTATACGGCCACGCCCTTGGCTTTGGCGGCGAGCGGAATCTCGGCCTCGACAACGGCTTTGACGGGATAGGTCACGGCGTTGTAGACCACCACGGGCGTACCCTTGACGCGCGTATCGAGCGAATAGCTCAGCGCGCCGACCGCCGTGTTCATCACGTCGCCGCCCTGCCGCAGGGCGATCAGCTCGTCGTTCCACGACCACGTATAGGCCTCAGGGATACTCGTACCCGTCAGGTCGTCATGGAACTGGTGCCAGATGAAACGCTGCCAGATCTCGGTGAGTTTCCGCTGGTCGTAAGCCAGCGCACCGAGCCAGTCGGCGGCGACCGAAGCGCGCTCGGCGGCGCCGGTCAGCTCCTCGTTGCGGCGGTTGTAGTATTTCATGGCGGTCTGCGAAGTATAGCAGCCCGTAGCGTGCACGTCCATCAGCAATTCGCCGTCGAAAGAGGGCAGCTCGGCTTTGCGGCCGAGGTAGGCCTTGAACAGGTCGTCGCTCGTGGCGCTGATGATCTCGATCGGGGCGTTCGGGTCGTTGATCGCCTTGGTCAGACGGCGGCAGGTGGTCACCGTACCGCTGTTGCCCTTGTCGCCGACCCCTTCGCCGCCGCCGGCATAGTAGCGGAAGCAGGTGTTGTCGTAACCATGGGCGGCGCGCTCCATCAGGCGTTCATTATACTGCACATTCTCTGGAAGTTCCGAGTTATAGCCGCCCGTATCGAAGGCTGCGATCACCGAACTGCCGTCGATGCCGTACCACACGCCCCACGAGAAGGGATTCTTCTTGTGGTAGGGAGCGTCGTAAAAGTCGTGGTTGCGCCAGCTGAGCTTCTGCGTGGACATGCCGATCAGGCCGCTGTGGGCCGCGATCGTCGGCAGCGTATAGCCGAAGCCGAAGCAGTCGGGCAGGAAAATATCGGTCGAACGCACGCCGAACTCCTTTTTATAGAACTCCTGTCCGAGCAGGATGTTGCGGAAGAACGACTCGGCCGAAGGCATGTTGGGGTCGTTGGCGTCCCACGACGCGCCGGCGATATGCCACTGGCCCGAAGCGATGTATTTCTTCATCCGCTCGTAATGCATGGGATAGTACTCCTTCATCCACGAATAGACGACGCCGCCTTCGAAGCTGAAGCGGTAGTCGGGGAAGCGTTCCATGAGGTAGAGGTTCTGGAACAGCGTGCGGGGGATGTACTCGCGGATGGTCGTCTGTACGTCCCAGTTCCACTGGGTGTCGAGATGGGCGTCGCTGACCATGTAGGCCTTGTAGGTCTTGGGCGCCACGGACTTGCCGTCGGTCTGCTGCGCCGAAGCGCCGCCTGCGGCAAAGCACAACGCGGCCAAGGCCAGCATAAATCGGTTCGGTTTCATATCTGTCAGGGTTTAAAAGATTTTGAGTTTTCACAAAATTACGTAAAACAGCCGAGAGTACAAGTACTATTTTATGCAATAAATGTATTATTTTACGATCGGCCGGTCGTTTCGGGCTGCAAATTCAAAAAAAGAGGCGGAACATCGCAACCGACGTTCCGCCCGTGAGAAATTCCGCGCGGCAGATCAGATAGCGCCCGCGATCAGGAACACGGCGGCAACCGTAAGAATGGCGTACAACTCAGGGAAGGCGGCCAGAATAAGCGTCTTACCCATCACGTCGTGGCCGTTGCCGATAGCGGCGATACCGTTGGCGCAGACCTTCGACTGGAAGTACGACGAAGCGAGGCAGACAAGACCCGTCAGCAGACCGGCGCCGAAGATGGCGGCACCCTGCAGCAGCGTCATCGAATCGGTCAGGAAGCCCTTGATGATGAAGTAGCCCACGAAACCGTAGAGACCCTGCGAACCGGGAATGGCCGAGAGGATCATGTAGCTACCGAAAGCGCCGCCGTTTTTCTTCATGGCGCCCACCGACGCCATGCCGGCGATCGAAGTACCGATACAGCTCGCTACGCCCGAAAGGCCCACCATCAGCGCTACGCCGAGATAGCCCAAAATAATTGCAGTTGTTGATTCCATAATTGTAATTTGTTTTAGTTGTTATTTGTTTTCCGAATTTTCGATTTTGCGCAGGGGATCGAACGAACGCATCGACATCTCGAAACCTGCATTTTTATAGAATTCGACGAACGTCAGACGCATCGGGTGCACGAACGACGAAATGGTGGACATGAAGAGGTTGATGCCGTGACCGACGAGCAGAATCGGAATCATGATCAGCAGCCGCACGACGATGCCCGAACCTTCGGGCACGAAGCCGTCGGCCAGCGCGTTGAACACCGTGGCGAGGATGCCGCCAGAGAGTCCGATGGCGAACAGACGGATGTACGACAGCACGTCGGAGAGGATGCCCGTCAGATTATTATAGGTATCCCACAATCCCAGACCGAAGTTCAGCAGCGGATTCTTGCCCGGCGAATTGAAGAACAGCATCAGCACCGCACCCACGCCGAGCGTCGCATAGAACGCGGGCGACGAGGTGGTGTAGAACGGAATCACCCATTCGGGATTGAGCAGCGGCAGACCGCCGGCGATGCTTCCGCCGAGGATCACCAGCAGCCAGCCCAGCGTACCGAGCGAATAGCGAAATCCGACGGTAGCCGAGATCATGACGACCTTCAGCATCATGCCGAACACGATCTGCACCACGCCGATCGCCAAGGCGATCGAGAAGAAGCTGCCTTGGAAGTCGAAGAACGGAATCGAAGGGAAATACTCCTTGAGATTCACGCCGAACACCGAACCGCAGGCCAGCCCCACGACGACCGTCGTCAAGCCGCACAACGTGGCGAACCACGCGGCCTGACGCATCATGCCGGGTTGCCGGTTCTTGGCCAGCATCCACGCCCCCAGCAGGGCCAGAATGGCGCCGTAACCGGCGTCGTTCAGGCAGATGCCGAAGAAAAGCATGTAGAACGGCGCGAAGAAAGGCGTCAGGTCCATCGTGCCGTACTTCGGGCGGGCGTACATGTCGCCCACCAACTCGAAAATGCGGGCGAACCAGTTGTTTTTCAGTTTCACGGGCGTATCGTCCTCAGGAGTCGGATCGCCCTTGAGATACACGACGTTGGGATACTGCTCCAGAAGGGCATCGACCTTGTCCGAAGTCTCCTTTTCGGCCCAGCCCTCCATGACGACCAGCGTTCCGTCGGCCGCCTGCTGCGCCGTGGCCTTCACGCGCACGCCCTGCAGCTGTTCCTTCAGCGAGGCGGCATGCGCCGCGAGCAGCTTCTCCGAAGCTGCGACACGCGAGAATTCGGCGTCGAGGGCGCTCAGCTCCTTCCGGGCTTCGGCGATGCGGCGTTCCGCTTCGCGAATGTCCATCGACGGGGTTTTCATCTCCTGCGCATCGAGCGTCACCTCCTCGCCGGGAGCCGCCACGACGACGAAATAGACCGTCGATTCGGTGCGGTTGATCGGCGCGATGGTATAGCGCTCCGCCCACTGGGCCTCGAACTTGTCGTAATTGCTCTTCGGCGTGAAGAAATATCGCAGCACGATACCCTGCTCGGCGAGCGAGCGGGTTCTCTCAGGCGAGAATTCACCCCACGGACGCAGTTCGTCGGCCGTTTTTTCGAGACGGCCGATCTCGGCGTGGAGCGCCGTCGCCTGCTGATGCGCCGCGGCATAGTGTTCGTAGGCCTCGGCGCCCGTTGCGAAAGGCTCGGCTCCGGCCTTGCAGCGCCCCTCTTCCGTGCGGAAGTTGCGCAGGAATTCGAACGCCTTGGCGTGTCCTTCGATGTCGAGCAGCAGCTGGCGGTCCTCCTCGGAGGGTTCCCAGCCCGTAGTGGTGATG
>ERZ780144.1341-NODE-1341-length-27231-cov-3.401678_pt1 | contig 27231 bp, 28 predicted proteins | sample MGYA00511380_ERZ780144 | MGnify/ENA primary metagenome ERZ780144 (study PRJEB29588, sample SAMEA1965858) | human gut metagenome | biome: human gut; feature: human-associated habitat; material: faeces | place: Denmark | collected 2008/2010 ... | reverse complement strand
CTCAAAGTGTGAACTGCTTTGAGGCGCCGACCGAGCCGCTAGGCGAGATCAGCTCCTGGACGGAACGAAGTGACGAAGAAACGGCAGATTGCTCCATCTGGCAATCTGCCGTTTTGCCTCGCACAGCCGCCCGCAAGCGGGCGTTTCGGAGCGCAACCGCTGCGAAACGCGGCGGATCTTAGCGCGGAGATGAGCGCGCCGGTAGGATATGTATAGAAGTGCACCCTTTAATATAATTACATTAAGGGAATTGAGTGAGTTTCTAAAAGGGAAATGTCAGCCCCAATTTCCGTTTGACCTATCAGGCTCCCAATCGTGATGCCTATGGATATGAAGCTGTATCATACTGAATCTGAGCAGGAACATAGACGGGTGCGCCCTTGGGACGGAGCAGATGGATGCTCCGCATACCTGGTGTCTAGTCTGTCTTTCCTTTCAGCTGCGCTTCATGATTTGGCTGGTTGGGAGCCTGTTGGCAATTCCCGCATTACGCGCTAGGCTGTGCCGCACTGAGTAGGAGGGAAAGCCTGAGATCAACAGAAAGAAGGGTCATGATGGGAAAAGAGTACAAGCAATTCCTCTCTGTGGGGATTGACATCGGGGCGGATTTCAGTCTGATGGCGGTCGCGCTGCCATCACAGGAGCTGCTGGGGAAACCATACCGCATTTTGCACAGTAGCCAGCATTCTTTGGACGGCGCTATCGAACGGATCAAGAATTGGTCAAAGCAGTATAAACTGCCTGTCCGCATATTCATGGAATCCACCGGGATTTATCACTTCCCCATGTATTACAAGCTGAAAGAACCGGCTTTGACACCTACATTTTGAATCCTCTGGTCACCCACGCGACTAAGGACATCAATGTGCGCAATGTCCATAACGATAAGTTTGACGTCCAGAAGATCGCCCCGCTGGGTCTGCGGCCCGACCTGAAAACCTCCGTTGTGCCCAGCGATGATGTGGCTGCGGTCAAAGTAATCCTGCGGGAGTACCATGCCATGAAAAAAGAGACTTCCATGTATATCTGCCGCCTGAAAGACCAGCTCCGGCAGGTATTTCCGCAGTTTCTAACCGTTTTCTCCAAGGTGAACGGCGTGACGGCCATGGCCGTCACGCATGAGTACCTGACGCCGGAGGCTATGCTCGCCGCCGGTGTGGACGAGCTTTCGGCTTTCATGAAGGAAACCGTTGTAACAGGCCCCCTTTCCATACGGAAGAAGGCAGAACTGCTGGTGGAGGCCGCCCAGGCCGCACAGCACTTTGGGCATGGGAACAGCGGGATCTTCTACCTCATCCGGCATTATATCGAGATGATCCGAATCCTGGACGCACAGACCAAACAGCTTTTAGGGCAGGTTATGATGGATGACATCTTGAAAGCGGGACACCTAAGTGAAGCCCATCTGCGCCTACTGGTGGACAAAATCCATGTGCACGAGGAAGATGGGAAGCGATCTCTGGATATCTGTCTGAAAGCTCCCTTTCGGGACCATCTGGACATCTATAAAAAGGGAGAGCAAACAGAATGCTGGGTTCCTCACAGCTACGGATTTGAACTTCTGGATGATGTCATTCCAAACAATTTACATAAAAATGAGTGAGTAATATGAGGGGGTGGATTTATTCCAGATTATCCAATGATGACGATTGCGAAATGAATTCCCTGCTGAATCAGCAGGAGATCTGCCGAACCTTTGCAGAGCGGCAGGGGTATCAGATGATAGGCCAGTCCTCGGATGATAAGTATGAACTTCAGCCGCCGTGGGCTGGATGAGCTCACAGCGGTTGTGGATGCCGGCAGGCTAGACGCTGTTCTTGTCAAGGATCTCTCCCGCCTGGGGCGGCACAGGACGCAGACGGCCCTGTTTATCGATTACCTGCGGGAACGCGGGGTTCGAGTGATCTCTGTCACAGAAGGGCTGGACACCGTCTCGGATAAGGACGATCTGGTCATCAGTGTCCGTGGCCTGATGAACGATTACTACGCCAGGGATATCGGGAAAAAGATTCGCACTGGTTACCGACAGAAGCAACGGGACGGCATTGTATCACTCCTCCCTTTGGCTATTGGAAAGATCGCAACATCAACACGGTCAAGCTCCATCCAGAGGCAGCGGAAACCGTTCGGATGATTTATTCTCTGTACTTACAAGGCTTTGGACAAAGAGGGATTGCCCGCAGACTCAACGAGTTGGAACGAAAGACACCGGCGCAGCTTCGGGCGGAGCAATGTTGGCGAGAGGTGCAGGCTACGCATAAAACCAGAGATAATCGCTATCTCTGGACATATGTTAGTGTAAAAAATGTGCTGACCGAAGAGGCTCATACTGGAGTGCTGATCAACCATCGGTCGGAGATCCAGGGTGGCAAAGCGAAGCGATTGGAGCAGACGGAAAGGTATCGCCACCAAAACTCCTTTCCGGTCATCGTGGACCCGGCTGTATGGAAGCAGGCTCAGCAACGGCTGAAAGAGCAGGCCCGGCCAGCCAACGGAAACCGTTCCAAGCACCGCTATGCCGGGCTGCTCCGGTGCCAGGAGTGCGGTAATATATTTGTCCCTATGATCCGGTACTGGAACGGCAAGCGGCGCGTGGAGTATGTCTGCAAGGGCTACAACCGGAGTGGAAAAGCTATTGCAGCTCCCACCGGATCCACAAGGAGACCTTGGATGCCATGGTGTGGAAGTACCTCACGGCGGCTCAGGACAGCCGCATCAAAGAGCGGGAGAAAATTGTGAAACTGCAAAAAATGTGGGCGTTAAGGAAACCGGTCCTCGACGCCCACATTTCTATATTGAAGAAAAAAGTTGCAGATCTAGAATATGAGCTGGATTCATTCGTTATAGAGCAAAATTTGTTCAGGGCGGCAGCTGAGGAAATCCGGCCACCGCCTTTTCAACAACATAACGCCAGTGGGGGCGGATGTCAAGGGCGGCGGAGCCGGTATCTTGTCCTTGGTATCCGGCCCTGGCGGTGTTACTCGGGCATACGCTCGGCAAAGTAGATGGCCACCTGAGCGTGGATTAGGCTCCAGTCCTGCCGGCGTCCAGTCCACTTTTTCGTAATATCCATCATGGCCAGATACAGCATCTTCAGCAGGCTGTCATCGGTGGGAAAGACGGACTTGGTGCGCAGCTGGCGGCTGAAACCCTCAATGGCATTATGCCCATTTAGCTCTATCTCATTCAGGTGCAAACATAGAGAGTCACAGTTTGAAAATACGCTTGGCGTTCCCGCCCATAAAGGCATCCCGCTCGGCGTCGCTGAAATCTCTACTGGCATCCAGGGCCATCTGCACGTGCTCGCTGAGCGCACCCTCGGAGGAGGGGAAGTTGGAACCCCACAACAGCCGCTCCGCACCGAAGCCCTCTCGCAGGGCCTTCATGAAATCCTGAGGAGTGGAATTCCCCTTCGCCGCCTTCCGAAAGTTGACGGTGGTGACCTTCAACACTAAGCCGGGATAGTCGGACAGAGCCATCAGTGGTTTAAGCTCCTCGTAGGGATAACCGTCCTCCAGTGTGGGAGACGAGGCATGGTCCAGCAACAGGTTCAGGCCGGGGAATTTATCCATCAGCTCCCGCAGCATCCCCAGGCTGGGGCCGCGCAGTTGCATGATAATGGGGGTCTTGGTCTCCTGCGCCCACTCCCACGCTGGGAAGGTCTTGGGGTCAATGATCCAGGAGGCCTGGGCACTGGAGGTACCGCCGCCGGAGAACAGGCGAATGCCAATCAAGCCCCGCTTTTTAGTCCAGTAGTTGAGTCTCTCAACTGCGTCCTCGGCCAGGAAGTCCACGCAGCCCACGCCCCGGAGGAACTCGGGGTACTTGGCGGCTGAATCAGCTACATAATCGCAGTTATAGCCATAGGTGGTGGTGGAGTGGACCACCACCGCCTTGTCCACACCCGCGCTCTTCATGGCGTCAATCAGCTTTTCAGCCGTGAGGGAGCCCCGCTCCTCGGACCACTTGGAACGCTTGTTGCCCAGGGGGGTGATGGGATATTTTACCGTATCATCGGAAATAATATGGGGGTGAATATCAATGATCATGTCAGGATCTCATCCTTTCTTTTCAAAATATAGGGTGTCTCTTCCGGTCCCAATCGGTCAGACAGAGTAGCAGTTGTCAATGATCTCGTACTGCATGCGGGCCAGCTCACCGGCCCACTTTCCCTTGCCATAGTTGCTCCCCGCCTTGGCACGGGCGAGTCCCGCCTGGTCAAGTTCAAACTTCTTTTTGGCCAATTCCAAAATTTCAGCGGCGTCCTGGTGGGGGACCACACAGATGCCGTCCGGGTCGCCGATGATGATATCACCGGGGTTGACGGTGATGTTACCGCAGGCCACAGGGACATTAACCTCACCAGGGCCATCCTTAAAGGGGCCGCCGGGACACACGCCAGTGGCGTAGACGGGGAACCCCATCTCCTGAATGGCATCGATATCCCGGATGGGGCCATCAATGACAATGCCGGAGAGTTTCAGGGACTCCATGGAACAGGCCATATTCTGGCCGATGACCGAGCGGGTGGGACACCCCTCATTGGAGACAATCAGGAAGTCCCCCTCCTTGGCCAGATTTTCCAGCACGTAGTGGATGAGCAGATTGTCCCCGCCTCGGGTCTTGATCGTCAAAGCGTTTCCCACCCAAGATACACCTTTGGGACGGGACATCAGCTTGATACGGGGATCCATACAGCCAATTCTTTCAAATGTGTCACCCACATTGGAGGTGGGCAGGCCAATAAAGCCCTTCACCAATTCAGGGTCAGCCAGCTTACGCTGGGTAAACACTCTTTTTCCAACAGCCATAATCGTTTGTACCTCCTAGCATGTCCCGGCACTGGCAGCGCGCCGGGGCAAATTCAAGCAGGACAGGCGGCACAGCACTCTGACCGCCCGTCCCACGGTCCAGTATGACACAGATTTACACAGGGAAGCGGTCAGAGACCATCGGCCAATAGGCGCTGAACGACTCACAGTACTTGATGTTCTTACGCAGACCATTGTTCTTGCCCTGCCAGCCGCGGTGGGTGTTGACGCGGATATGGGTATCTGGAGTTCCCTTCATCGTGATGACACACTTCATGGCGGCGGTCTTCTCTTCCCACACGTCGGTGATGTCGATGTAAATATTGGGCTTATAGTCGCTGGACTCCGTCTGGCCCGGCTCAAAGCCGAAGATCAGCATGCGGCCGGCACAGGGCTTGAGCCCGTTCAAATCAATGCCCCGCTGGGTGGCAATGAGGGAGGCGCGCCACACGATCTCCGCGGCAGTCTCGTGGTCACAGTTGCGGCTGTCCAGCCGGTCGTGGGTGATAACGATCTCCGGGCGGACTTCCCGCATCCGGGCGGCCAGCTGGTTGACAATCTCCTTGGAGCACTCCAGCATGCAGTCATCATAGTCCCACACCTGGACGCTGTCGCAGCCCAAGGCGGCTCCAGCGTCAACGGCCTCCTTTACCCGCAATGCTTTGATGGCTTTGGGAGTGAGGGTGGGATCCTCTTTCAGCAGCTTGTTGCTCTCACCGCGGACCCCAGCGGACAGGCAGACTACATGGACAGCCGCCCCCAGCTTCTTATAGCGGGCCACAGTCCCGCTACAGCGCCAAATCCAATCGGTGTTGTGAGCAGAAACCACTAGAATACTCTTTACCTCTGGAGCTGTAGAGTTCATTTTTACTTCTTCAGACATAGCAGCATTTCCTTTCTGATGGGAGAGACCATCCATATTCGCTTTGGACAGCTTCTCCGAATGTCAAAATTTGTTCTCAGTACAGAAAACCAAACTTATTTCTGGTCTTCCTCCATAGTCGAAGTATGAGCTACATCTACCTCTGCCCGGTTTTTCCGGAGTATGAAGTTTGCGCCGATGACCACAATTGCACCTACAAGTCCGATGGTATTGGGAAGTAGAGAGGCAGGGCCGCTGACCAACATAGCAATGGAGCAGGGAACTAGGAGCAGTCGGGTAATCATATGCAAATCGCGGATAAACCATCCGGAAATGGCCATTCCCATAATCACAACACCAATCAGGGCGGTAATGGCTCCCATAGCAATATCAAAGGTGGAACCCATCAGCAGCAGGGACTGGTCAAAGCAGAAGATGAAGGGGACCAAGAATCCAGCTGCGGCGAAGGTGACGGCCCGGCCGCCGCACTCCCACATACCGCATTTTGCAATTCCACAGGCGGTATAGACCGACATAGCCACCGGAGGAGTGATGGAGGACATGACGCCAAACATCAGCACGAACAGGTGCGCCGCAATGGGGGGCACGCCCATATCGGTGATAGCGGGGCACAGCAGAACGGCCAGCACCACATAGGCGGCGGAGGCAGGCATACCCATACCCAACAGCAGGGAGATGGCCGCAGTCAGGATCAGGATGATTAACAGATTGCCGCCGGAGATATTGCTAATGATGGTGCTAATTTTCAGGCCCAGTCCGGTCAGGTTAATCATGGACATGATAACGCCGGACATCATGCAGCAGGCGGCCATGGGACCGCAGGAGATGGCGGCTTTGCGGACAGCGCCGTAGCTCAGTCTGTGCCGCTCAAACAGCAGACATACCAGCAAAGCGGCAATGATGGCATAGAACACGGCGCGCTGGGGACTGTAGTTGTTGAAAATGAAGAAAACAATGGTGGCCAGGGGAGCACAGTAGTACCAGCGCTCCTTCAGCGTCTTTCCCAGTTTAGGCAGCTTAGTCTTATCAGGTTTGGGGAAACGCTGCCGCCGTGCAATAAAGTACAGCACCGCAGATAGGCAGAGATAGTACAAACTGGCGGGAAGGGCAGCGGAAGCGGCAATGATACCGTACTCGATACCAGTCATCTGAGACATCAGGAAGGCCGCCTGTCCCATGACAGGGGGCATAAACATGCCACCCGCAGAGGCTACGGCCTCCACCGCGCCGGCGTCGGCTGCCTTATATCCGGTTTTTTTCATCAGGGGAATGGTGAAGGTGCCGGTCGTAGCCACATTGGCCGGGCCGGAGCCGCTGACCATACCCATCAGCATGCTGGAGTAAACAGCCGCCTGAGCGGGGCCGCCGCGGACGCGGCCCACGATAGAGTTAGCTACATCTACGAAGAACTGACCGGCGCCTGTGATATTCATAATTGCGCCGAACAGCAGGAACAGAAACAGAAAACGGGCGGGAATCATCAGGTTGCTGCCGAACATACCGTCGCCGCCAGCAAACAGGGTGGTGAGAATGCGGGTGGCAGAGAAACTGGTGGTAGCAAAATATCCGCTGAAGTGATTTCCAAATACTGCGTATAGGATAAATACAATGCAGATGATGGGGAGCACCTTTCCGGTGGCCTTATATGTGATCAAAAACTCCACCGGAACCATGATGACGGCCACCAGGATATCCAGATTGATGTACACGCCGGGCATGTCCACCAGACGGTCGCTCATCCACATCATATAGACGCAGATAAATGCATTTAGAACAATCAATATCCAGTCCAGGATTCTCCCCGCGGGGATCTTGCCAAACTTAAACTTATAGGGGCGGGTCAGAACCAGAATAGTGCCGATTCCAAGCCAGTGAATACCAACCTGAAAGTGCCGGTCCAGAACTCCGAAGTAAGCGGTGTACAAGTGAAAGATAGCCAGCGGAACGACGATGCAGAACACCAAGATGTTAATAAAGCTGAATTTCTTTTTGGATTCCAGAACCGCTTCGGCCGCATCGTCCTCATCCGGGGCAACTTCAATGACCTCTTCCTCCTCCGGCTGTTCCGAAGGAGGACTGGGGTTGGTTTTATTCATCTCTTCTTCCTTTTCCATATTTTCGTTGCTGCTCATTTCTATCCCACCTTTTAAGAAATTAGACGTGAGTGGATAGGCACTGATCTCGGAAGCCAGCAGGACACCATTACTCGATTACCCCCGCCTCACGGAAGAAGGCGGCGGCGCCGGGGTGGAGAGGAATGGGCGATTCGGACAAATCAGCGGGCTCAGTTTCCAGGAGCGCGGCGTGGGTATCCTGAATTTCAGCCCAATTCTCATAAGTGTACTTGGCAAGTTCGTAAGTGACGGCGGCAGGAGTATCCGCTGGCGTAACCACAGAAATCGCGGTGCGCAGGGCAAGGACGTCAAAGTCGATACCAGAGTAGGTTCCGGCAGGGATGGTGGTAATAGTCAGGGAGGGGAAGTCCTCCACCACAGTCTCCAAATGCTCCTGATTGGGGGTAACAATGGTATATCCGCCGGGATCGGCCACAATGACGTTGGTGAATGCGGCAATGGGGGCACCGGCGGTGAGATAGACGGCATCCAGATCGCCGTCCTGCAGGCGGGCCATAGCCTCGTCCTGCGTCATCCAATAGGTCTTCAAATCGTTTTCTATGTCGTATCCATAGCTGGCAATCAAAGCCTCACACACGGTGTGGCCCTCAGCGGAGGTGGTGCCGGTGCAGACCCGTTTGCCCGCCAGATCCTCGTAAGTCTTGATGCCGCTGTCCGCACGGGCAATCATATGTCCCACAGAGCCGTGAGTAGTCAGAACTACATTGTACAAGTAGGGAGCGGGAACACGGTCAGCCATATAGTCGATCTTATGGTAACCATTGTAGATACTGGTGGCACTCATATAACCAAAATCCATCTCACCACTAAGCATCAGGGACAGATTCTCGGTAGCACCTGCAGTGGACTGCACCACAAAATTAGCGCTCTCTGCATAGTCGTTGACAACATCTGCGATGCCAGCGGCCACAATGTAGTTAGTACCAGAGGTACCAGAGGTTCCCCATGTATAGTTTTCCTTCGCAATAGGCTCATAGATGTAGTTCTCCTGGACTGGGGGCTCTGCAACAGAGGTGGAACCGCTTGCGGGCGGAGTGGTGGTTCCAACAGTCTGGGTGAGGCTGCCACAACCAGACAGTAGAGATAGGCCCATAGCAAGAACTGTCAATGTACCGATCATTTTGTGCTTCATGTCTTATTCTCCCTTTCTATGTTTGATCAAATTGGTACAACGCCGTACAGCATGAGGATCCCGGAAGTCCGGGTTGGGAGAGGCCTTGGTGTCTTTTAGTGAGGCTAACCTCCATTTCCTGGCTTATCGGCCAACTTGACCTTCCAATATGGAAGCAGTCCCCCTGCGCCTACTAACTTCAAGGCCAACTCACTAAGGGGCTGCCCCTGCAAAACGGCTCCGGTGGTCTTGTTTGTGACCACACCTGTGGCGATGTCCCCCTCCAGAATGTCACCCTCGTGGGCCATTTCCAGAATACCGGGACAGGTGATAACGGGCATGCCCAAATTGATTGCATTGCGGAAGAAAATCCGGTTGAATTTCTCCGCAATCAGCAGCTTGATGCCGGCGCCCTTCAGGGTCAGCACCGGGTGGTCGTTGCTCTTAAAGCCTCCGCCGAAGTCCACACCGGAAACAACTACCTCATAGCCCATGGACTTGAAGCCATTAGGGACACCCTCTACTGTGGAAATGATAGGCTCAAACAGCCACTGGCCCAGGGCCTCTGCGTTCGTACCGCACTCCTTCCAGCGGGTGTTGTAGGAGATCTTATAGGCGGTGGTGTTGTCACCGGTTACATAGGTTTTGCCTGAAAATACAGTATTCATGCTCTTGCTCCCCCTCTCTCACAGATACCGCAGAGGCGAGACAATCTCGCCCGCCACAGCGGCGGCGGCCACAGAGTAAGCAGAGCCCAAGTATACAGACGAGGACTTCGGGCCCATGCGCCCCTGCCAGTTACGGTTGGTGGTGGAGATGCACACCTCATCGTTGCCGATGGTACCCGGGCCAAAGCCTCCGCAGGAGGCACAGCCGGGACTCAGTACCGCGGCTCCGCATTCCGTAAACATTTCCAACAGACCCATGCGGGCCATCTCCAGGTAGATGGTCTGGCTGCCGGGAACTACGATCATCCGCACATTAGGGTGGATTTTCTGTCCCCGGAGAATCTCAGCGGCCTGCAGGAAGTCCTCAATTCGTCCATTCGTGCAGGAACCCAAAAAGGCCTGCTGAATTTTGACACCCTCCACCTCGGTGACGTTTTTCACATTCTGAACCGCGTGGGGACAGGCCAGCACCGGCTCCAGGGCATCCAAATCCACTTCATACCGGTCTGCGTAACCCGCGTCCGGGTCGGAAGCCAGACTGCAGAGTTTCTCCTCCAGGTAGTCCGCAACCACCTGATCCGGAGGCAGGATGCCGCACTTGGCGCCCGTCTCGCACATCATGTTGGCAATGACCAGACGGCTGGCCACGCTCATCTCGTGGGCATAGTCGCCTCCAATTTCGATTGCTTTATAAATCAGGTGGTCTGGGGGGGCAATGGTTTGGATCTTCAGAGCGATGTCCTTTGCGGTGACACCCTTCTTCGGCCGGCCCTTCAAGGTCACGAGACAGCTCTCCGGGACCATCATCCACATGGTACCAGTAGCCATGATGACCGCGGCATCAGCTGAGTTGATGCCGCAACCCAGAGCCCCCATTCCACCATACATGGTAGAGTGGGAATCCGTCCCCACGGCAATCTCTCCTGGGCGGACAAACTGCTCGCACATCATCTGGTGTCCAATCCCGTGGCGGCCAATCTCCCGGAAGCCGTCCATCTGGTGCTCCCGGCAGAACTTACGGCAGAAATCAATGTTGTTGGCCTGCAGCGCCTCCCATGGGGGAACACGGTGGTCCACGGCAACAAGGATTCCTTCCTTATTTTGCACTTCCTTTACCCCAAGCTTCTGAAAGTTCTTAAATACCGTTGGGCCATTAGAGTCGTTGATCATCAGCCGATCCACTTTGACATCTACAATATCACCGGGATTCACGTCATCTAAGCCGGCGTGCTTCGCGATGATTTTTTCCACAATAGTCTTTTTCACGTTTACCCTCCTCAATTTGAAATTTTAACTTGGAGAATTTGTATAAACAAACTATAACTTATAGAAAAACAATTGTAAAATTGTATTAATTTATGGTATATAAAATCAATTTATGTATAACGTATAAAAATCATTAAATTGGGGTTGAAAAGGATAAACACGTACTATGTATGCATATCGAACCATTAAAACGCAATTTTCTCTTTATTTGACGCGGCATAAATTTATTTTATTTATGACAGGATTGAAATTCGTTATTTTACATCCCCCTCCCCCCATGATACACTTTCTTTATCCAATCATTCCTAGGATGCATCTCAAACTCCGCCTGGTTGTCTGAATTAAAATTTAGGGGGTTTTAGTATGAAAATAACCATCATCGGTGCTGGGGCCATGGGAGGCACCATTGGAGGATACTTTAGTCTGGGCGGCGCAGATGTCCGCTTCGTAGATCCGTACCGGGAACACATCGATAAAATCAACGCTGACGGTCTGGAGATGAATGTCAACGGAGAGAAAAAAATCATCCGTGCAAAGAGCTATTACGCCGCCAGCGAGATCGGAGAGACAATGGATTTTGTGGTCATTGTAACCAAGGGCCACTATATTGAAAGCGCTATCCAGGGGGCTCTGTGCCTGTTTGACGAACATACCGCCTGTATGGCCATTCAAAACGGAATGGGCAACGTGGACATCCTATCCAAATATGTGGATAAGAGCCAGATTTACGCCTCTATTGTCCAGTTGGGCGCAAGTATGCCCGGTCCCGGAAAGGTGGAGGTACTCAAGCGTGACGGGGCAATGCTCTCCTGCGGCCCGGTGGTTCAGGAGGAGCCCACCGAAGGTATCCGTGCTGTAACGGAGCTGCTGACGCGGGGCGGCCTGGATGCCTTCGCCATGACCCGCGCGGAAATCAACCAGAAGATCTGGTATAAAATGACCGCCAACTGCACCGGAAACCCCTGCTGCGCGGTCACCCGCCTGCCCCTGGGGCGCTTCACCAACTGCCCCGAGGGCATTGAGATCAAATTCGCCCTGCTGGAGGAGATCCTGGCGGTGGCGGAGGGCGAGGGCGTGACCGGCCTTCGTGAGATTACTACCGCCACAAAGTATTGGCCGGAGGACAACCCCATGTATCACCACGTACCCTCTACCGCCCAAGACGTGCGGAATAAGAGGAAAACGGAAATTGACTTCCTCAACGGCACCATCGTGCGCTTGGGTAAGAAGTACGGGATTCCTACCCCCTACAACTCCATGATCACCAATTTGGTACACATTATCGAGAACAACTACGATGCGATGTTTTAATCGCTCCTTTCAGCCAAAATAGTCGGAAATAGATTAGAACGGTCCCGCTTTTGAACGAAAAGCGAGACCGTTCTAATCTATTTTATATCTGGTTGGCAGGCCAGCGGAGAGCCTCCCCTCGAAAGAAGGAGACAATATCCATCGCCGCATGGAGAGCCGAACGCTCCAGTGCCTCCCTGGTGTTGGAGCCAATATGGGGCGTCACCAGCACCTGGGGCATATGTAGCAAGGGGTGATCCGCTGAGAAGGGCTCCTCCCTCAGAACATCCAAAAACGCACCGGCAATCTGATGAGTATTCAGGGCCGCTACCATCTCCTCCTCACAGACCACCTTTCCGCGGGCCGTATTCAAAAAAATGGCTGACGGCTTCATCATTGCGAACTCTCGACTGCCCACCAGATCCCGGTTCTCTGCTCGCAGGGGAATATGGAGGGATACAAAATCCGCAGACCGGAACAGATCCTCCCAGGAGACCAGACGCACATAGTCGGGCATAGGCTTCCCCGCCATGTGTCCCTCGTAGACCAGCACCTGCATCTGAAAGCCCTGGGCAGCAATACGGGCCACCTGGCGGCCAATATCTCCAAAACCCACCAGTCCCAGAGTTTTCCCTGTGAGCTCCATCCCTTGGCAGTGGGTCTTGTAGAAAAAGTCCCCCCGTCGGGCAGAGTTACTTAGTTCCTGTATGCACCGCGCCGCAGCAATCATACCTCCGATGGTCAGCTCCGCCACAGAGGGCCCATTGGACTCCGGCGTATTCGTCACCTGGATCCCCAGCTCTGTTGCGGCGGGCACATCAATAATATCCAGACCAGTCCCGTGGCGCGCAATGATCCGAAGGCCGCGCTCCGCCTCCATCACCCGCCGGGTGATCTGCGCCGTCCGGACCAGGATCCCCTGGCATCCTCGGACCTCCTGACACATGACGTCCTCCTCTATTGAGGTACCCACCTTCACGGATATTCCATGCTCCGCCAGGTAGTCGATCCCCTCCTGGGCAATGATGCGGGGGATATAAATTGTAGGATCCATTTTCGCTTCCTCCTCTTCTGTGATCATGCCGGCTCTGCTTCCGCCTCCCAGTTTGGTCGGTGCCGCACGATGCGGTAGTACACATAGATCAGCAGCATGGTGCTCCCCCACGCCACCGGATAGCACCAATAAATATTGGTGATGACCGGTTCTATGGCCATGGAGATGGCCAAAAACAGCTGACGAATCCCCACCATCCCCACGATCGAGAGAACGGTAGTCACCTTTGTATAGCCATGGCCCCGCAGGATCCCATATAAAATTTCCCGCAGGGCAAACAGGATGTACAGGGGAAGAATGGTGCGTACCATGGCCATGCCAATCTCAATGACCTCCGGATTATCATTGAACAGCGACACGCACTGCCGGTTGAACGTAAGCACCAAGACCTCCAGTACGGCAATCATGGAAACTGATAGGATGAGACAGCTCCGGACACCGACCCTGGCCCGCTCGTAATTTTTCGCACCGATATTTTGACTGACACAGGTGGTCACCGTGGTGCCAAAGGCCTTGCAGGGCATGGAAATAAATTTATCCAGCCGCTGGGCAATGCCGATGCCTGCCGTAGCTACATAGTCAAACTGATTGATATACCTCCAGATAAACAGGTTAGAAAAGGTAATCAGGGAATTCTGCAGGCCCGATGGGATCCCCAGGTTCAGTAGCTCCAAAATAGGCTCCTTTCCATATTGGACCACCTCCCGGACAGAAAAACACCCCACGCCGTTCTTCCTACTGATTATACGGTACATTATACTCACTGAAATAAACTGAGCAATTACTGTAGCTATACTGACCCCAGCCACCCCTAACTGAAATACTACTACCAAGAAGATATCCAAAACAATATTGATACAGCAGGTAAACAGAAGGGTCAGCACCGGCGTAGTAGAATCCCCTGTCGCCCGCAGGATCCCCGCGCTGATATTGTAGACGACGGTAAACATCAATCCCGCCAGATAGATGCGAAGGTAAGTAACCGCCTCTGCATATGTATTCTCCGGCACTTCGGAGAGCTGAATCAAAAACTCGGTGCAAAAGATTCCCAAAATGGACAGCACGACCCCCAGAATGGCCGAAAAGGTGAAGGTCACCCGGATGCCCCGCCGCAGCTGCTCCTCCTGCTTCCGGCCAAAGGCCCGGGATACCATGATAATCACGCCTACAGACATCCCATTAAAAAATCCGACCAACAGGTTGGAGAGCGTTTCGCAAACACTGACCGCCGCCAAAGCTGTGTCACCGACAAAGTTGCCCACAACCATGGCATCTACACTATTGTACAAATTTTGAAGTAGCTCACCCATCACCAGTGGAAGAGAAAATAAAATCAGCTGTTTGGTCAGCTTGCCGCGCGTAAAATCAATCTGTCTTGCCAAAGGATACCGCCTTCTTCCTATCCGGTTGATTCTCTTTAAAGAACTGCTAAAATTTATAATTTTATCCGTGTTTCAAATTGGTAACTTTACTTTTTTGCGGAAATGTAGTAATCTTATTTTATAAATTCGACGAATTGTATAATTCTCCTATTTGTCGTGCGGGATTCATTGGGGTGTGGAATATGACCTTAACACAATTACGTTACTATCAAGCAGTTTGCCAGTTCAACAGCATTTCTAAGGCCAGTGAGCATCTCCATGTCTCCCAGCCGGCTGTCTCCATCGCCATCAGTAACCTAGAGATGGAGTTCCACGTCATTCTTTTAAAGCGGGACAACCGGACCTTTGAGATTACAGAAGCTGGGCAGGTATTTCTCTCCCTAACCAACGATCTGCTGGCCAATGTTGATTCCATGTACAACCAGATGAAATCTCTGCAGTATGGCAGAAAACAGATGCGCCTGAGTGTTGTTCCCTTCTCCTTCTCCCAGGTCCTGCAGTCTGCCCTTCAAAAATACCGCGATGTCTCCCCGGAGATAAAGGTCAAGGTGTTTGAGTGCAATTCCCGGGAGGCCGTACAAAAGCTCAAAGCGGGGGAAATTGACGCTGCGCTGACAGTGGACCTGCTGGACCATCCCTCTTTTTTAAGCGGCATGCGCCTGTACACAACCTCCTGTGTGTTTGTGGTGGGCAAAAACCACCCTATGGCAAGCCACTCCAGCTGCACCTTTCTGGATCTTGCCCATGAGTCCCTGATTTTTACCAAAGAGGACTCCCATCTGACCACCCAGGTGAAGAAGCGTTTTCAGGCGATGGACATTACCCCCAACGTCTTTCTCTATTCGGCCCAGAGCAAAATTATCGAGTCCGCCCTGCAAAGCGGACATGACGGCGCCATTATTTCCGACAGCATTGTGTCCCAGTTGCAAAATGTCTCAGTCATCCCCATCGAGGATGCCGTTGAAATTTCCCATCTTCTTATTTGGAAACAGACAGCTCATCTCTCGCCGGTCATCTCCCGATTCATCAAGGTTATTCGCTCCTTTTATCCGGAGGCGACTCCCTATTAAAGAATCAAAACGCGGAAAATGCTGCGGTCTAACGGCTGGCATTTTCCGCGCTTTTCTTGCGCGCTTCGACCGGGTAATCCTGTCCACCCTGTCCGCGCACTTACTGTTTCTTCAGCATGTCCTCATAGTTGGCCGTCCGACTGGCCTCCACGGCGCTCATGCCCCGCTTCATCTCCTCAATGACTGCACTCTCGTTTGCCTCTATGGTCTCGGCAATTTCAATGACCTCCAGCAGCCGGTCCGGCGGGATGATGCAGATTCCGTTGCGGTCAGCATAGACTATGTCCCCCGGGCGCACCTGGGCCTCTCCAAAACGGATGGGCTGATTGACACTCAGCTGGACCATACGTCCTCGGGCAGTTCGGCAGACCAGTCCTTTGGCATAGACCGGAAATCCCATGGACTCATACTCGTCCACATCCCGGGCCGCGCCGTCCACCAGTGCGCCCACCGCCCCCTTCAGCTTTGCGCCCCAGGATACCAGGCCGCCCCAGCCGTTGTTGGCAATATCACCCTCATTGCCCACCATCACCACATCGCCGGGCTGCACATACTCCGACACCTTAAAACCGCCATGGATATTCTGGGTGTGGCCGCTGGCGGGAATATTGCAGCAGGGGACCGCCCGCCCGAACACCGGGCCGCAATTCCAAGTAGGAAACAGTCCGCACACGGTATTGTTCATCAGACCGATGGAGTCCAGCGCGTCAGAGACCGCTGTAGTGGGCACCTTTGTAATGCGCTGGCGGAGTTCTTCATAATTCCATTTGTCCATATTCAAATCCCTTTCCGGACACCTTTTTCAAAGCTGTCCCATTTTCTATCCCGGCCTTCTCTGCCAGTTCACACTTCTCTAGGGCCGGAGCCTTTCTCCAGAAAAAGGCGGTGGGAGAGGGAGAGACGGCTCCCTCTCCCACCTTTGCCTGCTGCAAAGATCGAGACAATTGGGGAATAAATAAATCATTTTCTGCACCCTGCGGCGGGTAAGGCCGACAGCCTGGTGCTCTTCTCAAAATTGTTGCCGATTAGAGCAGCTTATCCTTCAAAATAATGGGGTACCGTACCGTATAAGACTCGGCGTACTGAATTCCCTTTCCGCCGGGCATCCGGCCGGCCTGCCAGCCCCGGTGGGTATTGACGCGGCTATGGATAGCCGGTGTCTTCGGCTGGGCTTTGATGAGGGCCATCGCCTCCTGCTTGGTCTCCCAAATGTCGGTGATGTCGATGTACACCTGGGGCACATAGCCGCTCCGCTCAGTCTGGGAGGGCTCGAAGCCGTAAATCTGGACAATTCCGGTGGTATCCGAACATTGGGAGGGAACGCCCTTGTGCCGCGCCATCCCAAAAGCAGTGAAGGTAATGTCGCTGGCGACACAGTGATCGGCGTTGGTGTCGTCGTGCCAGTCGTGAGTGATGATCACTGTGGGCTTAAACTGGCGCATTTTATCGTTGAGCCGGTTTAAAATCTCCTCCGATGCCACAAGGGGGTGGTCGGGATAGTCCCACATCTCAAACTCATCTACACCCAAAAATTCCGCCACAGCCACGGACTCCCGCATGCGGGTCGCTTTTACCGTCTCGGCGGTCTGATTGGGCTGCTTCCACACTTCACCGGACTCGCCCCGCTCGCCGTGGGTCAGGCATACGACACTTACCACTGCGCCCATCTTCTTATATTTGGCGATGGTACCAGAGCAGCGCCACACCCAGTCCGCAGCGTGGGCGGACACAACCATTAAACGTTCATTCATCGTTTCAAAACCTCCTTAACATATCATGACTTCCTGTTTATTCGCCCAGCAGCGCTCTGGGGTTATCCACAATGGCCTTACGCACATCGGTTTCGGAGAAACCCGCTTTTTCCACCAACTCTGTGCAGAAATCGTACAGGCCCTCATCCGGATATTTGTTCTTGGGCTGGCCCAAGTCTGTGCCAAAAATACAGTGCTCAATTCCCACCTCTTTGATTTGGCTGACCATTTTTTCAAAGGGCACCTTGCCGGAACTCCAGCTCTGGGTGGTGTGCTCCATATATGCCCCGTACTGGAGCATTTCTTTCTGGTACTCCACCGCATAACCGGCGCCGGCTGCGGATACATGAGTACAGATGATACGCTCCACCTTGCGCTCTTTGGCTGCCTTGGTCAGCAGAATACACTCCTCCGGAGGCAGATGCCCCGTAGCCAGAATCATGTCGTGTTTGGCGATAATATCCAGCACCTCATAGACCTCAGGTACCAGCTTGCCATCCCTGCTTACCACAACGGGACGAAGCTCAATGCCGTCGTTCTGCATTTCCACAATAATACGGGCCCAGAAGGCGCGTTTTTCTGGCGGTTGCTTAAGAGTCTTGGTGATGGAACTCTCCGTGTCCACCGTAGGGAAACCCACAATTTTGGCCCCCGCCCGGCCGGCCATATCCACCGCAAAGGGATTGATTCCTCCCACTGCGTTGTTCAGCCACAGCATGCCGATGGCATAGCAATCGGGGAAATTTTTGTTTACCAGTTTGGCTCGGTCAGCCGTACAGAAGTAGTGGGACTTGATGGCAAAGCCCGCCATGCCGGAGTCCACCACTCGCTCAGCCAATTCAAAATCATCAAATTTTCTAGGCATCACGTCAGGGCCAGGGTGTACATGGAGGTCATACGCACCGGTGATGATACTGTCTTTCATAATCAAGCCTTCTTTCCATTTATGATTGTACAACATCCAAGTTATTAATTGGAATTTACAGTTTTATTTTAATATTAGAGTGTTTTCTTGTAAAATACACATAATCAATATGGCATAAAAGTTTTTTATATATTGAACATACAGGGGCAGAACCGATTTGTTCTGTCCCTCAAGCTGTCGAAAAAGTCCTTGGACTTTTTCGACAGCTTGAACAAATGCCGTTGCTTTCCGGCCGCGCAGCGGCGGAAAGTCCTCGCTGCGCTCCCGAACACCTTGCCGCGCAAGGCATTCAGTGCATTCGATTCCACTCGAGGCGTGCTGCCGCCCCTCGAGCTTCCTCGCCAGAACTTGGGCCGATTTGTCTTAACAGAGGTCTTTTGACAGTATGAGGAAACGATACTGTGAAAGAAAACCGTCAGGTTTGTCTTTCACGTTCAATCAAACCACTTTTCAGAATGTTTTGACGTTCTGAAAAGTGCTGTCAGCTAGTTACTGCCTAATAAAAGAATTCGTTCAGAAAAAGTTATCTTGGGCATACTGCAGTAACTCATCCCGGAAATCTGGATGGGAAATGGCGACCATAGCCTCAGCCCGCTCCCGGAGTGTCTTGCCGGAGAGTTTTGCTATACCGTACTCAGTGGCCACATACTGGATCATTGTACGTGGAGCGGAGACAGTACTGCCGCCTGCAATATATGGCACAATATTGGATTTCAGCGTCCCATCTTTCTTTTTATGTGTGGCATTCAGGCATACAAAGCCCTTTCCGCCTTTGGAGCGATAGGCCCCCTCCAGAAAGTCCAGTTGTCCCCCAATGCCGGACAACTGCCGGATTCCGGCAGACTCCCCGTTTTCCTGGCCCATCAAGTCTACCTCTACCCCGCCATTGATACTGATGACATTGCTCATCTGACTGATACGCTCCACCGAATGTACATAGTCCAAATCTCCGGGGTGAAATAGTTGGGGCTCCGCATTCAGCCAGTCGTACAGCTCCTGGGAACCCATAGCCAGGTTCCAAGTGGAGTAGCCGGAATCCACTTCTTTCCTCCTGTTAGTCAGTTTCCCGGCTTTCCACAGCTCTAGGAAGGCATCGCTGATGGTGCCAGTGTGACACCCCAGCTCCTTCCGATCTGACTCTGCAAGCATTTTGGCTACCGTGTAAGGCACTCCGCCCACCCCCAGGGACAGGACAGCTCCGTCCGGGATCTCGTCCAGGACTAGTCGGGCGATCTGTGTGTCTGTTTCGCTGGGTTCCCGGTAGCTGCGCTGGGGCAGTGGCTCGTGTTCCCCCTCCACAATGTAATCCGCCTCGCTTAAATGGACGCGGTGGGAGCCGTCCACCCCTTGGAGCTGAGGTAAATGCTCATTGATTTCAAAGACTACTGTACGGGCGCTCTCAAAGATGGTCCGCCAGGCGTAATTTGAGATGCCCAAGCCGCAGTATCCCTGACCGTCCGGTACGGAGACGGGCACGAAGGCCACATCACAGTGAATATGTTTCTCACGATAGAGATAGGGCAGGGAACGCAGCATAACCGGCAGGAACTTTACCAGGCCTCGGGTCTGCAGCTTGCGCTCATAATCCCCGATATGCCAGCTGTAGTAGGTGAAGGAAATTTGCTCCGGATCCTGCTCCACCACCTCGATTTTGGGACGGATGACCAGACCGCCTCGAATTTTCACATCCCGTACTTTTCCCTTTCGAGCCGCTAGAGCTTTGTCCATCAGCTCAGGAAAACCGGCCCCGAATCCATAGTCCACCCAGTCTCCATCCCGCACTGCCAGCAATGCCGCAGCTTCTGGTGTGACAAACTTATTTTGAAAGTTGCGTTTCATCATTACACCTCTTCTTGTGAAATTTCCGCTGAATCGGCCAAGAACCGTGAGAAATTGCCTTCTTTCTACAATCCATAAACTGCCTGGAATGGGGCAATTCCCATCTCCAGGCAGCTTATTCCAGGGCTTAGTATGGAAATAGGTTGCGCTTACTCCAGGGTCAGCCCTGCATCCAGGGCCTGGATATTAATGCCTATTACTTTAGGTTTCGCAGAGAAGTACTCCGCAATGGCCGCAGTTACACTTTCCCTCTTCAAAATTCCGGTATGCTTCAGGATGGCCCCAAGGGCGATGGTGTTGGCCACCGCCATATTTCCAAGCTCAATGCTCATCTCCTTGAAGGGGTGGCCGATGTGTTTTCCCCTGGTCCCAGGAGTGGGCGTAACTAGTTCTGTGTCATAGAAAATCAAAGTGTGGTCGCTGAATTTAGAAAGGTACCGGTCATAGGCCACCTGGGCCAAACAGAGAATGACATCCGGTGTTTCAATGTTGGGGTAGCTGACTGGGTCATCGCTGACAATTACATCGGACTTGGTAAAGGTGCCCCGGGTTTCAGAGCCATAGGACGCCGCCAGGGTTGCGTATACATTTTCATGGATAGAGGCCGCCTCACCGATGATCTCTCCGGTGGAGATCAGGCCCTGTCCTCCTACACCGCTTAATACAATCTGCGTTTTCATGGTACTCCCGTCCTTTCCTTTAGCTCTGCTGCCCAGTGGCAAGCCGGTCGATAATCTGCTGGTAACGGGTATAGTAGTCCTCCCGCTGGCGGTTGACCAGCACGCCGGTGACAAACTTCCCCTCCAGTTCCTCCTCGGTCATCTTGGCGGCTTTCTCGACTGGAACTGTCATGTTATGAACTCTTTCCAGCATATGACCGGCATCCCCAAATTTGTTGAGACGGCCATAGTGAGTGGGACAAGTGTCCAGGATCTCGATGAGGGCAAAGCCCTTCGTCTGCATGCCCTGCTTGATCAAGTTCCGGATCTGCACAGGATTGTAGGGGGTAGACCGGGCCACAAAGGGAGCACCTGCCGCTTCTGCCAGCTTGCAGATATCAAACCCCGGCTCCACATGCCCATAAATCGAGGTGGAGGTGATGCTGCCCTCGGGGGTGGTACCGGAGTACTGTCCTCCCGTCTGTCCATAGTTGTAGTTGTTGGCGATAATTACCGTCAGGTTGATGTTCCGCCGGGCACAGTGAATCAGGTGGTTGCCGCCGATGGTGGTCCCGTCTCCGTCCCCCATGGTAACAAGCACATGCAGGTCTGGGTTGGCCAGAGCTACACCGGTAGCCGCCGCTAAAGCGCGCCCGTGGGTCACATGCATACAGTTAATGTCCAGGTAGTCGTCCACTCGGCCGAAACAGCCGATGCCGCTTACCAGGGCGATATCATGCTTGTCCAGTTCCTGTATGGCCAGGGCATCCGCAATGGCCTGGAGGATAATTCCGTGGCCGCAACCTGCGCACCAGGTATGGGGGAGCTTGTCGAAGAGCATATAATTCTTATAGTTTGCCATGATCAAAGGGCCTCCTTCCATGCGGTAAGAATCTCCTCTGGGGAGATGAGAATACCATCTACCCGGTTGGCCTGCACCACCTTGCAACCGTAGTCGTTGAACTTTCGAATCTCACCTGCAATCTGTCCCAGGTTTAGTTCTGGAACTACCACAGTGCCTGCCGAGGAGAGCACCTGGCGGATCTCCTTCTCCGGAAGGGGCCAGACGGTCTGCAGCTGGAGCATCCCGGCCCTTACTCCCTGCTCCCGCAGACGGGCCATAGCCTCCATGGTGCTGCGAGTGGAGCAACCGTAGGTAATAAACACCGTCTCTGCATCCTCCAGATGCCAGCTCTTTGTCATGCAGATATCATCGGCATTTTTCTCAATCTTGTCTATCAAATAGTGAGTAACCCGGTGGATATTCTCCGGCGTGGGTTCAAATTCTCCCTTCTCGTCGTGGGTGGATCCGGTTGTCCGAGACAGGTACTTCCGGGAGCCAAAGGGCGGCATGGGAGACGGCATTGTGCCGCTGTACCCATAGGGGCGGAATTTCTCCGGCGACACGTCCTCAGCTGGCTGCTGACGGTTTACGATCTCCCCGAGCTCCAGCTCCCGGATGGTAACCGTCTCCCGCAGGTGGCCAATGGTCTCGTCCGCCATGAGGTAGACAGGGGTGCGGTACTTCTCCGCCAGGTTGAAGGCCTGAACAGTCAAGTCAAAACACTCCTGCACCGAGGCGGGGGAGAGGGCAATGATGCTGTGGTCCCCGTGGGTGCCCCAGCGGGCCTGCATCATATCCCCCTGGGCAGGCTTGGTAGCTGCGCCAGTGGAGGGGCCACTGCGCTGTACATCGATGATGACTGCAGGAATTTCTGACATGATGCCCAGACCGATGTTCTCCTGCATCAGGGAGATCCCCGGTCCGCTGGTGGCCGTGTACACCTTTTTCCCTGTCACCGAAGCGCCCAGCAGAGCTGCCATAGAGCTGATCTCGTCCTCCATTTGGATATAGATGCCCCCCACCTTGGGCAGCATCTGGGAGGAGTACTCCGCAATCTCGGAGCTGGGGGAGATGGGGTAGCCCGCATAGAACCGGGCTCCAGCCGCCAGCGCCCCTTCTACGATGGCAATATTCCCTTCGATAAATTTCTTTGTGCTCTTCATTTCCCAGCCTCCTCCACTTCGATGGCAAAGTCCGGACAGCGCATCTCGCACAGCCGGCATCCGATACAGTTCTCCATGTGCGTAGCCACTGGACAGTGGCCCATCTCCTGAGTCAACACCTTCCGCGGACATAAGTATGAACAAATTCCGCACTGCTTGCAGTGGGTTTCCCTGATGGTAAGCTGATATTTTTTTGCCATTGTTTCACACACTCCCTTGTCTGCATCCGCCCGCTGCCCACTTTTTTCCCTGAAGCACCGGTCGAACACCTGTATTCGTATAAATAGCTCCCAGCAACTCAAAGGATGAACTGCTGGAAGCTACTTTTCTTCTTATTGCTGTGTGGCGCGGACTGCCGCCCAAATCGTCTGTTGCTCCAGCCTCTCAGACGACGGGGGCAAACACCTCTTCCTTGGTAAACTTACGGGAGGTCAGACCTTGGGCCACACAGTAGTCCATGCAGACCTCAAGGGTATGCCAGACGGCGTCCTGGCCGATGCGCACTGCGGGAGACAGTTCCCCAGCCGCCTTGGCGATCTCATACCCCTTCTTATACATGTCGTACACTTCCTGTACAGCCTCGGGATAATTCTGAATCATATCCTCCGTCACTGTGACCATGTGGTTAATGGGGATGGCATTATGCTTAGCACGCCACGCCTCTACAACCTCGTCCACATTGGGGACCACATGCTCCAGGTTGGTCCCCTTGGCGTTCCGGGGCCCCAGAATGATGGCCTTGCAGTCACCGGAGGCAATCAAATCCATCGGCTTGGTCCCCTCGGGAGCACGGACGACATTAGACGGACTTTCATAACCAGCTACATGGGGTGCCTCGGTGGTCACCCAGGTTACGTCCTGGGGCGAAATTCCAAAGTGCTCCTGCAATGCGCCGCGACACCACAGACCAGTGGTCTGGGTATAGGCCCGGACAGCCACCCGTGCCCCCTTCAAATCCTCCGGTCTCACAACGCCCTGGGCAGGATCATACCAGATGCTACCGTGGTGGAAAGAGCCCAAGCAGACCACTGGGAGCAGTCTCAGGGGCTTTTTAAAATCAAGCGCCTGGAAAAAGGTTCCCACAGCCAACTCGCACACGTCATAGGGCTGGTTCTCCACCTGGTCGTCAAAAGCCTCATGAGCAAATTTAAACTCTGTAAAATTGAGATGGACCTTATCGCTGGTCACCCGGCCGTCCTTCAGGGGCAGTGTGTGGGGATAGCTTTCCGTCACGGCTTTCAGTTCAAGCATGTTGTATTTCCTCCTTGTCATGTCGCATTTTTTCATAAACTGTACGGATATTTCTTGATGAGACAAGCTTTCTAGGCATCCTCCTGCGCTCATCATCTTTCATAAAAAGATTTTAATGCCAATCCACTTCCTTGTAAAATACACATAATAAATGAGGTATAAAAAATTTTTATATATAATATTGGATATAATATTATGGAGATTTTTATTAAAAGGAAACTGTGCGCAGTGATCTAAGCACACCTATTGCATCCTAACTAAACCCAACTGTGCTTTCACATAGAAGTAGTTTCTTTGCATATCCAATAAAATCCAATAAGAATGATGTTCATCTTTGGCTTACTCAAAAGTGAGTTACTATATCTGCAAGAATTCAAGTCCATGAAACACTTCAATCTGGAACTGTATGCCTATCTGGACTACTACAATAACCAACGCATCAAAGAAAAGCTAAAGGGCTTGCCGCCTGCAATTCACAGACAACACCCCCTTTCACCTGCTTAAACAATTTTCGTCTTCAGATATTGTCTAACTTTTGGGGGGCACTTCAGTAAGGCAGTCTGGGCTGTATTTGTGAAAAGAAATCATAAAAAACACTTGACAAAACGGCAAAAATCGGTGGCTTCGCCTTGAGAGCAATTTCGAGAAGGTTACGCCGATGAGAAACTACCCTCAAACATTGAAAAGAAAACTTCTGGATACCATATGCCAAATACGGGAAGATTTGTCCAAATACACGATTGACCCCAAACGGGATTTCGCACGCAACCGCAAGCTGCCCTTTGTGGGAGTGGACATAGGAAGTGAGCAGCACTATGCCCGAGCCTTTGACTGGCGGGGCTTGGAAGTGACCCGGAAGGTGTTTCATTTCTCCAACAGTTTGGAGGGCTACCAACGCTTTGAGAAGTGGGTGGCAAAGTTACAGGAGTCCAGGCAGAAGGATGTGGTTTTCGTCGGTTGCGAGCCAACGGGACATTATTGGTTCACGTTCGGAGATTATGTCCGGACCAGGGGGATGAAGCTAGTGTTTGTAAATCCCTATCATGTGAAGCAGAGCAAGGAAATGGACGACAACAGCCCGAAAAAGACAGACCAGAAAGACCCTAGTAGGACTCGAACCCACACGCCTTGCGGCACAGGAACCTAAATCCTGGGTGTCAACCAATTCCACTATACCCGCATATTTATTTTTCTCTCTGTTTTTACTCGGGGGGATTCCCGAGGCGGAACATTCTGCTTGTCCCCCATTTATAAAAACAGGACATACCTGCTTTTACCTGGTTAATGGGAAATTCTTCACCGTGGTGACACCACCTAAATCCGGTTCGGTGCTCCGACCTCCTGACGTACCCGCAGGACCAACCCGGCGGCCTCCAGCTCCCGCAAGGCCCGCTTGCAGGCCTGTATGCTGCACCCCAGCGCCACGGCCAGCTCTGCGAGGGGAAATCGGTGGGGTTCAGTTTTGGGCATGGGAAAGGCGCGGCCTGCTGGCCGCGCCTTTGTGGGCGGTGTTCAGTTGCCCCTATGTCAGTCTTTTTCCCGCTGTTTTTTTGTGCGTTCCTTTTCCCGCTGCTGATCTTGTTTTCGAAAAGATGTGATAGATTGAACCGATTCATAGATTAGAAACGCAACTACGCCGACAAAATACATCCTAAATCTGTTGGCTTCCTCTGGCGTATCTTGAGCTGAAATCAAAGCTATAAAGATTGCAGAAAAAATGAGTGACACAACAATATAGAGTACATAAAATAATATGCGCGTCGTTTTAGTATGCGTTCTTCAATAGGTTACGGTCGTTTTATGTCCTTTGAAGCGTCCCCGCTCAAACATTCCTACATCACGACCAGGATATTCCCAATCTGCCCGATGTTTCTTATTGGAAACAAAGCCGTCCTCTAGCGTTTAGGTAATCTTTTCAATTCGAGTATATGAACCGTCTTTGTTAGTCTGGCCTTTCAAGGTTTCTCGTTTCATTATCCCACCTCCTACTCATCATGTTCATGGGCAATTTCATCGCCGCCCGCCGGCTGTGTAAAGTATCCCGACAGAGAACGATTACTGATGATGGGCTTTTCGCCTTGCTTTTTTCTGGGTGTGCTTGCTTCTGGTGTCTGGTTCAGGCGTGGAAATACTCACAATATCTACAATACATTTCGTCCGATTTAGATAGAAAAACGAAACCAGCCCGCGGCACATATCCGGGATCAAAGCATTGTTCTGATATTGCTCCTTCATCTGCCGTAAGCAAATGAAAAAGTGCTGCGGCACATCCTTTCCCTTTTCGGCCAGCCTCCAATTTTCCCATGCGCTTTCCATTTGTGAGCCCGCAATCGCCCCTTCGGAGCAAACTTCTCCTTCAAAAATAACAAGGTCTTTTTTGAAAATATCAAGCCAATGTTTCCAATAGCGCAAAATCCAAAGCAGTGCAACAGCGCCACACAATACAAAAATACATAACGTATCACTGTCCAATATAAGTTGAGGATTTTTTAGGCCAAGAGCGATCACTCCCAAAATCACTACGGCGAAAAACATTTTGGCATTTACTACTCCGAAAATAGAATAACCTTTTGTCCTTCGGTATATTTCTCTCCTGCTCATCGCTTTACCTCCATCCGCTCCCTGTTGGGACAAAATGTCCAAGCGGGCGCGGCCCATCAAATCAATTTCATTTTACCATCCGTGGCAGGAAATGGGAAGTCCCTCGCCGCTCCATGTCCCTGTCCTGCCGCTGGGTGTGGATCTACTCCTGCTGGCGGCGGGCGGTGTCCACAGTGGATTTCACTTGGTACAGCTTATATGGGAAAGAAACTCTTGAGCCCGTTGGGGCAGTCAGGCGAGCGGAACAAAAAGAATATTTTTTAGACACTATGTAAGCACCGCAAGGCCTTATAGCTGTGCGGTGCGTTTTGCTGTCAGTCCCTCGTGTAAGCGTCCACGATACGTACTTCCACTTCCCGGTTCCGCTCTAATGCCTTGCGGAGTTCCGGCACTTCCAGCAGACCTCTGGTGTTGGCGGCGATGAGGATGCGGTTGAGGCTGGCCCCCACCCTGCGGACTTCGTAGATCAGCTTCGGTACATCAACGGACGGGGCTTCCCGGATGACAGCGCCGCTGATACACTGCCGG
>ERZ780144.1313-NODE-1313-length-27841-cov-72.085511_pt1 | contig 27841 bp, 35 predicted proteins | sample MGYA00511380_ERZ780144 | MGnify/ENA primary metagenome ERZ780144 (study PRJEB29588, sample SAMEA1965858) | human gut metagenome | biome: human gut; feature: human-associated habitat; material: faeces | place: Denmark | collected 2008/2010 ... | reverse complement strand
GCCGATCGGCACGGCGGCGCGTCGGCTAAACGTTTAGTCGATCGGCACGGCGGCGCGTCGGCTCGTCGGCTAAACGTAACGAAGGGCCGATTTTCTGGCGTTTCGGCTGCGCGCCGCGCCGTTACGTTTATCGTGTAAATTGGTTGACCAATTTTTAACATTATGTTAAATTTCCGACTTTAGCCGCCGTAACGTCGTGACGATCAACAAGTTACAGCGGTTATATAAAGTGGGATATAAAGTAAACCGCATAACTCGTTGCTCGTCACGACGTTACGCGAAAAATGTGTTTATAAAATTTTTTATAAACACAAAACAGGGGGGTGTCTGAATCCTTATAACGTAGTGATTTACAATAACTTACAAGCAGGCCGCTGCATACCAAAAACCAAGAAAAAAACAGCCTAACCCGTTGGTTTACAAGCCTTTAGGGTCAAAAACGTTGGTATAAACAAAAAAAATTTTGAAAATTTTTGAAAAAACACCCCAGTAGGGGGTCGATTTTTGAAAAGTTTTAAAAAGGCCTTCTTATCCACCACTACTTATGCGTAGTTGTCAAGTTTATAATATAAACCGCTGGTGTAGAACGAGTTACAGCCATTATTAAAGAATTTTAAGAACAACGAATAACGACAAACCGCCGCAACTGTCTGTAAATCAATAACATATTATAACGACATCTACCTAATTGATTTTCAGACTGTTAACTATTTTGTGTTGGGATAACCTTATAACTCGTTGAAAATCAATGCAAATTATCCCAACGTTCAACGGTCTGAAAATGAACGAGTTGCGAAAAAATGTGGGCATAAGTTTTTCTTATACTTTCCTGGCGCGGCATAAGCAAAAATAGGGGTAAAATCGAATAATTTCGGCAAAACGTATAAAAAAATCCAATAGGTATGCCGCGAAAAAACGTTGCCTGGGCTTGCGTATTTCGAAACCTTTTTTTACCTTTGTGATACGGGGGGAACCCCGGGCATATTCAAACGTATTTATTAAAAATTTTTAATTATGACCTCCGCAATCAAAGCCGCAGTCCGCGTGGCCCGCACAGGCGTTACGAAATGTGTAGACGATTTCACGTTCGTCCCCGCCGACGCGCAGACGCGCATGCAATCGGCCCTTGTGTGCGCGGGCTTGGGTAGCCTGCTGGAATAGGGGCTCGCCCCGGAAAATTGAAACGTGCGGATCGTGCCCGCGCCGGGGCGCAATGCGATTTTGCAGAGCATACTAAACCAATCAAACATGAAAAACGAGAAAATGAACAACGTGGAGAACGTTGAGCAGAACGTTGAGCAGAACGTTGAGCAGAACGTTGAGCAGAACGTTGAACGGCAGAAGGCCGCCGCAATTCTGCGGGCCAAACTGCCCGAACTCTGGGCGCACGGCCTGAATTTCGAACGCCGCACGGGCAACTTCTTCACCGCGTCGGTCTACACCGACGACGACGGTATTGAGAAGGTGCGCCGCACCGTCGTGCCGGACGACGAGATTGCGGCCGACGCCATGCCCGGCGTGGCTATCAAGCGCGCCGCCCGCACCGTGCTCGATGCAGAGAAGGGCGCGGCGAAGCTGGCGGCGTGCGTTGAGGAGTGCCGTAAGGCGCTTGCGGACGCAGAAGCGGAACAAGCCGCGCACGTTGACGCGGTCAAGGACGCAACCGCCGCCGTGATGTGCTACGTGATGCCCGAGCGTGTGAATCGTGAAACGCTCGCCGCGAAGGTAGCCGACGCAGAAGCGCGCGCCACGAAGGCCATTTCCGACGTTGAGCGGCTGCGGCAGATGCTGATTGCCGCCGGGATCGATCCCGACGCGGCGAATTAATCCGTCAAGGCACGAATAGCAAAGCACCCGGCCCGATAGGGCCGGGCTTGCTCGCTTTTAGAGGCAAGCCCGGCCCGGAAACGTCCGAACTGGGGTACTATTGAGGTATGCCCGGCGCGCGGCTCGCGGCCGCTCGGACGGCAAAAATCCGATCGAAACGGCCCGAAACGGCCGTTTCGTTCATTTAATTCAATTACAATTATGTTAATAACATTATCGAATTTTGCGGGCGCGCCGGACAAATCCGTGCGGCTCGAGACGATCGTCGCGCCAAACGGCGATGGTAAGACTACGTTAGTAAATGCGTACTATTGGGCGCTTGTCGGCAAAACGTTGGACGGATTCGACGTGCGGCCCGCGGGCCGTCGCGACGTCGTGACGTCTGTAACGTTAGCCGGTTTTGCGGGTGCGGAAATACGTCGCACGTTGACCGCAAAGGGCACGACGTTGTACGTGAACGGCGACGCCTTGACGCAAACCGACTTCGTGCGCGCGTTCATGGAGCGCGGCGTAGACGTCGAATTTGCCGCCACTTGTGCGGACGTCAACACACTAACCGCCGGTACTGTGACATCGGACCAGTTGCGTAAATTGTTAGCACGTGTGGGCGTTATGGATAACGGCGAGGCCGACGCGCTACGCAAAACGTTATCCGGGTTGCGCGCGTCTCGTGCGGACGCGGAGCGCTTCGCCGTGCTTAACGTGGCAATCCCGACGCCGACGTGCGAACCGTTGACGCGCGCGGAAAGCGAGTTCGCAGATAGGTATGCGCGCGACGTTATGCGCGTTCGCGAGGGTATCGTCTGCACGTGCCCGACGTGCGGGCACGGCTATTCCGCGGTTAAGGTGCGCATGATACGCGCGGAGTATTACGAGGCGCGCGTGCGTATGACGGAGAACAAAGAGGAGAATGCGCGGATCATGGAGAAACTGAACGCTTATAAGGCGGAGCAAGACGCAATCGAGGAGGCGCAGAGCGTTGTAGCACGTGCGCAACGTGCGCGCGGAGCGTTGATCGACATTGACGAGAAAATAGCGACAGTTGAGGCACAGTTACGCGAGGCCGACAAAAACGCTATTCTCGCCGATATGCCGGACGGTTGGTCGATCGAGACAGACAAAACGTTCAAAACGTCGGGACGGACGTCCAGCACGTGCACGTTGACGTACAACGGCATACCTCTAAAAAGCGTGAACCGCGCAGAGCGTGTGCGGCTAGTCGTAGAACTTCTCGACGCTGCGCGCGCCCGTAAAGGTATGCAGGCGTTCCCTATCATCGTCGACAACGCGGAGAGCGTGCAGAAAATAGACGTGCCGAACGTGGTTCGGTTAAGCGTCGGATAATTGTGTAATACAGCCCCGGAAAATTGAAACGTGCGGATCGTGACCGCGCCGGGGCGCGAAACGTTCGGATAGTCTGAACGTAAACTAAAACTTTTATTGTTATGAAAACGCTTAAATTTTCGTTTGATCTGAATTGCAAATTTTCGGTTTACGTGCCCTCAACGGTAAACGTTGATAACATCGACGAAGAGGCCGCCGCACGTATGAAAGAGTACGTTTTAGGTCGTCTCGCGTCGTGGTTCGGAGGTGCGACAACAACGCCCGCTGTCGGCGCGTGGGTAACGGAGGCCGGAAAGATCGTATACGAGAACGTCAATATCGTATACGCGTATTGCACGAGCGAGCAGGCCACAGAACGTTTTAAGGATGTAGTGGAACTGTGCGAGGTAGTGAAGCGTGAAATGTCGCAGGAGGCCGTCACATTGGAGTATAACGGCCAGGTGAAATTCATCTAACGTAAATAATACAGCCCCGGAAAATCGAAACGTGCGGATCGTGCCCGCGCCGGGGCGCAAGAAACGTTCGGATAGTCCGAACGTAAATTAAAACTTTATTGCTATGAACAAAGAACGATTTATCGCTATTTCAAAAGCGCAAATTGGAGAGTACGTCGCGTTTTGCGGCTATCTTAACGTCTTACTCGACGTTGCGGAACAATTAGACGGCAAAACGTTGAACGTAAGATTCAAAAAAGCCGTCGATGCCGCGTGCGAGCAGGTGTACAACCCTAACACAAACGTATCATCCCCGAGGTTTGGTATTTCAACCGAGGTTCGTCGATATGAGACCTGGGAAAACGGGCGACGAGTTTCCTATCAACGTTTGTGGTTCACGTTTTATATGTGCAATCGTTGGATCGCTCTCGGTAAGGATAAGAACGGAGTTACGAACGGAACGTATATCGACGGCGATATGAATTTATCGTTTTTCGTCGACGGGGGAGTTACGTCGGAAAATCGTATTTGCGCTCAAGCGATACGCGAAGCTGTTATCGCTAAAATAAAAAACGTGCGGGAAACGGTAGCGATTCTTATCGACGCGATTGACAGGTACGACTATTACCAAGAAGTGATAGCCGAATTACGTGATGCGATCGGCAATAGCGTTGCGCAGGTTAACCCTAAATTCAGACCGCAAGAACTTACGCGGTTCGCGAGCAACGAATCGTTGGAAAAAGGGTGTAAAACTATAATTGACAGAGTATGTGGGCTTCAGAAGTAATGTTACGCGGATTTGATCGCGTCGAAGACGTTCAGTTTAGACGTTACGTCGGGTTAGTCAATACAGCACAATCACGTTTTGAAGTGTATCATAATGGAGAGTTGTTGCTGTACGTGCGCGATCCGAAGTTTGGGAGATGTAAGCCCTACGTGCATATATGCCGTAGACGCTTCACACGTTCGGTGGTTGAATTTATTAACGAGTTCCTCGGAGGTATCGGTTGCGTCAACAAATTTACGGTTATTGGCAGCAAGTTAGGCGCCGCCGGAGAACGCAAGATCGAGCCTAAATACTGTATTACGTGGCCGACGAATTTATAGCAGGCCTGCTCCGGAAAATCGAAACGTGCGGATCGTGACCGCGCCGGGGCACGAGAAACGTTCGGATAGTCTGAACGTAGATTAAATTTTTATTATCATGATTAAAACAACGTATGTCGACACGTGGGAGGAACCCACGTCGTTTGAGGACTTCATTGAGAGTCTGCGGTACAGTAGCATCGCTCAACACGCGTGCGTTATAACCGGGCGTCTCGGATTGTGGAACGTCCTGCTGGAGATTGTTCCGACGGTGTGCGAAACACTGGTAGACGCTATCTACAAGTGCGTAAATAAATGCGACGAGTGCCGCATATCGCAACACGCTTCGACTATCATCGTCGAGGGTTTTCACCACGACGGAACAAATAGGTTCGAGATTCACGTATTAAACGAGAAAGGACGTAACGCCGACGAATCGCGTTGCGACCTCTCGCGTAGGGAGTATCACTTAACACTTAAAGATTATTTAATATGCTTGCAGTAGGTTACGGAAAGTTCGGTATCACGAACACCGGCGTAAAAGTTCGAGTTTACCGCGCCGGTAGAATGTCGGAACATGAGTTCGGGTCGTTAAGCGCGGCTTTACGTTTCTGCGATGAGAATCTCGTGGAAACGTGTAAAGTGGACGAGGTAGAGGTAGAAGGGACAGTAACAGTACGCCCCACCGTTAGCAAAGCAGAGATTGTGCTACCCCTCCGAACGTTGGACGATGTTATTAATGAGATGTAATATGAGTACGTTCGACAAGTACGTGGCGGTTACAACCACGGTTCATGCTAATTACGTGCAGACGACGGTAAGGTTTCAATGGAGCGAGTGCACGTATAAAGAGTACGGTTTCGGACGCTTGTCTATACCGAGGACTATTTTCAACGCCTCCGACCGTTTAGAGGTATGCGAGGTATACGCTAACGATATTCTCGACGAGAAGTTAAACGGTTTCCCGGAGAACACGTACATCCGAATACGCTATATGTTTGGCCGCGATCGACGTTACAAAGTGACGGAAGCGAGATACGGTGGTCCGGACGGCGTACACGACCTCATACGTGCGTTCGCACCGGAGGTTCCTGACGTAGTAAAGGAGAAGGTGCTCGAAAATTTTGTGCGTAAAATAGACGATGGCGACGTCGAGGGGCTACTCACGATCGTGCGTGCGCTTAAAGTCGCCAGCGGATCAAAATCATTGAAAGAATGAACGTAAATATCTTAAAGTCTGGGAGTAGCGGCAACTGCGTTGTGATAGACGACACTATCATTATAGACGCTGGCTACTGCCCGGAAGTAACACCAAAAGGCCGGGCTGTGTTAGTTACGCACAGCCACAGCGACCACGTGAAATGTTTGGACAGGTTTGCCGACTTGCCGATTTATACGTCGAAGCAGACCGCGGATACGTTGTCGTCTCGCTATCCGTTCATACCGTTTAATATCCTCAAAACGGTGGAGGACATGTCTGTTTTTGGTATGGTAGCTCCGACGTATCGTATTCCGTTCGACGCTAAACCGGGGGAGGAGTACCTCGTGCGCGCGGTATTATTGAACCACGACGCTCCGTGCATCGGATTCGACATTCAGCACGACGGAGAGCGTATATTGTACGCTACGGATTTTAGCGCGTTCCGGGAAAATATCAACGTGCGTGACTACACGGCGCTGTATCTCGAATGCAACAATACGTTGCAGTACTCGGACATGGCGGACGTATTTTTCTCGGAGGCCGAGCCAAAGGATGGTTTTCATCGACGTAAATCGTTTCGCAATCATTGCAACGCGTCGTACCTGTACCACCTGTTCGAGAGCGCAGGGTTCTCCGAGAGCAACCCGTGCGACATACCTCTAACTCTTTTGCACAAATCAACGTATTACTATTCGACTACGCCGGAGGAAATAGTCCGGTTGTGCCGGATAGCGAACGTAAAAAACCCACTTTTATAAACACTTAACAACTTAAACGTATGGACAGATTCCAGATCAAGGGTGCGCCGACGTGCCGCATCGTCTACCCGAACGGTTTGTTCGAGAAAAAACAAGTAAAGGGCGGGGTGGGAGACCCCAAATACAGCGCGATCATTTTGATCCCGAAAGACGACGAGGCGAAAGTCGCGCAGATCAAAGAACGTTTCGCCGAAGCGTTCGACAACCTGCGTAAGCAGGGATTTACGGGCAAGACGCCGAAGAGTATCAACCCGAAAAACTGCTGTCTCGAGGACGGGGACGACTACGCAGACGAAAAGGAGGGTGCGGAGGATTTCCGCGGCTACCTGCGTCTCAAAGTTTCGAGCAAAACGGTCCGCCCGATCGTTGTGGACAAGCAGAAGCGCGTGATCCTCAACGGCGTGCCCATCGCCGGGCTGGACGTTGAGCGTATTTCCGACGAGGAGCTCGGGAGCGGCGACTACATCTTTGCGAACGTCCAATTTTGGACGTACTGCAACTCGACGGCTCAAGGCATCGGATGCAACGTGCTTGCGGTGATGCGCATGGCTCCCGGCGATCCTATCGGAGGCGTATCGCATAACGTAGACGACTACATCAGCCCCGAGGGGTATGAGTAGACCGACATACGTGGGGCACGTAGTTCGATCGAACAAGACAGGCGACACCGGTCTCGTGATAAGCGAGACCGGGTCAACCGTAAACGTTAAACTATCCGGCGTCGTCAAGACGTTACGAAAAAAGGACGTTGCGATCATACGTTAACATGATCGGATCCCGGAACGGAGCGCACGGTTATCCGTGCGTGCGGGACCGTTACCCGCACCGGGCCAAACCACTAAAACGTGAGTATATGACACTATTTTTAGACTTCGAGACGCGAAGCGCCGCAAACCTGCAAGCCGCGGGCGCCCACAGGTATGCACAGGACGCCTCAACGTCCATATTGTTGTTATCGTATGCGTTCGACGACGACCCGGTTAAGACTACCGCGATTATACCGGAGGGCGTGTACGAGGCGTTGGCAAACGACGACGTTTTGAAAGTTGCGCACAACGCGGAATTTGAAATGGCGATCATCCGGCACGTTATGGGCATCCCCGTGAATCCCGCGTGTTGGTTCGACACCGCGTACCAAGCCGCGTATCTCGGCTACCCTCGTGCGCTCGACCACCTTGCAAAGATGCTGCGCACGAAAAACAAGGCGTCGTCGGAGGAAATGATGTTTTTCTCCACACCGCGAAAGTCAAAAGACAAGACGATAACGTTCAATGAAATGCGTGATTTCCCCGAGGAGGCCGTGCGTTTCATCGAGTACTCACGTATAGACGTAGAGGTTCTGCGCGAGATTTATCGTGCGATGCCGCCGCTACCTGTTCAAGAACTATTCGCTATGCGTTATACGTTTGAGATTAACTTCAACGGAGTGCCGTTTGACCTCAAACTCGCGTATAATATCTACAAAAAGTCTTCCGAGTATTCGGAGAAAGCAGGGCGGATAGCAAAGGAGAAGTACGGTATTGACAACCTACGTTCGCCAAAACAGGTGCAACTTGCGCTGTTCCGTGAACGTGTCGTGCTGACGAGCCTCAATAAAAAAGAACGTGAGGGCGTGTCGCATGAAATTCTTGACTTACGGGATCAAGCTACGGGCGCGGCGTTCTCAAAGATAATGAAAGCGGCAGAACGTATATGCCCCGACGGGCGTTTACACGGTGAGTTCGTAGGCTACGGAGCGCACACCGGGCGCTGGAGTAGCCGGGGTGTGCAGCTTCAAAACTTCCCTCACGGTAGCGACGACGCAACCGCAGACCTTGCTAACGTGCGCAGCTACGACCACCTGCGTCAGCATCTTCGACTGTGCATATACGCCGGGTCGACGTCCCGTTCGTTCGTATGCGCCGACCTTTCACAAATCGAGGCCCGTATAGTGGCGTGGCTCGCCGCGTGCGAGTGGCGTATGAAGGCGTTCAAGAACGACGAGGATATTTACTCCCGCTCGGCCGAAAAAATGTTCAATATTGAAAACGTGCACAAAGGTATGCCGGAGCGTCAGATGGGAAAGTGCGCCGAGCTCGGCCTCGGCTACGGCGGGGGTGCCGGGGCTATTCAACGTATTGCGCCCGACTTTTACCGAGAGCAAGGTGAGACTAAAGTATCGGAGCTCGTGCGCGTATGGCGGGGCGCAAATCCCGAGATTTGTCTGCTGTGGCGGTTGATCGAGAAAGCGTTTCTCGAAGCTATGAAACGAGGTCTTGCGAAGCTACAATGCGGACAGACGTTCTTAACGTTTAAGTATGACGGCCGTACCGCGGGTATTCAGCTACCGAGCGGCCGATCATTGTACTATCGTGGCACGCACGTTGAGAATGGCACGATCTTCTACCTCGAATATTCTCGGGGAGGTGAGAACGCGGTCCGCACGAAGATGTGGGGCGGGACGTTGCTTGAGAACGTAACACAGGCTATCGCACGCGACGTGCTCGTTGACATTATGCAACGTGTCAAAAACAGAGACGAGGATAGCGAATGCGTAGGCTCGGTGCACGACGAAATTTGGTACGTCGCGCGCGACGGCGAAACGACGTTGAACGTCTTGCTGGAGGAGATGGCTCGCCCTATCTCGTGGGCTCCCGGCCTCGTGACAAAAGGTGATGGATTTACGGATTTCAGATACGTGAAATAATATGAGTGTGTATGACATAGCGTTCGGCTTAAAGCGTTCGCAAACCACCACGAAGCAATATCGTCTCGAATGGGGCGAGATCGTGGAGCGTTTACGAAACGTAACTCGAACCGACGAGACGATGAAACAGTACGCCGAAATGAGTAAAACCCAGCGCGTCGACGTAAAGGACGTGGGGTTTTTCATCGGTGGCCTGTGCACAAAAAGGAAAGTAACCTACCGTCAGTTGCTCGTAATAGACATAGACGAAGCGGCTGACACCACGTTGCCGAAGTTGCGCGAATGGCTCTCCGGCAAATCCTACGTTATACATAGCACGCATAGCTCAACCCCAGAGGAGCCTCGCTTTCGTGTGGTTGCGCCGCTTAATCGTCTCGTGCTTGCAGACGAGTACGGAGCTGTCATGCGTGTGTTGCACGATAAGTTCGAGATACCTATCGACGTGGCTACGTTCGATTTCAACCGGATCATGTTCTTGCCGTCTATCCCAAAGGACGCGGAGTATTTTTTCGAGACGGAGGAGGGGGACGAGTTGGACGTGACGAACCTTGTCGCACAGCTGGATAATTGGCAAGACTTATCGAACGTACCTGTCCCGGAGAAAGTACACGTACAAGACCCAAAGTACAAAGGTGGTTTGATAGGTGCGTTCTGCGCAAAGGTGTCCATACGTGAGGCCGTAGAAACGTATCTCTCGGACGTGTGGCGTAAAGAGAGCAATGGACGGTATACGTTAATAGGCGCTACCACGGTAGGTGGCGGCGTTATCTACGAGGACAAATACCTTTACTCGAACCACTCGTCAGACCCATACCTCGGCAGGTGTCATAACGCTTACGATGCGGTACGTCTGTACAAGTTCGGCGAGGGGCGACAAGGCGAGGCGGCTATGGCCTCGTTGTGTGAAAGCCTCGGCATACGTGCGGACAGCGGAAAGGCTCACCGATTGACGATCGACGGCATGGACGACGAGGACGCGAAAGCGATACTTACTGAACGCTTGGAAGTCGACAAAAACGGAAATCTCGAAAAGACGCTTAAAAACGCACAAACCATATTAAAATACGATCCGGAGATTCGGGATATTTTTGCGTATGACCTGTTCAGCGAGGCGCCGGTGCTTAAGCGAACACCGTCGTGGCGGTCGTTCGACATAAAGCCGGAGAGCGAGGACTGCAAGAACATTCAGACATACACGGAAATGACCGACACGGATGAAAGTTACTTACGTTTGTATTTCGAGGACAAATACGGATTTGATGCCCGGGCTGTGTTGACGGACGCCCTCAATATCGTGGAGCATGAAAACGCTTTTCATCCCGTGCTCGACTACCTCAACTCACTTACGTGGGATGGAGTGCCGAGGCTGGCAACAATCTTCATAGACTGTTTCGGTGTGGCGGATTCCCTGTACGCACGCGAGGTAGGTATTAAGTTCTTTACCGGCGCTGTTCGCCGCGTGTTCATACCTGCCTCTAAAATGGACTACATACCTGTGCTTGTATCGGAGGAGGGCTTCGGTAAGTCGAAGTTTATCCGACGCATGGCGAAGTTGTGGGGCTCCGACACGTTCTACACGTTTAACGGTAGCAAAGAGGCGTATGAACAGTTGCGCGGCGTGTGGATCATGGAGATACCGGAGCTCAACGGTGTTCAAAGTCGTAGCACCAACAGTCGAAAAGCGTTCGTCACAAAGGGCGAGGATAGATACAGATCTGCGTATCTGAAGTACACAAAAACTTACAAACGTCAGTGCGTGTTTATCGCCTCGTCGAACGACGTTGTGTTCCTCGACGATCCGTCGGAGGACGGCAGACGTTGGTGGGGACTAATGTGTAATAAGGATCGTGTTAAGGTTGACATTCACAAAGATACGTTCCTCGATCTCGTGGATCAATATTGGGCCGAGGCCGTCCACTACTACCTGCAAGGCGTCTTACCTGTTCTATCCCCGGAGGCCGAAGAGGAGGCGAGACAGATACGTTTGATCCACAAGTCGGAAGATTCCGAGATCGGAGCGCTCTCCGATTATCTGAATATGCCCGTCCCACCGGATTGGAGACGTATGACAGCGTTCGAGCATAAATCCTATTGGAACAACCAACGTGAGGCGTGGACAGGCGAGCCGCGTGAGTGGATTTGTACAACCGAGGTAGCCCGCGAATTTTATGAGTACGAACGTAAAGATATGACCCCGGCTATCGGACGTAAGGTCGCGGATTCTATACGTCGAACCGGACTGTTCGAGCAGACCACAGTAAGTAAACGGTTCGGCGAGTACGGATCGTGCGTAGCGTGGTTACGAAAAGTTAAACCAAAACAGCAAAAGAAAAATGAGGAGAGTAAAACCGAAGACGTACTTATTGACGCTGGAATATATAACAAATAAATACGGCGTACCTCGGCAGGCCGTCGAGGGGTTGTGTCGATACGAGCCGTTCGGCATCTTGGCTTTGTACGTTGCGAACCGGGTGGAGGAGTTGACAGATATTCGGACGACCAGCGAGAGGTTTGTCGCGATAAGCGAGGAACTTGATCACGATGTTCACGTGTCGATGATTCGGTACTTCTACTATAAGAGATTCTATACGACAAAGCTCGCTCCGCGAAACGAACGTCTCGTGCTCCAGACCTTGCGGGATAATTTTGGTGACAACAAGTTTTGGATGGATGCACTTAAATACGTTCAGCGTGGATGCGTTGATCTCACAGCAGAGTACATGCTTCGCAAAGGTTGTCTCGTTAAGGACATAGCGGCGGACCTACTAATATGTGAAAGTACAGTACGAGTTATACGTTCGACATGGGTACGATCTTAAACCTCTCGAAAGAACGCATGGGCGCTATGCAACGGCTCGCGGCCCGTGGATGTCGTATAATCGAGATGCAGGACGAAACCGTGGAGGAGGTCGTGCGCGTATACGACGAGACTAAAAACGTCTATTGCGTTATAGTCGACGAATACGATGACCCTGTTAAAATTAACGATGTTATAAACGCTGTTCAGTGCCCCGTAGTAACACCGCGTATCGAGGTTCTTGTGGACACTGGTCAGGTAAATTTTGTAGAGTATGAGTGACATTTTGCAAAGGTCGCACGAAGCTACGCTTCGGCGATTAAAGAAACTTCGAGATGCTAAAAAAGCGTCTCGTGCGCTCGAACGTAGGAAAGCGTGGATTATGAAACCAGCACCGGAGGCTACCGTCGCGAGAAACTTGCGCGACGCCATAAAGAAAGCCAACGGGCTTATTCTGAAGGTTCACCCACTTACGTTCAAGGGTGTGCCGGACTATCTTGTCCACGTCGGCGGTAGAACTTTTTACGTCGAGACAAAAACGACGGGGAAAACGTGTTCCCCGGCACAGAGAGAAGCGCATAAGATACTGAAAAAGTACGGTGTTGAGACCTACGTTCTTGATAGACGTATAGTAGAACTCGACGAGCTGTTCATGTATTCCTACAAAACCTATGAGACAAACCCGAGCTCTCGGTATTACCGTGAGTTCACAAACGAAGATAACGATGGAGAATAATGTAACCTGGGAGGCATCCCTTAACAGACTGCTTGCTACGGTAGAGGTGGTAGCAACGAACGTAAAAGGCCGTCATTGGCTTGTAGCCGGAGACGCTTTCGATTCAACGCACACTCTGTTGGATCGTGTATGGAAAACCCTGCTCGACGGAGCGGATAAAATCGCCGAGACGATGAGAGTACTTGCCATGACACCGGAAACAAGCTCGAAAGTGTGGCGAGATCGGTCGTACATCCAACCGGACGACTTGTTGGAGACGAAACGTCTCAACAACACGTACCTGTTCTCGGAGGACACACGTAACGAACTCAATACGATCATCGCAATCGTTCACGACGTCATCGCGGAGCCGGACATGGACGCCACGTTCGAGAGCGATCTGACCGCGTTCACATCGGAGTTACGTCACCACATTTTGTTCCTCGACGGAATGATTCAAAACTGGAACTACGCGAAATAGTATGGAACTGAACGATTATCAACGCAAAGCAATGTCGACGATGATCGACAGTTGCAATAACGACACGTATATGTTTTTCGGCCTCGTAGCCGAGGTAGGAGAACTGTGCGAGAAAATAGCGAAGTGGAGACGTAAACGGTTCGCAAGTATCGACGGTAACATGGTCGTACTCGATACGTTCGATACCGTCGAGGTAGAGCGAAATCGTGCCGAGTTAATGAAAGAACTTGGCGACATTCTTTGGTTTGTTGCAGGCCTTGCAAACCGCATGGACTTCTCCCTCGAAGAGGTCGCGCAAATGAACATAGACAAGTTGTCCCAACGAAAGCAGAACGGGACGATCGTAACGCATACCGATCATTAACATGGTTGAACTACTTGACCACCAAAAAGCGATAGTACGTGAGGAGATTCAACGAAAGAATCTCCTCGTCGTCGCACCTATGGGGGCAGGTAAGACGTTGGCAACGCTGACTGCACTCACCGCTTTAATAATAAACCCACAAGAGCGCGTAAGAAATATTCTAATCGTAGCGCCGAAACGTGTGGCACGAAGCGTGTGGGTGCAGGAGGCGGCCAAATACGACATGCCCCTTAATATACGTTTTTGCGACCGTGCGCTCGACGTGAAGCTATTTTTGTGCGAGCCTACAACGCACCACATAGCCGTGTGTAGCGTGACGCGCATGGAAGAGATACCGCACGGTTGCTGGGACTGCGTGGTGATGGACGAGAGCACGCTGTTCAAACACCACCGATCAAAACGTAGCAAAGAGATACGTCGTATCTGCAATAAAGTGCCTCGACGTATAGAGTTATCCGGTACACCGGTTCACGGCGGGTACGAGAATTTGTGGCACCAATGTTTTCTGCTCGACGGAGGGGCGGCTCTCGGTAAAACGCTCGGTTCGTTTCGGGAGCGCTTTATGCGCGTCAAATATCAAGTCAACGGCGTAGTTACGGTGTTCGAGGCCGACCCGTTGAAGATACCGGAATTGTTCAAAGCGTTGAGACCGCTGGTTTACGTCGTCGACTACAAAGCAAACCTCCCGGAATGCCTATTTAAGAACGTGTACGTTGACTTGCCTCGCAAAGTTCTGAAGCAATACGAGACGCTGGAGCGTGATTTCGTTTTGACTTACCAAACGGAATCCGGTATGAATCCGTATGCCAACTCACGAACCGTCGTAGCGTTTTCGAGCTCTTCGCTCGGTATCAAACTACGTCAAATAGCGTCGGGTTGCTTGTACGACGACGAGGAGCGCACCTCGTACACGGTTATGCACTCGGAGAAAATATCCGCTCTTAAAGAGATACGAGAAACGTATGACGGGGGTATACTCGTGGTTTACCAATTCAAAAGTGAGCTGAACGAACTACAAACCGCGTTTCCCGAGGCCGGGCGTATCGAGACCAACGAGGACGTGGAACGATGGAACCGTGGAGGTATGGGTATGGCGCTTGTGCATCCCGCAAGCGTCGGACACGGATTGAACTTACAATTTGGAGGACACGTTATTGTGTGGTTTAGTCTAACGTATGACGCCGAGTTGTACGCACAGCTAAATAAACGACTTCACCGAAACGGCCAAAAAGAGACCGTGAGTATCGTTCACTTACTTGCAAAGGGGACGATAGACGAACGTGTACTAAAAGTATTGGAGAAGAAAGAGGATCACGCTATTAACTTGACTAAAAATGTTTAGGATTTCAGACGAACTGTACAGCAGGATAGCAGAGGCCATTTATGAAAAAGTAGATTGGGACGATGCTTACGTCTCGCTCATAAAATTCTTCAAATGCGGTGACGGAGAACTATATTTTGCCATCTCGTCGCTTGTAACGTTCTCCGAATCGAACAATGTGGACGGTATCGAGCGAACGATAACAGACCTTGCTGTTTTATCGTGCGGGGTGGAATATATGCGCGTGGATGATACTATCGTTGTGACGGACTTCGATATTTCCGAGTTGAAGAAATTTTTATAAACGCAAAACGGGCCTCTATACAACAACCGTATAGAGGCCCGTTTTGCGTTTATACGTCGTCAGAACGCGACCGCACCCACAGGTATGTACCCGTTGATACTTTTGGCCAACGTCACGCCGATGTACACCGACGCTGTTAGCGGTTGCGTTAGCATACCCGTTGGCGAAGCGACAGGCTGTGAAAAGTTTAGCGTAACCGTGGCGCTTCCGCTCGAAACGTGGAAAGACAGCGGTATTATGTCGGGGAAATTCGGGAAGTTGCCGTTGAGGTTTATACCGAGCGACACGTTAGACGCAAGTCTTACAGAGCTCACCTTGACGGAGTTGTCTATGCCGCCGGCGCTTACGATCGTAGACAGCGGTACGGTCGACGTTCCGAGGGACAAAGTAAGACCGGCCCATCCTATACGTTTGTGCGGCTGGGATAGCTGTGCGTCCGACACGGCACCGTTCGCTATCCGCGTTCCGGTGATAGCGCCGTTTGCGATCTGCGGACCTGTGATGGACATCGGCTTAAGCATACTTGCGGGTATGTCGCCCTGCGTCATCATCATGGCGCACCGGAAAACCTCTACGGCCTCGGCGATAGGAATGCTGAAAAGGAACGTCGATGTGTCCGATTTCTTCCCCGTTACGATGTTGTAGGACGAGAACTGTTGACTTGCCCCGCCCTCGATAACCCGCACGTCGCCGGACGGCACGGTATCGACGTATACGTTTCCTCCGACTGAAATTTTGTCGGAGGTTGACGCCGGGTAGTAGTACAACTGTCCGCCGTAACTTAACGCCCCGGCGCTGAACGTATTGTCGGCTTGCGGATGGAAGCCCCAAAGTATAACCGGCGTACTTTGCTTGGGCCCTGCGACGAAAAGCGAGCCGATTGCAGCCCACAGGTCCTGCAAATCAGACAGACGTAAAGGGCGCCCCTTCCCGGGATTTGCGGAATTAAGCGTTAGAATGTTAGCCATCACTCAAATTTTAAGGTGTATGCAACGTAGAATGGTAATAAAAGTTCAAGATACGCTTGAACTTCGCTTTGGCTTGCCCCGTTAAGCGTTATGATTATTTCTCCAGCGTTTGCCGCGGGGGTGTACGGGATGAGAGGGTCGCCTGTTGGCGGGTACGAGTACGGCGTTTGCAGCGGGCTCGTGTCGTCATACGATACAAATACCTCATCGACGTATTGATTAACCGTCATAGTGGCTCCCGTTATAGCGTTTATGAGCCGCGATATTTGATCCGCGCTGTTCGTGCACTCGGCTATGGCGAGTGCTATAAGTCGGGCCCGTCTGAACGTTTGAGATACGAACGGTAGGCACAAACAAAATACAAACTTGTATAGCGTTGACATACTACCGTCCGACCTACCGCTGAACTCTCGTAGCAAGAACGCTACGAGTTTGGGCATACAGATGTACCGGAACATCACGAGATAGTTTTAATCATGTCCACTGTAATAGGTGTAGCGAACGTAAAGGCCCCGTTCAGAAGCTGGAATACACCCTGCGTAGGGTACACGTGATTTGTTGAGCCGGATAAGCTCACTTCTGACGCGACGGGATTTCCGAAACCGACAGCCCGCACACCTGCAAACTGCTGGATCACGTCCGAGATTTCGGTGAGCGTGACGGTGTTACTCGTGCGTAACTGCGCCTCATGATTCAGTAAGTTCTGCGTTATCTGCGCTACGGCGTCCCCCGCGTCGACGCCTCGCTCCACGTAGATAACCATGTACGGGTCGGAGATTTGCGCTACCCGCAGGGATGTTATGTTCAGATTAAGTCCGAGCGGCTGGAACGCGGAAAAGTACGTTTTGAATGAGGCAAGTTCGTCCGACGTCAGCGCCCGAAGATGGCCGTCGTCCCCGAGTGCATTTACAAGCAGAGTGTACTGCGGGTATGTTCCTACAATATAGGCCTGCTTGATAATTTGTTTCTCGGTGTCTACCGTCTCGTAAAAGGCGGCTTGGCTTATAGGATCGTAGGAGAGTTGATCCCCGTTTTGGAACGCAACGGCTTTACGACGATAGTATTCTATCGTCGTAACACGTTGATTCGCCAAAGCGGCATTTATGACGTTGAGCGTGTTCTGACGCTCAAGCGCCTCGGCGTCGGCAAACGTACCTACAACGTCAATGATCTTTGCTTCGATCGAGGCGTTGCTATCGGTTAAGTTAGGGACGAGCTGTTTCAGCGCGTTCCATATCGTAGATACTGCTCCCATACGTTTTATTGCATGAATAAATCCCAACCTCTTTGTACCTCGGTGATGTTAGCCTCCACTCCGTTTTCCACACGAGACATTGCGGCCACGATCGGAACCATCACGTCCTTGTTCGTCGACGTGATACGGCTGTTCTCCGGAACCCCGGATTCCGAGGACACGGCGCGTATATACGCTTCTGTGTCGTTGTTGTCTTTCGGCGGAGCCCACCTTGAGATCATGGCACGTATTGTGGACAGGCCATACTTCTTTTGGTAGGTGTTGAGCGTCACAAATATGGCGCGATAGCCATACTCGATGCTCTCGAACTGCTTAAACGACGGGTCGGCCGACGGTTTGATCTCCCCGAGAAAATTGTCGCTATTCTGACGAATGTTTCCGGGGTTATTGTTTCGTAAACCTCGTGACATGGTAATTTAGAATAAAAGTTTTACGATAAAGAAGTGCACAGTACCACCCAACGCAGTACCGATGAGGTTACACGTAAAGTCTACCCAATCCCACGACTTGATAGACTTCGAGGCCTGTACGTCTTTAGCCTCCGTGGTAAGCGACGCACCCACGCCTGCCTGCCAACCGAATACCGACGACAAGACGAAACATCCGAGAATGTGGATGTACCGATTAGATTCTTTGAGCCACGATATGACACTCATACTGTATAAAATTTTGTTATGGTCTACCACGTAACCATAGTATCCGCGTACCCCTGCGCCTGCTCGATAATTGGTTGCAGGGCCGCAAGGTCAGTCGTGAACGGGGCCTTGTCTTTAGCCAACTCGTTGTAGACAGTTGATACGGTTATGTCGAGCTCTTTTCCGACAAGGCCCGGCGTCCACGTTTGACCTATGTCGTTTACGTCGCTTCCCGGTGACGGCATATCGGAAAAACCGATACGGGCGCCAGCAGGTAACTGTTGCAGGATGGCCGGTACACCGGCTAACGACCCGTAAAGGTTGAAAGCGAGGTCGATAATTGTAGTGTTCGGATCAACTATCATACGTCCCTTTGAATTGAATATCGTTTTCCGATAAAGTTATTGATACGTTCGAGGCACCATCAGATTCTGCGGCACGAACCGCCTCGGAGATCACCGCGCTGGCCGCCGAACTACGTTGGTTCACAATGCGCGAGCCGAGTTGGACGCCCACCTCGGGGTACGTTACACGGCATACCTGTGACATAGCTATGAGGGCGACGTTTTGGTTACTCGTGTCGGCGACGACAAAGCTACCGTTTGACCCGATAACTATGTCGTTATCGTCGAAGTTGAAGAATAGAGCGCTTATCATTGTAAAACGTTTTTATTCTCGTAGTCGTCGTTAGAGAAGTCCTGTACTTTGATCTGCGTGAATATCGTACCCGTGGTTGATCCAGAGCCGGAGCTCGTGCTGACAGGGTGCGAGTGCGTTGCTATGTTCGCTTGGATCTGGTTTATCTGTGCGCACAGGCTGTTTAACGCTTTCGTCAACCGTCCGACCTCTACCAACCCGCCGAGGTCGCCCCCATTGAACGTGATCGTTGATCCCGACACGTTTATCGACGCCTCGGAGGTTGTAAAATTTATAGTGTCGTTCTCTGCGTCTAACGTAGCACTTACGTCCCCCGATATGATCTCGATGTACGCTATCGCGGACATACCTACAAAGATAGGAGTGTTCAAGTTGCTGTCGAGGAACGCGATGGCGGCTTGTGACCCAACAACCGGTATGACGGTTATACCCCCCGAATCGATGGGCAGGAACGAGAGCGGTACGGGGAACGTGTTAGTATCCTCGTATATGAATACGTTTGCTACACCAGCCTCTTTGTCCACAGATGCGACCGTCACAGACGTTGTGCGTAGCCGTGAGAACTGTCTCGCTAACTGACGACCAAACGTTGCGCCTGCGTCTTCTATTTGATCGTATTTCATATTGCGAATACTTTATCTGTTACTGTCAACGTCTGAAAGTACCCCGAATCGCTACAAGATAACTCGTATTCAAGGACGTAGTAATTACCGCTCAAATCGGCGAACAGCGTATGGTTCAACTGAACAGACTGCAACGGTTCGATCTTTGGATACAAAGGTACAACTATGCGACCTTTGTTACGCAGACCCTGCATGGACAGAAGTTGTCTGTCCGCCGCCGCTTGTAACCCCTCTATGGTCTTAAGCGGCGAGTAGGAACAAATAGTTTCGGCGTACTTTTTATCGAGTGCGCTTTTCTGTTTAACGCTACGAGAGTTGCGCATACCTCCGATGGCCGTGTATCTTCTACCGTTTTTCAACGTGCCTGCTACCCGTACTTCGTAATTGATAAATCTGCTATCTTCACGTATGAGATTGGTATCAAACACGTTGTAACGGGTGTCAAGCTTCTCCGCTGGTCTTGTTGAATCTTTAGTAAGGGCTCCAACGTAAAGCTCTCCGTTATCCGTCACGCCGCCGTACAGATACATTTGCTGCATGATACCTTGAACGGTATCGTAGGGACTACAGTCTACCGGATTATTAAACGGGAATGTGCCCGTCTCCGCTTGAACGTATGGTCCCCCGGTCACATACCTCAATTCGACCACGTTTTTACTGAACCCGGCGTTTTCACGCTCCTTTTTGAACGCTTCGTTTGCAATCGGTATTATATCGTTTGCAATTTGAGACATAGTTACGTCTCCCCACGTTTTCTGAATCCGACCAAACTTTAACGCAAAGGTCATATCCCGAGCGTAGATCGTCATAGGAAATCCCTCGACAATCTGCTCGATGAAACCATGAAACACGGTAAGTTTGTCGTAACCCTCGTACCAACAGTTCACCGTGATTTCGGCGAGGGTTTTAACAAGGTTTGGGGCAAGCTCGTACCGAAGCCTCGGTTTAGCGTACCCCGAATTTGTTACGCCAATCGCGTACAGCGGTATCGTTATAACAGCGGAATCACCGAGCTGTCTGTCATTGCCGGAAACGCGCAAGGTCTCAAACTGACCAACGTTTATCCCCTCAATGATAACTTCGTTTCGACAAATAACGCGATTGCAATTCATACTACGTGTCCGAATTGAGCTCCCGGAGATCAAATGCGATTAGGTTCTTTCCGTCTCGCGTTTCTCCGAATTTCACCTCCGTGAGGGAGAAGTTAAAGTCAAATGTGAACATACCTACTCTCGGTGTGAACTTGTACTCGGTCATGAAAACATACGTCACACCGAACGTGTTGTTTATCATATCGTTTCGCACAGCAAAGATAGCGTCGTCCTCGTAAAATTCTCGGAGGAACGCCGCTAACTCTGCAACCTTTGCGTTAAGCGTCGAGCCGTTAGCCGCCTCTACGATTTTGAGCGATTCTTGCGCCTCTCGAAGCGTTATTCGCAAGGAACAGTCGATCGTTTTTGCCTCTTTGCGCGTCTGCTGGATAATATCCGGACCGTCTACAAGAGCAGATACGTTGAGCCTTTTCCGAGCCTGCAACGTAAACGTCTGCGACATTGGCATAAAGTAGTCTCCGAGTTGCAGCGAATACAGCTTTGTGTAGTCAAATCTGTCAAGTCGACCCCACGTCTGCGATTCGGCGGTTCCTTGATCCACCGCCTGCGACGCTTGCTGTGCAAGAAACGGCGTCGATTCAGTCTTTTTCTTGAAGAGCCCCGCCGTCCCGATACCGATCCACGTTTTTGCCAACGTGACAACCGGCAGATTCTGCGCGATAGACACAATATCTGTCGCTGTCTCGACCACGTTATTGATATACGCGCCTGCTTCATTGCGGTAGGTGTTACGCATATTAATCGTGGACGTAGCTATCTCTTTCTGAAATTGTCCCATAGTTAGAAATAACCCGTTGACATTTTACCTGTCGCCCCGAGGAGCGCTTTTTGTATGGCCTGCGACGTAAGTTGCTCGATGCTTTCACGCACCTCCGCAACGACTTGCGTCGGATCGTCCGATACGATCTGACTGTCCCACTTAACGATAGCGTCGTTAAAATTAATCGTCAGACTGCGCATACCTCTATTAAACCCGGACATACTCGACCCGTCGTCGGTACCCGTTCCTACATCCCCACGCAAATCGGGTATCTTCGATGCGTTGTCTTTCATGCGTCGAATCTCCTCGTCGGCCCACAACAAAGGGTACTCCGGCCCGAGTCTCGTCGCCGCGTAGGAGTCCTGTGGATGCGCAGTCAGGTAATTCGAGAAAAACGTGTAATCGTCTGACGGTAAAATACTTCTCGCCTTTCGGCTCATGATAGAGTTATACCCAATAACGTCAGATTTAGATTGAAGTACCGACGTCTTTGACGCAAGCGGGCCGTAGGCTATGACTGCGTTTTGCTTATTCGGGTCCGCCGACCACTCCGATTTCCATCTGCTGAACGTCGATTCAAATTCGAGTTTTTGAATCTCCGGGTCGGAGCTCCTCGCGAGCCCCGACGCCAACCACCGCGAGTATATTTCGCTTTTAGCGGTGCTAACAGACTGTTCGATTGTGCGTCTACGTTGATCACGTGCGCGTCCGCGACTTACCGAATCCCCGATGTCAATACCGAGAAAGTCTGCTACCGCCGTGGTTAAACGGCTCACCGTACTTGTGATGGTATCCGTGTTATCCGTAAGATACGAAATAAGTTCGATCAAAGAACTAACCGAATTGCGGAAGCCGGTATCATTACTCAAAGAAGTGATGAGCCCCGACAGAGCGTCGCCGATAGAACGTATTAATTCTGCCGAATATGACGCTACTTTCATCCATTCGGGGTTTTCCGCAAGTTTCGCCCACATATCCTGCGTAGCTACGCTTACCATACCTCGGGCTTGCATGATAAGGCTTGACGAGTTTTCAAGGTCGTACCTTGTCAACACGTCCATGAAGTTGGCCTTATCTTTAAGCCACGAGTTTGCGTCGATTTGCTCACCTCGTTTTGCGATCTCGTCGAGAGCGTAACGCTTAAGAATCGGGGCTTGGTTCAACAGCTCTCGGATGTCTCGCAAGTTCGGTGAATCCTGCGCGAGAATCTGCTGGAAGTTAGTCATGACGCGCTCAAACGGCGCGCCGGACTGTTGTGCTACCAAACCGCCTACTCGGGTTAAAGCCGTTGCATCCGAAACGTTAAGCGTTCGGCCTTTCGTTCCAACTCGTAAACCTGTAAGAACGTTGATAGTTGACAACGCTACGGATCGTTCCAATCCGTAGTTCTGCGCCAAAAGGTCTGCGCTTTCCTGCGCCCGTAAGAACTCATCGCCCATACCGAGGCGGGCTTGATTCCTACGTTGTATGATACGGACGCCCTCCGCCATTCCCTCGGACATGAGAATCCGATTCAAGGCAAACATACCTATGGCACCAGTAGCGTACTGCCCGACGGTCACTTTGGCCACCGCTTTGACAATAGCCTTACCTATGGAGGTTACGATGCCTGTGGCTATGCCGAGTGCGTTCGCTCGGCTCATGAAAGATTCCGCGTCTATACCGAGTATGCGACCGTTCGCGTCCGGCTGTAAAATAGTCGAAAATCTACCGCTGAATCCACCCATGCGGAATCCTGTACCGTATGAGAAAATTCTCGTGGACCTATGTCGACGGTACTGTGTCGTGCTTTCACGTTCAAGCTCACGATAGTACGCTGACATTGAACGCAGAGCGTCGCTCCGACGGGTAAGACTTGCGATGTACTCTCGAAACGCCGGGTCTGACCTACCTGTTCCTGTGTAGGGCCCACGTCCAGCAGGTGCGGAGCCTACTCGAATAGTCCGGGTAGGTATCGACGCGGAAACCGATCCTACCGTTCGTAGGGCTTGGGCGAGCGTAGTTGCGTTAGCGGCGGCCAAACCGAGTGCCGCCGCTAACTTCTCCGTTCTCTCCACCGCGTTACCGGTGAGATTCAGTATGATACTATACTCTGCCATCCCTAACGTATTTTTCTATCTTTTCGTCGAGCCCACTTACTGACCACGGGGATAATTCAAAGCAACGCATTAAATGATACGATGCCTCGAATAGCTCCTCCACCAACGTTCGGGGGTACAACTTGTCGTCGAGCATAACGTGATACGGAACGTTGCAATAGTGCGACACGAATACACGTTTAACGAACATTGGGTCGCTTTTCGTTACCCGATTCAGCACTTTGAACGTATGAACGAGACGCTTTGCCTCATCCTGTTGCTCCTCCTTTACGCCCGGAATATCCCCCGTCGGGTAGGTCAGTCGTTCATAAAAAAATCACGTAACGCTTTCTGAATGTCGACGTCGTGAAGCGCGGTTCGTGCGGCTCGTAAGTCGTGACGAACGCAACTTACGTCACTTTTTTCGTTGAGCAAATCAGCTTCTTTGTGTACCACAAAGAGCTCAACAAACCTACGTGCGGCATCGTTTTCCGTCTTGAACGGAGACGGAGCGCCGGACGCCATGTCTGCGTAGTTGAAAGCGAACTCTACGTGATCGTCGTTTCGACGATCAAACGGTACGAGCTCTACGATGATGTTTTTGTCGCCGTCCGGTGTGAGGACGTTGCGAAGTTCGAGTTTCTTAAATTTCATATCCTGCAATGTTTAGTGATTTGCGATGTAGGGAGCGGTCAAACTCCCTACACCAAAATACGGCCCGCACCTACGCGGGAACCGTAACGCGCCTCTTTCCGCGAGCGCGGAAACGCCACGACTTGAGAGTCTCGGTTGCGCGACGTTCAACGGCGTCGCCCTCTTCGAGACCGGTACAGTTGTAGTACGTTTCCGTGGTAGACGTCGCCGGTACGTCACGGCGCTTATGCCAAACAGCCGTAATCGTCGCCGCTTCGACAATCTGTCGGATGTGCGTGATCGGGTTGTCTGTGTTGGCCGTAGCGGCGGCCAGCGCGTCGAGGATCGTGTTAGCCTCCGCCTCCTGCAACGTGAGCGCCACGTCATACGTGTTTCCTCCGTTGTCAGTTGCGATAGGCTCATCGGTAGAGATGGCTCCGATGTCGTCCGTCGTACCCGAAATGTTCGCGGTGAAGTTGGATGCCGTCTCTACCTTGTAGGCGACACCAATAACGTCGAAGTTGATGTACACGTCGACGTCCCTTGCTCCAATTACTTTCTGCATACTACGTGAGACTGCTTACATAGAACACAAAAGCGTCAACCCACCGCAACGTCGGAGCGGCGAGAATCTGCAACGTAACCTCCCAGGTTCGCGTACCTACCATGTCGTTGTTCTGCGCAACGAGAGAGATACGTGCGTCGGAAATATCGCCCGATTCGATGTAGGGGTTGATTACCGTCGCAATTGCGTTGTCGATAACAACCTGCCTGTACGTCGGGTCGATGTCACCTGCTGCGTTGACCGGGACTTTGCTGTTAATATACGGCGTAAAGAAGTCGCGCAGATCGTCGACCATAGACGCGATGGTTCTTGCCGCTTCGAGGGTACTCAACGATGTGGTGGCCTCGGCGCACGTAGCACCGTCGTTGAACCACAGGCCGTTGCGGGGCGGACGAGTACGTGCGAAGATGTACTGTTTGCTTCCGAGAGCGTTGATCATGTCGAGCGCGAGCGTGCCACACGGAGTGTTAGCCGGGAACGCAGTCCCCTCCGGGTCGACGAAAAACAGAGAGGTATCGAAGCGGGCCAGCGACGTGTCGCCGATAGACGTGCCGACAGAGAGCTGTGACATGTAGCCACCAATACGTCCTACGATCGGTCTACCCCCAGCCACGTCCGTAACGATTACTACCCCCACCATCATTGCGTCCTGCTCGGATAAGTCCCCTATAGAGGTTGATCCGTTCTCCGCGAGATTTTCCGTAACGAACTGCTGACCGTCAAACACGCATACAACCGAGAACCCCTCCGTGTACGCAGAGTTGATAGCCGTCTGAACGTCAGCCGGGGTTATGTCGGTTTCCTTCGGCGCGAGAGAGATCATGATGTTCCGGGGGCGGTACTCGAATCCGTTTGCCACGGTCTCACGCAACCACGGAACGAGCGTTCTTTTGATCGAGTTACCTGCGTTGCTGTCGGGTACACCTACAATCCACAGCATAGTCCCGTTATTGTTGATAGCGGAAGTGGGGTTGTAGAAGTCGTTGACCTGCTTGTACAGCTCCGGGTTGTTTGACTGCGTTACCCCAAGCGCAGTCAATCCGGCCGGAGAGGTAATCAGGTACGGTTTGGACAGCTCCAACGGCATGGTTCCACCGGAACCCGCCGCCGCACCTACAACGATCAGCATCGAGTTCGCGTTGACCTGCGGGGTCGATCCGAGCTGTGTGTTGGTGACTTGAATGTTAATACCTGTCTGTGCCATACCTATTTTGTTTCCTCGTTACCGGATTCCTCGATAACGCCGGTCGCGTCGAGAACCTCGGGCGCCTCTTTTACAAGGCCGAGGCTCTTTTTCACGTCGTCCACGATAGCGTCATCTACCGGGCCGTCGGCTTTGTACTCACGTTCTTTGGGCTGCTGGGTCGTGCGCATCTTCGGGATAACCGCATTCCTGAACAGCGCCGCGAACACGCCTGTGTTCTTTGCGAACTGCTTAAGGTTGTCGTTCGTCACGTTTTCCTCCGTGATCTCGATGTAGCCGACGAGTTTGGCCGGGTCGCCGATGATCATGTTGCGGACGCGCACAGCGTTCTCGACAGCACTCTTTGTGCGAAACATAACGCCCTCCGACGTGACGTACAGCATTTTGTACCGACGCACGCTCGTGGCGATTTCGCAAATCTGTTGGATATTGAAAGTTGCGTTCATGTTTTACGTTTTTATGGCAGACCGGTGTTACCCGGCCTGCCTATTCAACCTTACTCCTGTACCGCCGGTGCGATAACTGCGACACCCTTGCCGTTTTCACGGGCTACGGTGGCGCCGGTCGACATCCATCCCGACATGGTGATACCGTAGTTCACGGGATCGGGCATGACAGTGACGTCGATCGAGCCTACACCGGCGATGATCTCGCCCTCGACGAACGCAACAGCGGCGCCCACGTGGTTGGCCGTCGTTACAGCGGCCGTGATCGCGTCGATCGATCCATTCTCGCTATCGACCGTCCCGTCAGCGTACATGGCCGGGTCGAGTTCAACTTCGTTCGACGTCGTGTTGAAGCGAGCGACCGGGTTACGTCCGCAGATACGCGATCCGTTGTACTCGAAGCCGCTGCCGACAGAGCCGGACAGGTGCGGAGTGAGCAACGTTTTGAACGTCGGGTCGGTTGCGAGTTTGGTGAAGAGGTTGGACGGGACGACGATCTCGACCTTACGATCGTTCAGACGGTAGTTCTGCGTGAGGAACGCACCTACGGTCATCGTGATGTCGTCGGACGAGATACCCTTGATGTTCACGTTCGAGTTGGGTGCCTCGACCGGGAACAGGCCCTGCGACGAGAACGAATCACCCGTCGTGCGGAGAACCGTGGCACCGTCGGTGTTAGCGGCCACCTGGAGGATGTACGTTGCTACGTCCGACATGAGCGAATCCATCGCAATCGACCAACCCCACGACTGCTTGTCGTATGCGAGGATAGCCATATCAGCGTACTGGAACGTGATCGGCTGAATCGAGAACACCTGACGCGCGATCGTGCGCTTGATGTCGTCGTAGAAGTAGCGCTGTGCGTTGACCGGCGTGGTCGAACCCACATACGTGGCGGGATTCACACCACTCTCAACGTAGATCGCACCCTCACGATCGGACATGGGAACGAAGCGGATAGACCGCATGAACGTGTTGTCCGGGAGGAGCTTCTCGAGGAACAGCGACATCCACTTAATGACGCCGAGGTCAGCGGCAGTAAGGGTAGCCGCGGCCGCACCACCTGCGGCGCACTCTACGAGGAACTTCAGACCGTTCTTACGCTCGCGCGTAATACCGTTGGTGAAGTTACATGCGTTTGCGAGAACCACCATACGCTCGTCCGACAGCATGGCGCTGGCGAGCAGGCGCACGGTCTCTACGTTGTCCGGGTTGTTGTCCGCGGACGTTGCCCCGCTACGGAAAGCGGAGTTCAGCGAATTGAGACGTGCCTTGAACGCCTCGTCGCACATGATTTCCTTAAAAGTTTTCGGCATATTGCGTGAAATTGTTTGGTTGTCCAAAACTCGGTCATGCCAACTCATACCTGCTGGCATGGTCATTTTGCGTTTGGGTTCGCCCTCCGAAGCGTCGATGGGCTCCGGTGCGGGCTCCGGTGCGGGTTCCGGTGCGGGTTCCGGTGCGGGTTCCGATGCGGGCTCCGGTGCGGGTTCCGGTGCGGGTTCCGGTGCGGGTTCCGGTGCGGGTTCCGGTGCGGGCTCCGGTGCGGGTTCCGGTGCGGGTTCCGGTGCGGGTTCCGGTGCGGGT
>ERZ780144.1306-NODE-1306-length-27943-cov-3.740713_pt1 | contig 27943 bp, 20 predicted proteins | sample MGYA00511380_ERZ780144 | MGnify/ENA primary metagenome ERZ780144 (study PRJEB29588, sample SAMEA1965858) | human gut metagenome | biome: human gut; feature: human-associated habitat; material: faeces | place: Denmark | collected 2008/2010 ... | reverse complement strand
GCTTTGATTTCTCGCCGCTGGACGGCTACGATCTGTCTACGCTTATCATCTCGGACGGTAAGTACACCGACCGCGCCAATGTCGTACATCTTGACGGCGATCTGAAGCTCAATGGCATTACTTATCCTGTCCATTATCAGTCCAAGACGGATGCAGGCGGAGAAAGCGCTTACCGCCATAGAATTGGTCGGTAAGCCTGCAGAAACTGGCTCGGAAGTTCTTTTGGTGCTGGCAGACCGACAGGAAAAATTGATTGCTGCCGAAAAGACAGCTCTGAATTATGATTCCACCGGACGGATCAGTATCCGGACCGATTCATTGACTGAAGAAGCTACGATAATCAATGAACAACAGACCGCTGTTTTCCACCAGTTATTGGTGCCTGCCGGTAAACGTTCGTCCATCACTTTTTCCGAAGGAACGAAAATTTGGGTGAATGCAAATTCCCGTGTCGTATATCCTGCCGAATTTGAAAAAGAAAAACGTGAAATTTATGTAGAAGGAGAGGTTTTTCTCGAAGTGGCTGAGAATGTCGATCGGCCTTTTTATGTGAGAACGCAAGAATTTGAAGTGCGTGTTTTAGGTACTTCTTTCGGTATTAGGGCCTATGAAGATGAGATGGAACAAGGTGTTGTCCTGGTGAGCGGAAAAGTGAATGTGAAGACGAAGGATAGACAGGAAACGGTACTGACTCCGAATGACCGTTATGTTTTACAGAATGGAAAACCTGTAGTCAAACTGGTCGATGTTTATGAATATATCAGCTGGAAAGACGGGGTTTTGTGTTTCGAACGTTCCTGTATCGGAGATATCCTGACCCGGTTGGAAAAATATTACGGGGTAGAGATCGATTATACTTCAGAGGTAAAGGGAATTTCTTGTTCCGGAAAACTGGAATTGAAGAATGATTTGAAAGAAGTATTGGAGAGCCTGACAAAAACGGCTCCGATTAGGTATGAATCAGTAGATAACAAAATAAAAGTCATGAAAAAGGAAAAAGAAAGCATGAAATAGAGGAATAAAATGAAACCGGACAATACTGGCAATATTATCCGGCTGTGATTTCGAATTAAAACTATAGCAATTATTAAAATCAAAATCTTCGTAAATCTATGAAAAAAAGGCGAACCTTTGGCTCCGTCCGGGGCAGATTTTTTAAATTATTTTGTGTTATGAAGCTATTGGTACTATTTTTTGTACTAAGTGTCAGGTTGTGTTATGCAATCGATGGATATGCACAATCGACCTATTTTACACTGGAACTGAATAATAAAACAGTGAAAGAAGTATTCAAGGCTATCGAAAAGAATAGTGAATACGTTGTATTTTATTATGACGGTGTTGTGGATGTAAACCGTAAGGTGACTATTCAGGCTGAAAATAAAACCGTCGATCAGATTTTGGATGAACTTTTTGCCGGAACCCCCAATATCTATGAAATCAAAGACCGGCAAATCGTGATTTCTAAAAAAATACTTCCTCAGGAACAACAGCCTCAGATCAAACGTATTACCGGTAAAGTGGTGGATGAAAAAGGTTTGGTGATGCCGGGTGCGACGATTCAGATCGAAGGTACTCCCCGGGGAGTCATTACCGATGTGGATGGTTCTTTTGCCATAGATGCCTTACCCTCCAATCGTTTGATCATCTCTTTTATTGGAATGGAAACACAAACGTTGGCGATCGGAAACAGGAATGAATTTCTTGTAAAAATGCAACCGAAAGTTGATGAGCTGGAAGAGGTGGCGGTCGTTGCTTTCGGAAAACAGAAAAAAGAAAGTGTCATCGGTGCAATCACGACAGTCACTCCGAAAGATTTGAAAATCCCGTCCAGTAACCTGACTACGGCATTGGCCGGACGGGTAGCCGGTTTGATTGCCACGCAACGTTCCGGAGAGCCGGGAGCCGATAATGCAAATTTTTTTATTCGTGGGGTGGGCTCGTTTTATTCGGAAGCGAAACGCGATCCGCTGATCCTGATCGATAATATCGAAATGACTTCCGACGATCTTGCCCGTTTACAGCCGGACGATATCGCTTCTTTTTCGATTATGAAAGATGCTACGGCAACTGCGTTGTATGGGTCGAGAGGAGGAAACGGGGTTATTCTCGTGACGACTAAAGGAGGAAAAGAAGGAAAACCTAAGTTCAATATCCGTTTCGAAACTTCGATGTCGCAGCCGACCCGTGAAGTAGAATTGGCCGATCCGGTTACTTATATGCGTTTACATAACGAAGCTGTGCTGAGCCGTAATCCTAACGCACTATTGGTATATTCCGAAGAGAAAATACAGGGAACGATCGAAGGAAAAAATCCTATGGTATATCCGGTGACCGACTGGCAGGATATGTTGTTCAAAAAGTTTGCTGTGAACGAGCGGTTGAATGTCAGCCTGAGCGGTGGTGGAAAGACTGCCCGTTACTATGTGTCGGGAGCTTTCAATCAGGATAACGGAGTGTTGAAAGTGAACGGAAGGAACAATTTCAATAATAATATCAATTTAAAAAATTTTGATTTACGTTCTAATATCGATTTGGATTTGAATCCGACGACTAAATTGACGGTAAGAATGCACGGTAATTTCGATGATTACAACGGGCCGCTGGGCTATGGAGCCGATTATTACCGGCAGGTGTTGCGAACTAATCCGGTCATGTTCCCGGCAGTCTATGAACCGGACGAAGCGAATCTGTTGGCCAAACATATTTTGTTCGGAAATGTGGAAGACGGTAGCTATAGTAATCCTTATGCAGATTTGGTAAAAGGCTACAGACAATATTCTACGTCGAAGATTTTGGCACAGTTGGAATTGAAACAGAATTTCGATTTTATTACCAAAGGACTGGAGGCCCGGATCATGTTCAATACCGACCGCAGGGCTCATTTTGAAGTGAAACGGGAGTATACTCCGTATTATTATGCGTTGAGTGACTACGATCGGCATACCGATACATATACGTTGAAACATGTAAACCCCGGTTCTTCAGAGGCCTTGAATTATACGGAAAATGGTAAAGATGTCATTTCCTCCGTTTATTTCGAGGGTAATGTGTCCTATAACCGTACGTTTAAAGAAAAGCATGCCGTCGGAGGACAGCTGGTTTATATGATGCGAAACGAACTGACTGGAAATGCCGGCGATTTGCAAAGTTCGCTGCCCAGACGTAATATGGGTTTTTCCGGTCGTATGACTTATGGTTTCGATAGCCGTTATTTCTTCGAGTTCAATTTCGGATACAACGGTTCGGAACGTTTTGCTGAAAAGGAGCGTTTCGGTTTCTTCCCTTCTGCCGGTATTTCCTGGATGGCTTCCAATGAAAAGTTTTATCCGGAAGGCCTGAAACGGGTGTTGTCTAAATTGAAAATCCGGGCGACTTATGGACTGATGGGTAATGATCAGATCGGAAATATAAACGACCGTTTTTTTTATCTTTCCAAAGTCAACCTGAATAATTCGGGTTTAGGTATGAATTTCGGGACCTCATTGAATTATAATCGTCCCGGCGTGAATATCGAACGTTATGCCAATGATAAGATATCCTGGGAAACTTCTCATTTTACGAATGTGGGATTGGAACTGGCTCTTTTCGATAAAATTGAAGTGAATGTAGATGCTTATAAGGATAAACGGACGAATATATTACAAGGTCGGGGTATTATCCCGGCAACGCTGGGGAAAGAGGCGGATATCATTGCCAATGTAGGAGAAGCCGAGCGATACGGAGTTGATGGAGATGTCCGTTACAACCAGGCTTTTGCCAATTCTTTGTGGATTCAGGTACAGGGCAATTTTACCTTTGCCAAAAGCCGTTACCTTTATTTTGAAGAAGCCGAACGCCCCTGGATGCCGTGGGGAGCTCATAAAGGAAAACCTTTCGATGCACACTGGGGATTTGTTGCCGAACGGCTTTTTATCGATCAATATGATATCGATAATTCCGCTAAACAAAATTTCGGTCAGCGGCAGGTGATGCCCGGAGATATCAAATTTAAAGATATGGACGGTGGCGGTGAAATTACCGGGGACGATTGGGTCAATCTCGGTTATCCGCAAACACCCGAACTGATCTACGGTTTCGGTTTTTCTATGGGGTATAAAGGCTTTGATTTATCCTGTTTTTTCCAGGGGGCTGCCCGTACTTCTTTTATGATCGATGCTTCGGCTACTTCTCCTTTTGTCAATGGACAGAATGCCCTTTTGAAAGCCTATGCCGAAGATCACTGGTCCGAGACGAATCCCGATCCGCATGCCTTGTGGCCCCGTTTGTCGGATGTGGCTGAAAGTAATAATTGCCAGCAGAGTAGCTGGTTTTTGAGAGACGGTTCTTTTCTCCGCTTGAAACAAGCGGAGATCGGATATTCTTTGCCGGAAGAATTGATCCGGAGAGTCCGCCTGAACACTTTGCGTGTCTATATCAGCGGTAGTAATCTGTTGATGTTCAGTAAATTTAAATTGTGGGATGTGGAAATGGGCGGAAATGGCCTGGGATATCCGATCCAACGTGTATATAATGCTGGTATTCAGTTAACTTTCTAATTAAAGCCCAAGAAAAATGAAACGACATACGATAAATTTAATTACGTTAGGCTTGCTGCTGTTAAGCGTGAGCTCCTGCAATTATCTGGATGTAATCCCCGATAATGTTCCGAATATCGACCATGCTTTTGCCGACCGGGATGCTGCTGAAAAATACCTGTTTACCTGTTATAACCGGCTTCCGAGACATGGAAGTGCTTCTAACGATCCGGCTATGCTGGGAGGACACGAGATGTATACTTATCACGGGGAAGCGGAGATGAGCCAGGAGTTATTGGGATTGATCAACGGAACTCAATCCTCCGGAACGCCTTTATATAACTGTTGGAACGGAGAGACCAGTGCTCAGGGATTGTATCAGGCTATTCGCGTCTGTAATACTTTTCTGGAGAAAATAGATGAGGTATACGATTTAAAACTTACAGAAAGAAAACGTTGGGTGGCGGAGGTCAAATTTTTGAAAGCTTATTATCATTTTTATCTGATGCAAATGTATGGAGCTATTCCGATTGTTGACCGGAATATGGAAGTGGGGGAAGATATTTCGAAACTGAGACTTTATCGCGAACCCCTGGATTCTTGTATCCATTATGTAAATAATCTGATCAATGAGGCAATCCCCGATCTGCCTCTGAACATTGCTAATGAAGCTACCGAGTTGGGGAGAATTACTCAACCGATAGCCTTGGCGGTTAGAGCTAAATTGTGGATGCTGGCAGCCAGTCCCTTATTTAACGGGAATCCCGATTATGCCCATATCAAGGATGAACGTGGTGTTGCTTTGTTCAAAACGACCGAAGATCCTACCTTGTGGCTAAAGGCAGCTCAGGCTTGTAAAGCAGCTATCGATACGGCCCATTTAGCCGGAGCTGAATTATACAGATTGGAAACCGACCCGATGCCTCTGAATGACGTATTTCGCCAGGAACTGACTCTCCGGATGACGATATACGAGCGTTGGAATAAAGAAACCATTTGGGGACTGACGACTTTTAATCCGGGAGAAATGTCCCATTTGTGTATGCCTCCTTTGACGACAACGATGCGTGACCGGGCCAGCGGGCGGTTTGTACCTACTTTTGATCTGGTCGAATCCTATTATTCCAATCATGGCGTACCTATCGAAGAAGATAAAGACTATGATTATAATGGACGTTATTCTTTACAGACTGCTTCTGAAAAAGACAAATGGTATATTAAAGAAGGAGAAGAGACGGTTAAATTACATTTCAACCGTGAGCCTCGTTTTTATGCTTCTATCGGTTTTGACCGGGGAATATGGTTTGGACAAGGAAAGACCGATATCAATAATTACAATGATTTGTTGGTGGTGAAGAGCAGATATCGGGAAAAATGTGGATTTATCGGAAATCGTTTTTATTCTATTACGGGATATTTCTCGAAAAAACTGGTCGACTATCAAGCGATTGTTTCCGATGATGTCGCTATGACACAGGATGCCGTTCCTTTCCCTTCCATTCGTTTGGCCGATCTTTATTTATTGTATGCCGAAGCTCTGAATGAAACGAAACAGAGTCCTGATGATGAAGTATTCGAATATATCGACAAAGTGAGAGAAAGGGCAGGGCTGGACGGAGTAGAAAAAGCCTGGACCGAACATTCTAAACGCCCGGATAAATTCCGCTCGAAAGAAGGTATGCGGGAGATCATTCATCGGGAACGCCTGATCGAACTGGCTATGGAAGGACATGCCATGTGGGATTTACGGCGCTGGAAAGAAGCCGAAGAGTGGTATAATCGCCCTGTCCGGGGATGGAATATCAATAAAGAAGAAGCCGAAGAATTTTATAAACAGGTATATCTGTTACAGCGGGTGTATAGTAAGAAAAATTATTTATGGCCGATTAAAGACGATGAAATCAGAAATAATCCGAAATTAATACAGAATTATGGTTGGTAAAAATACGACGACAATGAAATATGCTATATTGTTTATATTGCTGCTGGGAATAGTGGCTACAGCATGTAAGGACGAAATGTTTACCGGGCAGACTCCGGTAGACGGTGTAGCTCCCTTGCAAATTAAGAATCCCGAAGTGATCAACGTGGAAGGAGGAGCATTGATTACCTATGATTTGCCGGATGAGGAAGATCTTCTGTATGTAGAAGCCAAATACAAACGGAATAGCGGAGAAGTGGCGATTGCACAGGCGTCGGTGTATACCGATACGCTCAAAATCGAAGGGTTGGGAGATACTACCCGGCGTGAAGTACAGATAACGACCGTTGACCGGAGTTTTAACCGTTCCGCTGCTATCGGTGTCGACGTGAGACCGCTGACCCCACCTTTCGAGTCGGTCTTTGCCAGTCTGGATGCACAGCAGACTGTGGGAGGAATCGATATGACCTGGAATAACCCGAAAGAAATCAATGTGATCATCTCGGTGTTGAAACAGGAACCTGACGGAGTATATCTTCCTTTGGAGATGATTTATAGTAGTGCTGCAAAAGGAAAATACGCGATCCGGAACCAGGAAGCCGTCCAAAGTAATTATGCTTTCTGCCTGAGAGATAAATGGGATAACCGGACCGATACCATCTATAAAACCCTGACACCGCTATACGAAGAAAAGATGAAGCTGACCCATTATCCGATGGTGTCCACCACGCCGGTTATTTACGGTTGGGTACACGATAATCTTTTTGACGGAGATAAGAGTACCTGTAATCACACCAGTGAATCCCAGTTGCCGATTCCCCATCAGTTTAGCTTTAAATCGGAAGTACCTGTGAAATTACGGCATATCCGGATTTTCCACCGGGATATATGGCCTTTCCGGGATGCTACTCCCAGAGTGTTTGAAATTTGGGCGACCAATTCTTTACCGAATCCGGACGGCAGTGATGACGGCTGGGTATTGTTGAATACGTTTACTTCTGAGAAACCCTCCGGATTACCTATGGGACAGGAAACACAGGATGATATCAATGTCGCTACCAAAACCGGAGAAGAATTCACCTGTTTTGTCGATGAAGAATATCAGTATTTCCGGTTCAAACTGATCGATTCTTATGACGGACAACCGCGTATGTGTTTCGCAGAATTGGAAATTTACGGTGAACCGCATGGATATGTCGCAGAAGAGGAAGCTGATGATACGGAACAATAGATAAAAGCAGTAATAAAAATAGATAAATATGAAGAAAAGAATGCTATATAAATTAAGTTGGGGCATCCTATTGGCAGGATTAACGGCCTGCTCCGATTTGACAGATAGTTATAAGGAATACCTGGATTGGGGAGAACGGGTCTATGCAGGAAAGATGGATTCCGTGGGAGTGAGGCCGGGAAGATTGCGGCAACAGTTGGATTTCTTTTACACTTCGCCGCGTCTTAGCCGTGGAGTGATCTACTGGAACCAGAAACAGGATTCACTGGAGTTTGATATTCCGGCAGACGGTTCCCGCCAATTTTCTAAAATAATCTCTCCCTTGGCAGAGGGGGAGTATGGGTATATCGTTTATACCTATGACCAATACGGGAATCCTTCCCGACCGCTAGAATATTCAGGCCGGGTATACGGTCCCAGTTATGAAAGTGTTCTGTTGACAGCCGACCTGGAAAAAGTGGAAAACCATGATACTCAGTTTTATATCAAATGGAAGAATGTTTCCGAAATGGAAGGAATGAATCTGAGGTATGAGAATAAATCGGGACGGATGGATACGTTGTTCGTTCCGAGTAGCCAGGCAGAATGTACTGTGGATGCTGTGCCGGGAAGCGAGTATTCCTATACGACGATTCATCGTCCCGGGCATTCGATCGATTCCTTGGTTTCGGAAGCAGTAATCGGTAAATTTCCTTATTATAAGACCGGTTTCCATATTTACAATTTGCCGACGAATACGCCGACGGAATGGGGATGGAATCCCGAAAACCTGTGTGACGGAAATCTGGAGACAGGTTGGCATACCGGCGAGGGCAGTGGGGGAAAGTTACCGCATCAGATGACTTTTGAGCTGGACCGTCCTACAGAATTACATACTTTTAAAATTTATCAGCGTGCTCAGGACGATTGGGCTTTTAGGGCCGGGAATCCGAAAAAGTATACGCTTTGGGGTACCAATTCGCTTCCTGCTGAGGACGGGAGTGACGAAGGCTGGACTATGCTCGGCGAATTTCAATCGGTAAAGCCCTCCGGCCTGCCTGTCGGGACTCTGACAGATGCGGATATCGCTTATGCTCGTGCGGGTGAAAGCTATGATATACCTGAAGTTGGCATATTCCGTTATTTGCGGATTAAAGTGCTGGAGAGCTGGGGAGGAGAACAGGCGGTCCATTTCATGGAACTGGAATTTTTCGGAATACCCCATGAAGAAACTGGAATAAATGACTCGAATATTTAATTGATTGTGTGAATGAAGTATCTATTTGTTGTTCTATTGGCCGTGCTTTGTTGTTTACCTGGTAAAGCACAGCAAAAAAAATACAAAGCTTATTTTGTTGCGGATGCCCATTTGGATACCCAGTGGAATTGGGATTTACAGACCACTATCAGTGAATATGTATTGAATACATTGGAGCAGAATTTATTTCTGCTCCAGCGTTTCCCTAATTATGTTTTTAATTTCGAAGGAGGGATAAAATATGCCTGGATGAAAGAATATTATCCGGAGAAATATGAGCTGATGAAGGAATATATTCGTCAGGGACGCTGGCATATCGCTGGAAGTAGCTGGGAGGCCAATGATGTTATTGTACCTTCGCCGGAATCTTTTCTTCGGAATGTTTTGTTAGGACAGACTTTCTATGAAGATGAATTCGGAGTGCAAAGCAGGGATATTTTTTTGCCGGATTGTTTTGGGTTTTCCTGGACTTTACCTTCTTTGGCTGCTCATTGCGGGCTTATCGGTTTTTCTACCCAAAAATTCCAGTGGCGTTATAATAATTTCCATGATTATGGGAAATATCCTTTCCCGATCGGTTTGTGGCAAGGGGTAGATAGCGCCCGGATTATGTTGGTCGGTAACGGATATAGCTATAGCGCCGAATGGGGAGATGATCTTTCCCGGAGTGATTATATCCGGGGATTGGCGCAACAAAGTCCGACGAATGCAACCTATCATTATTACGGAACCGGAGATATCGGAGGGGCACCGACTTATGCCTCGGTAAAGGTGGTGGAAGAAAGCAGGAAGAGTGACGGTGATATCGAAGTGATCAGTGCCAGCAGTGATCAGCTTTATAAAGATTATCTGCCGTTCGAAGATCATCCGGAGCTGCCGGTTTATGACGGAGAATTGTTGATGGATGTACACGGAACCGGTTGTTATACCTCTCAGGCAGCTATGAAATTTTATAACCGGCAGAATGAGAAATTGGGAGATGCTGCAGAAAGGGCGGCTGTCGTAGCGAATTGGATGGGGGATACCTACCCTGCACTTGCCTTGACAGAAGCCTGGAAGCGTTTTATCTTCCATCAGTTTCACGATGACCTGACTGGGACGAGTATTCCCCGGGCATATGAATTTTCATGGAATGATGAATTGCTTTCCTTGAAACAGTTCAGTAGTGTTTTGACGACGGCAGCTGGAAATGTGGCGGATTTACTCGATACCCGGACTAAAGGTATTCCTGTTGTCATCTTTAACCCGGTGGCTCAGCCGGTAGCCGATGTGGTGGAGGTAGAACTTCCCTTTACAAAGGCTCCCCAAGGGGTGACGGTTTTTGATCCTCAAGGGAAAGAGGTTCCTGCTCAATTAGTGGGATATCGGGATGGAAAGGCAAAGGTGTTGATTTCCGCAGATTTACCGGCATTGGCATACGGGGTTTACGAGGTGAGGGGAAACGGAAAGAAACGGATGGGAAACTGGCCGGTAAATACCCGGGCTATCGAGAACTCCATCTATAAAGTAACACTGGACAATAACGGGGATATCACCTCTATCTGGGATAAACGGGTGCAGAAAGAATTGGTAAAAGAAGGCAAAGTGATCCGTTTGGCTTTGTTTTCCTCTAATCCTTCCTATGAATGGCCGGCATGGGAAATCCGGAAAGAGGTGATCGATCAGGTCCCTCAGTCCATTACCGGAGAGGTGAAAATTTCAGTTGTGGAAAACGGTGCCTTGAGATCGGCACTTTGTGTTGAAAAAAGGCATGGTGAATCTGTCTTCAAACAGTATATTCGTTTGAATGAGGGGGCTCAGAAGGACCGAATCGATTTTTATAACGAGATCGACTGGCATACTCCCCATGCTTTGCTGAAAGCAGAGTTTCCTCTGAATGTAACGAATGAACTGGCGACATATGATATGGGATTAGGTAGCGTACAGCGGGGAAATAACCGGAATAATGCTTATGAAGTTTATGCCCAATATTGGGCCGACCTGACCGATCGGAAAGGAGATTACGGTGTGTCGGTATTGAATGACTGTAAATATGGCTGGGATAAACCGGATGATCATACGCTGCGTCTGACTTTATTACATGCTCCCGAAACGAAAGTGGTATTTGCTTACCAGAATCGGCAGGATATGGGGTACCATACCTTCACTTATTCTTTGCTCGGGCATCGGGGTGGTTTCCGGGAAGCCGGGACAGTATTGAAAGCCGAGATCCTGAATCAGCGTATGAAAGCTTTTTCCGTTGACCGGCATGCCGGGACCTTAGGGAAAGAATTTACGTTCCTGGAAGTAAATAATCCGGATGTATTGGTGAAGGCTCTGAAAAAAGCCGAGAAATCCGATGAATATATCATTCGGGTATTCGAGACCGACGGCCGGAAAGAACAACAGGTTGAAATCGGTTTTGCCGGTCGGATTATCGGTGCAGAAGAAGTAAACGGAGTAGAAAAAACGATCGGCAAGGCAGTGGTTAAAGACAATAAACTTTGTTTTTCCATTCGCCCTTATAGTCTGAAGACTTTTAAAGTGAAATTGCAACCTGCAGATCGACGGGTGTTAGCTGTTGCGCAACAAGAAATACCGCTGGAATATGATCTGAAATGTTTCAGTTGGAACGAGTTCCGTAAATATCATAATTTCGACGGTGCGGGACATACCTATGCTGCCGAATTATTACCCGATACGATCGCCTGCGGAGATATTGAATTTACGCTTGGTCCGAAGGAAGCGAAGAACGGCATGCGGTGTGACGGACAGACCGTTCGGTTGCCGGAAGGGTGTAATCGTCTTTATTTGCTTGCGGCTTCTACATTCGGAGATAACCGGGCGGTCTTTCGGATAGGTGAGCAGGATTGTGAACTGACGGTACCTTATTATTCGGGATTTGCCGGACAATGGGGACATACCGGACATACCGAAGGATTCCTGCGCGAAGCTGAAATCGCTTATATCGGAACCCATCGCCATACCTGGAAAGGAAATAAAGATTTACCTTACGAATTTACGTATATGTATAAATTCGGACTGGATATTCCTAAAGGAGCGACTACTTTGGTGTTGCCGAAAAATAAACGGATTGTGATTTTTGCTGCGACGGCAGCTACCGAAAAATATTTCGAGGCAAAACCGGTATCGGAATTATTTGGGACGGCTGTGAAAGAAAATCCGGATCATAGCGTAGTTTTTACGACCGAGAATCTCTTGCGGAAGGGTAAAGTAGTCGGAAAATCGGGACAGGCTAACGATAACGAAAAGCCGGAAAATATGTTCGATGGGCAGGAAGATACCAAATGGTGTGATATGAATTATGCCCCTCATTACGTTGCGGTAGACTTGGGAGAAACAAAGGAAATCCATGGTTGGCGTGTGGTCAGTGCTGAACGTGAAGCCGGCCGGCCTTTTATCACCCGGGATTATTGCCTGCAGGGGACAAATGACTTGACCGCGGAATGGGAGACGATCGACGGTGTCGATTATAATCCGGAGAACGAAACGGTAAGAGATTTGGCTAGTCCGGTAAAATACCGGTATGTCAGGCTGTATATCACTTATCCTGTACGGGATGGAGGACATGGAGCGAGAATCTATGAGTGGGAGGTCTATTAACGGCCTTCCTGCATTCTCCGTATGAGGAAGAAGGTCAGTAACAGAGATTTGTCATCCTGCCATTCTTCCCGGATCTTGTTGAGGGCACGTTGAAGCAGGTTATGTACGGATTGATAGTTCATATCCATGAGTTGAGCGATCTCTTCGTACTTCAACCCTTCGATAAAACGGTACTGGATGACCATTTTCTGACGTACAGGCAGGTCGTTCAGAAGCTGGTTCAGCTTTTTTGCCGGTTGAGTTCTTTTTCGTCATATATCAATTGGTCCAGCGCCGATTGATCGAGGGTGAAAGTCGTTTCACATTCCGTAATATCGACAGAGGGTATGACTTTGGCAAGCTCATTCTGCAATTGATGCCGGAAAGCACAAAAAAGATAGAATTTGATGTGATCGGTAGTTGAGAGATTTTTACGGTTTTTATAGAGTTTGATGAAAAGCTCTTGTAAAGTATCCCGGACGATCTCCCGGTTAGACGTAAAACGCATGCCGTATGAAAATAACAGATCGGCATAGGTTTCATAGATCTGGCTGAAAGCACGGTCGTCTCCGGCCTTGAAAGAGTCCCATAATTCCCGGTCATTGGTTGTCTGAATGTGCATAGTTACCGATCGTCTGAAAATATCGAAAGCTAAAAGTAGGAAAAAAGAAACAATAATGCACCCAAATGTAACGAAAATATAAAAATGACAGGCAGATCGGTTTAAAAATCTAAATCGGCTCAGTGAATTTTACGTACGGATTTCCGATAGGTTTCCGGGGAGGTGTTCATGTATTTTTTGAACAACCGGGAGAAATAGTAAGGATCGTCATAACCGAGCAGGGCCGCAATTTGTTTTACCCGGGAATCTTCGGTGTACAACAACTGACAGGCTTTTTGCATTTTCAGGTGTATGAAATATTCGATCGGCGACATACCGGTGGTGAGCCGGAAGAGCTTGGAAAAATGAGAGACAGAATATTTGTTCAGATCGGCGAAATCTTCAATCCGGATCGTTTTGTCCAGATTATTTTTCATATAGTCGATGGTCTCCCGTATGATCGCTTTTTCCGGAGAGGAAGAATTTTGATTCTGTTGCTGTGAAAATACAAAAGTGGCGATCAGGTGGTACAGGCAAAGATTGGTATTCATCAGGTTTTCAGGACTATAGCCCCGGCTGAGATTTTCGTACATTTCTTCCCAGATACGGATGCCTTTTTCGTTATGAGGAATGTATTGCGGACCTTGTTCCGGAACGATGTGGTAAGCCCGGTTGAATGCTTGGAGGGCGTCACTTGTAAAATGTACCCAGTAGATGCTCCAGGGATCTTCGGTATCGCTCCAGTAAACCAGCGGTTTGTCGGTGGCAGGGACGATTACGTATTGATTGGGATTTAAAGTAAACGTGTGGCCGTCGAGGGTATAATACCCTTTTCCCTGGACACAGTAGAACAGGATATTGTCGACACACCCTTGCGGACGTTGGCAGTAATGGTATAAAGCTTTGGGAAAATAACCGATATGACTGACATATAGCTGATGAGGCAGGATTTGACCTTTTTGGATGGCTCCGGCCAATACGTTTTGAGGAATACTGATCAGCAGTTCGCCTGCAAAACCATCCCGTTTCTTATTGGAAATTTTTGTTCTCATGAGCGATAATTATAAAATAATCCATTATAATCTCTTTATAATCCATTTACTGGTGAAGAGTTTTCGGATATATTTGTCGTTAGCAGCAATATTTCAGGTATTTGACGTACCGATTGTCTCCAGTACAAAGATATTGGAAATTATGGAATAATAATTTTAAACTATTATAATCTATTTATTTATGTGTTGTGAATCGAATAGAAGGGCATTTTGGAGTGTTTTGTCTGGATTTATGTTGTTGAGTTTGAGTGGATATACGCAGACGAACAGGGCCTCTTTGCCTTCTTCTGCCGGAAAAGAACTGAAGGTACCTTATGCTCCGATGGCTTTGAATGCCGAGTTGATAGGACCTGCTATTTCCGAGAAAGACTGGTTTAATTGGTGCGTTTCTCCTATTCAGGGAAAGGATGGAAAAATACATATTTTCAGCAGCCGTTGGCCGGCAGCTGAAGGGATGGAGGGCTGGTACGGGCGGAATGCCGAAATCGCTCATTTTGTCGCTGAGCGGCCGGAAGGACCTTTTACTTATGTCGGTAAGGTGATGACTACCGATATGTTTCCCGATCCGAAGACGATGTCGGCTCCTCATAATCCCCGGCTCGAATATGTGGACGGTAAGTATATCCTGTTGTATATCTGTCAGAATCCTTCCCGTCAGGGAAAAATGCGGGTTGGAATGATGATTGCCGATCGGTTGGAAGGGCCCTGGCGGTTTGCCGGAGATAACGGAGGAATTATGGTCGATCCGTCGGACGATCCTGCCCATTGGACTTATAATGCTGCTATCGGTGCAGATAATCCGGCTTTTCTGAAGATCGGGAAAAAATATTATATCTATTATAAATGCGGTACCCCGAATCATATGGATGCCAAATACGGATATGCCGTGTCGGAGCGCTTAGAAGGGCCCTATACTTTGTGTGATGCACCGATCACCGATAATGTGTCGTATCTGGAAGATGCCCAGGCTTTTGCTTATCGGGGAAAATATTATTTGCTGACTACCGATAACCTGGGGGGAAATACCGGGGTATATGGGGATTTGATTTTATGGGAATCTACGGATGGTTTGCGGTTTAAACTGGCGGATGCAAAAATCGCTATGGGAAATATTTTCGATTATTGGAAGGGGAATGAACAGGATCGGAAACGACTGTTCGATAATCAAAAACTTTTTATCCGCGATTATTCCGGGAAACTCGAACGACCGGCTGTTTTGTTTATAAAAGGAAAACCGGCCTATTTATATGCTGCTGCCGATGTCAATATTTCGGGTGGTAGTGTGGCCGAATCTTATGTTTTTAAAATCGAATGGAAAACCAAAAAGTAATTTTAATTATTCATGATGAAAAATGTTGTATTTGTTATTATTTTAGTCACTTGTTTCGCTTGTGCCGGTCAGAACGAAGACAAGGAAAATAAATCGGTTAGTCCGGTGCGTGAAGATATCGAATGGCTGGATGTGTGGATGCCTCATACCAACGATACTTTATTGCCTCGGGTATTGTATATCGGGAATTCGATTACCCGTCAATATTATCCTGCCGTGTGTGAGAAATTAAAGGATAAAGCTTACGGAGCCCGTTTGTCGACTTCCAAATCTTTGGGCGATCCCGCTTTATTGGATGAGATTGCTTTGGTGATGAAGGGGACACATTGGGATATCGTTCATTTTAATAACGGGATGCATGGGGATGGATATACAGAAGAACAATACAAAGCTGCTTTCCCGGAATTGTTGACGACCATTCGGCAATATGCGCCGAAGGCGAAATTGATCTGGGCGTCGACGACTCCGGTGCGTCAGTATAGAAATGTGGCAGCTTTGGATCCGAAAACAGAGCGGATTCGTGAACGCAATCGTATCGCTGCCGAATGCCTTGCCGGACAACCGGTCATAGTGAATGATTTGTTTTCCCTGATGATCGACCATCCCGAATATTACAGTGAGGATGACGGGGTTCATCCGAAAGCCGAGGGAGTGACGGTGATGGCGAAACAGGTGGCACAGGTTGTCAGTGAAGTTTTAAACACATTAAAATAAATTGAAGATGAAACGTTATATTTTAGTTTTGGCTTTATTTGCAGGTCTCGGATTGCTTTGGAGCTGTGCGTCCGATGCTGAGATGCGGTGGAAGGAAGGGAGATGGCAATTAATCAGCCAGTCCGGGAAGACAACGGTATACTTGGATAGCACCATGGTATTCCCGCAACTGATCGCTGCTTATCGGTTGGATTCGGTGGTTAAAACCTCGGATTATACCGGGCATGCTGCACGCCGTTATGAGATAGAGGATGAACTGGGAAAAGGAGTATGCTACGAAGTGGAACATACCCGGAGCGGGTTACCTGATTTGGTGCAGCGCTTTTATTTTTATCCCGGCAAAACCTGTTTTTTTACGGAAATTGAATTAGTGGGAGATGCTCTCTTGGCTTGTGGATATATGGCACCGGTGAAAACCACCGGTACTCCGGCTTTTTTGCAGGAACAGGGACAGTTTTTGTTTGTACCTTTCGATAATGATTGCTGGGTGAAATACGATGTCCGGCCTTTGGCAGGCGAACAACTGAGTTATGAAGTGAGTGCGTTGTTCCAACCCCGGTCACGTCGGGGACTGATTGTCGGGTCCGTCGAACACGATGCCTGGAAAACAGGAGTTCGTAGCCAGACAGATCAGGCCGGAAGTGTAAACGGAGTGGAATGTTTCGGTGGAGTTACGAGCGCATTGACCCGGGATACCTTGCAACATGGTAAGCTGAAAGGGAAGACAGTAAAATCTCCGAGAGTAATGGTCGGAATCTTCGATGACTGGCGTACCGGAATGGAAGAATATGCCCTTGCCAATGCCCGGATCGCACCGGCTCCTGAATGGAAACAAGGCACTCCTTTCGGATGGAACAGCTGGGGAAGCATCCAGCAACATATCAATTTCGATAAAGCCATACAGGTATCTGATTTTTTTAAAGAAAATCTGCAGGATCAGGGATTTTCAAACGATAGTACACTTTATATCGATCTGGACTCTTTTTGGGATAATTTCAGCGACGAACAGTTGAAGGAGTTTGTCGATCATTGTCACCGGAACGGACAAAAAGCAGGGATTTATTGGGTGCCCTTTACCGATTGGTTCCGGGATCCCGAGCGTAAGGTGGAAGGTACCGATACGCCTTACCGGGAAGTCTATCTGTATGCGAACGGGAAAGAGCAGTCGCTCGACGGAGCCTGGGCTATCGACCCGACTCATCCGGCCGTGAAGAAAAGAATCGACTATTTTACCGAACGTTTTCATAGAGCCGGCTTTGAATATATTAAGATAGATTTCCTGACTCATGGAGCGATGGAAGCCGATTCGCATGCCGATTCGAATGTAACGACCGGTATACAGGCTTATAATCAGGGAATGAAGTATTTGTTGGATGCCTTTAAAGGGAAATTTTATATTACGCAGGCAATCTCTCCCGTTTTCCCTTCCCATTATGCACATAGCCGGCGTATCGCCTGTGATGCTTTTGCTGCTATTACCGACTCCGAATATACATTGAACGGACTTTCGTACGGTTGGTGGTTGTGTAATGCTTACCGGTTCAATGATGCCGACCATTTGTTGATGTTCCGCGAAGGAATTACCGAAGGCGAGAACAGGGCACGGGTCACTTCGGGAGTGATTACCGGTATTTACATGAATGGGGACGACCTGACACTGGCAGGTCCGAAGGTGGCTAAAGAGAGGGTAAAGAAATTCTTTACGAATGCAGAGATCAATCGGATAGCCCGGATCGGCCGTTCGTTCCGGCCTGTTTACGGATATCGTCCGACAGCGAATGGGCGTGCTGAGAATTTTTTTGTACTCGAACAGGAACAGGTGGTTTATGTCGTTGCTTTCAATTTTGCAAAAGACCGGCCCTTGGAGTATACTCTGGCTTTCTCCGATTTGAATCTGGATCCGGCCCGAACTTATTCGGCTACCGAATTATGGAGCGGGGTAAATGAAGAATTTACCATGGAGCTGAAAGGTCAGGTGCCGCCTGCCGATGTTCAGGTGTGGAAGATAAAGAAACTTTAAAAATAGGTGATAGGGAGGATTCCTGTAACTCTGGTAATCTCTGAAACCTTTGTAATTAAATAATAGAACAATGAAAAATAAGAGTATTCTCCTGATGTTGGTGTGTTGTTTTTTTGCCCAGGTGAAAGCACAAAAACAGCCGGTGGATTATGTCAATACGATCATTGGAGCGACGACGGCGGCCGATGGGAAGATGTTCGCTTACGATGGAAAGACTTTCCCCGGTGCAGCCACTCCTTTCGGTTTGGTACAATTAAGTCCCGATACGAAGACCGGTGGAGATCATGGGCCCGGTTATTCCTGGCACCATAAAACCATTGAAGGATTCAGTTTTACCCATATGAGCGGTATCGGTTGGTATGGTGATTTGGGAAATTTTCTGGTCATGCCCACCGTCGGTGAACTACATACGGCCAAAGGGAGTGAAGAACATCCCGAAGAAGGCTACCGTTCCCGTTATTCTCATGACTCCGAAGTGACTGAAGCCGGTTATTATGCCGTGACCCTGGACGATTATCGGGTTCGTACGGAACTGACCGTTACGCCGAGAACCGGTATCATCCGTTTTACTTTCCCGGAACATGCACAGTCCCGGATTCAGATCGATCTGGCCCGTCGTATCGGTGGGACTTCTACTGAACAACGTGTAGAAAAGGTTGATGACCATACGATACAGGGATGGATGCGTTGTACTCCTGATGGTGGAGGTTGGGGGGACGGTTATGGGAATGCGAATTATACCGTTTATTTTTATTGCCAGTTTGAGAAACCCCTCGAAAAATATGGGGTGTGGTCGGTGGATGTACCTGCTGGGCTCGATCGGAAAAACCGCTTGAATGAAGATCCGGAATGGCAGAAACAGGTGGCAGCAGCTAAAGTGATGCCCATGTGTTCGGAAGCTGAGGGGAAACACCTTGGATTTTACACGGAATTCGCTACTCAGGCAGGAGAACAGGTGTTGATGAAATGTGGCATCTCATTTGTAAGTATCGACGGTGCCCGGAACAATCTGGAACAAGAATTGCCGCATTGGAATTTCGAAAAAGTACGCAAAGAGGCTCAGAAATCATGGAATAAGGCTTTATCATGTATCGAAGTGAAGGGAAAGAGTGAAAGGGATAAACGAATATTTTATACCGGTTTGTACCACACGATGATCGATCCCCGCTGCTATTCGGATGTGGATGGAAATTACGTTGGTGCCGATGGACAGATCCATCAGGCAAAAGATTTTGTCTACCGTACCATATTCAGCGGTTGGGATGTTTTCCGAAGTCAGTTTCCCTTGCAGAACCTCATTAATCCGCAATTGGTGACCGACGAGATCAATTCTTTGATACAGATCGGCGATTTGAGTGGCCGGCATTACTTCCCGCGTTGGGAATTTTTAAATGCTTATTCCGGTTGTATGGTCGGTAATCCTGCTATTGCTGTGATCACAGATGCTTACGTAAAAGGAATCCGTGGTTTCGATGCCCGGAAAGCAGCGGAGTATTGCGAAAATTCGATGGAAAAATTCGGAAACGGAGAACAGGGATTCGTATCCGGAAATTTATCCGAAACCCTGGAATATGCTTATTTCGATTGGTGTACGGGTAAGTTATGGGAGAGTCTGGGAGACCAGGATAAGGCACAGGCCTATTATCGGAAAGGGCAAGCTTACCGGAATGTCTGGAATCCTGAAGTGCGCTGGTTTCAGGCCCGTCAGAGTAAAGACCGATGGCTGAATTGGCAGGGGAAAACGGTAGGGGGGCAAGGATGTGTCGAGAGTAATCCGTTTCAGCAAGGTTGGTTTGTGCCTCACGATATCGAGGGTATGAAGGCATTGATGGGAGAGGATTTCTTTATTCAGGAGTTGGAACTTTTCTTCGACCGTACGACAAAGGATTTTCTGTGGAGTGATTACTACAATCATCCCAACGAACCTGATCATCATGTGCCTTTTTTGTTTAACTATTCTTCAAAACCCTGGCTGACTCAGAAATGGACCCGTCAAATTTGTAAAGTGGCTTATGGGGATGATGTGCTCGGATTATGTGGTAACGAGGATGTCGGTCAGATGTCGGCTTGGTATATCCTGGCTGCTGTCGGTTTCCATCCGGTATGTCCCGGATCGACAAGATACGAACTGACCAGTCCTGTCTTCGATGAAGTTGTGCTGAAACTCGATCGGAAATTTTATCCCGGCAAGAAGTTTGTGGTAAAGGCCCTGAACAATTCCTCCGAAAATGTCTATATCCAAAAGATCTGGCTGAACGGCAAACCGCTCGACCGATTGTGGATTTCCCATGACGAAATCATCTCCGGTGGCGAATTGGTATTTGAATTGGGTGATACCCCCAATAAGTCCTTAGGTCTATAAAATAAGAAGAGCTGTTCTGAGTCGGAGCAGCTCTTTTTTTTAAGAAAAGACTACAGATTGGATTATATATTTGGTTATAGCAAATAAAACCAAAGTTTGTGACGATCCGGTGACGAAACCGTGAAAAAATAGTTACATCTTTTCTGATCCCCCCTCTATCCTTGTAAATAAAATCTCCCTAAACCGTTGTTTTTTCAATTTCAATGATTACCTTTGCATCCGAATTCAAAACGGGGCGTAGCGCAGTCCGGTAGCGCATCTGCTTTGGGAGCAGAGGGTCGCAGGTTCGAATCCTGTCACCCCGACTAAGAATGAGCCAGTTACGAAAGTAGCTGGTTTTTTCTTTTTTGGGGGGGAAGCGGTTTTAGATGCTTTGTTTAAACTGAGGTTTAAACCGGAAAACCAACAATGAACGCCTCTGTAGCTGTACTTTGCTATAAGTGTACAAGACGTTATTTAACTTGAAGTGGAGAATTTGCAAAGTTTAAGAAAGGGGGGGGAGAGAGGGAGGATGGAATCGCTTGCCGATCGTTGGTACGTGGCTGTGAATCTATTATCTTTATGCCGTAATAAAATATGATGATGATGCAGGATATAATAAACGGACGCTGCGGTTGGTGTAAAACAGACGAACTGTATGTGAAATACCATGATGAGGAGTGGGGAAAATTGGTAACCGACGATAGGAGGCTGTTTGAGTTTCTGGTGTTGGAGAGTGCACAGGCGGGGTTGAGTTGGATAACGATCCTTAGAAAACGTGAGGGATATCGTAAAGCTTTTTACAATTTCGATGCCGGATTGGTTGCACAAATGACCGATGAAGATGTCGAACGGTTAATGCAGTTTGACGGTATTGTAAAAAATCGTTTGAAAATTAAGTCGACAATCACCAATGCAAGGCTATTCCTTGCCATACAAAAGGAGTTCGGTAGTTTCTATGATTATACACTGTCGTTTTTTCCTGACCGGAAGCCGATTATCAATGCTTTTCGGTCATTGAGTGAAATTCCGGTGTCTTCACCCGAATCCGATGCTATGAGTAAAGATATGAAAAAGCGTGGATTTAAATTCTTCGGAACTACGATTTGTTATGCCCATTTGCAGGCTTCAGGGTTTATCGACGATCACCTGACGGATTGTTTGTGTCGGAAAGTTGTCCGACAGGATGGATAGGGAATACGTTATATATGAGTACATGGTTATCATCAGATTAAAGATGAGATGGCTTGGAACACAATACAAAAAAAGAGTTCTTCGGTTTATGCTCTAAGTCGTGGCATTCTGTCGGTCATAGCCTGGAGGATGAATTTGCATTTTTTAGCCAGGCTGCAGGTTTTCGGATACCTGGCTAAAAAATGATCAGATCGGATTGAAGGGAAATAGCGGTCTATAAGATCATATTGAATATAAATCCCGATAGGATAATAAAAGAGGCCACTGTGCCGAAGAATATCCCGATCAGCCGCCAGGTCATCACTTTCTTTAAAAGTGTCGCTTCGGGTAATGAAAGCCCTACTACGGCCATCATGAACGCAATGGCTGTTCCTACCGGGATTCCTTTGGCTACAAAAACCTGAATGACAGGAATAATCCCTGCAGCGTTGGCATACATGGGAACTGCCAGAATGACCGACAACGGTACTGCATACCAGTGTTCTTTTGACATATAAGTTTCGAAAAATCCTTCGGGGACGAATCCATGCATGGCTGCTCCGATGCCAATACCGATGATCACATATAGCAATACACCTCTTACAATACCCCAGGCATCACGCAGAATGACCGGTAACCGTTTCATAAAAGGCGTTCCGGTATTTTCCCAGGATTCACTTTCTGTTTCCGAATTTTGCTGAATGCTTTTCACCCAATCGCTTAGGTAACGTTCTAACCTGAAACGGTTCAAAACGATTCCGCCGATAATTCCCAATAAAATACCGCTTACCACATATACAACTGTGATTTTCACTCCGAATGTACCCAGGAACATGGCTACCGCTACCTCATTTACCAGCGGAGAGGTAATCAGGAAGCTTAACGTAACTCCCAGGGGAATCCCGCCTTTGACGAAGCCGATGAATAACGGAATGGATGAGCATGAGCAAAATGGCGTTATCGCTCCGAACAAAGCGGCAAATACATACTCCAGCCCATATAACCGGCGGGTAGTTAGATAGTGACGTAACCGCCCGATCGGGAGATAAGCATTTACTACTCCCATCACTACGCTGATTAAAAATAATAATAGGATGATTTTCACCGTATCGTAAAAAAAGAAATTCACGGCTTCTCCCAGATGACTTTTTGCCTCTAGGCCGAAAATCCCGTAGACCAACCAATCTGCAAATTTCTGTATCATAATCGAATTGTTTACTTCTCTCTTGTCATTATAAAATTATTTGAATACCGTTCCCAGATCTTCTGCTGAAATAAAGCCTGTGTGCCGGAATATTTCATGTCCGTTATTATCTAATATGATTTGTGTAGGAATGGCGGCGATTCCGAAATATTTCGTCCATTCCTGTGTTTCTTGCTTCGACACATTCATAAACCGAACTTTAACCCTTTTGCCGTATGTTGTTCGGATATCTTCCATGACACGTTCCATTTTCCGGCAGCTTATACAACCCATCGCTCCGAATTCCAGAAAAGTATATTGCAGTCCTGTATCGCATCGGTTTTTGTAGTTGTACAAGATTTGTATGCTATCTGCTATGCTTGCTGCCGTCGTTTCGTTTTGCATCCGGCTCATTCGGGTGGAACCTAGCCGGATGAAAGTATCCTGTAATGCAAAGAGAACTATAAGGATAACTATAGGTAAAGTAACCGTTATTCCTGTTTTTATCAGTTGCCTTTTCATTCCTTCCTCCGATTTTTATAATAACCTGATCAGATAATAGAGGCCGGTGCCGGTGAATAACCAGCCGACAATCCTTCGCATCCATCGTTCGAACACCTGTAGGCGATTGTAGAAACGTCCGATTCCTGCAATACTGTAGGCCAGCAGCCAGGCCACTACCGCTACCGGTAAAGCTGTGGCTACAGCAAAAACAACAGGAAACCACATCCCACCTGTTGAGATCGCTGCCATCGGTATCAGCAGACCGAAGTAGAAAACCCCGCTTGTCGGACAGAAAGCCAAGGCAAATAATATACCCAATGTCAGACTACCTACACCACCTTTCAGGTTTTGCAGTTTTTCATTGTCTCCCGAAAAACCGAATTTCGGAAGATTCAACCGTTGTCCCCATAGCATAAATCCACCGGTAAGCAATAGTAAAGGTGAAATAATCCATTCCCCCCACTGACTGATTCCTTTTTGTATGGCGAACATACTTGCTCCTTCCCGTAAAATGGGGATAACCAGCAGGCCCAGGACTGTATAGGTAATAATCCGCCCCAAGGTATAAAGTAACCCGTTTCGAAAAATTCGTTTCCGGTTACCGATATCCCGGCTGATAAAACCGATAGCCGTTATATTTGTTGCTAAAGGGCAGGGGCTTATTGCGGTCAGTAAACCCAGTACGAAAGCTGTCACGACAGGTAGACCGCTATTCATTAAAATGTCCGGAGATTCCATTATTTCATCAATATTTCTATTTTTTCTTTCAATCCTGCTTTAAATCCTTCGGGATCGCTTGTTGCCTTCGAAAAAGCAAATTCTGTCATATTGTTTCGTTGTTCCTGCCCATCTTTCCAGCGATTTACAAACAGAGATGACCAGGTGACTTCATACTGGTCCGCTATTTTTTCTCCTTCTTTATCCGAAATATCTACTGTCCGGTATACGATCTGTCCGGTTTTCACTGCTTCTGCGAGACTTCCTGTCAGCAATTCTTTTGTCTGTTCCTCGATGCTTTTACAAGTCATACAACGTTGTTTCCCATGAAAATAAATTACCTCCACCCGGTCGCCGGTTACGGTTTGTTCCTGTAGCTGCAAGTTTCTGCTTTGCTTTTCTCTGCAGGCGGAGAATAGAGTCAATGTAATCAATAAAGTTGTGAGTCGCATGGTCGTTTATTTTACAAGTAACTTTTTAACCTCACTAACGGTCGGCTTTCGGCCGCTCGATACCACTTTACCGTCGATTACCAAGGCTGGCATGCTCATTACGTTATACTTCATAATCTCGGTCAGTTCCTCTACTTTTACGACCTTCGCTTCAATACCGGTTTCCGATACGGCTTGTATTACTGCTGTATAAAGTGCTTTACAACTTGCACAGCCTGTTCCTAATACTTTAATTTCCATCGTTTCAAAATATTAAATAGTGAATAATTCTCATCATACAAGATTCTTGTTATTATTGTTTGTAATTCGTAGAATTACGAACAATATTCGCATAAAAAAGCCTGCTGTTTTCAGCAACAAGATTTTTTGTCTTTACAATGACAGAAAAAAACTGAAAATAATCGTTTGGCTTCCTCCCAATTGGTCCGGTTGATACAATATTTCACTTTCGGTGCCTCTATTTCTCCCTGTATCAATCCGGCTTCCTTTAATTCCTTCAAGTGTTGTGAAACCGTTGCTTTGGCTATCGGTAATTCTTCATGGATATCTCCGAAAAAGCAGGTTTCCCGTCCTGCCAGAAATTGCAGGATAGCCATTCGGGCCGGATGTCCCATTGCTTTAGCGTAGCGGGCTATTCGTTCTTGTTCGTCTGTATAATCTTTAGTCTTCCCCATAAATCAATTTTGTTGTTCGCAAAGTTACGAACAATATTTCAAACGACAAAATTCTGGCAGGAAATACTGTAGAAATCTCTGCCGGACGTTTGAAACAGAAACTCTGATCGGGAAATCGTTCATATGCTTATTATTACCCCGAAATGCCGGTCTCATCCAGTCGTCCCGGCACTGTTTGAGACTGATATCAAGGTATTAGCTTCCAATTGTGAGTTGAAGTAAGCAATGGCTGTTACATTGTCGGCATTGCGGTACCTTCCTGGTCCTGATATCGGGCCTGAATTGCTAAGATCTGCCCGGTTTTACGACATTGTAATCAGAGGGGACGATGGGATCGATCGGAGTGCCTTCAAAAGATGTTGTGGTGGACTGACGGGAAAGGAACATATGGTCGGTCCCATAAAACCAAAGTTGTATACCGGATAACATTATTATTTTTAGTTATAAGAAAAAATGTTTATTTTTACAACTTTCTTTTAAAACAATGCGGTGTATTAAAAATTGATATTTAATTTCTATGCAGAACATACAACCTTCTATGGCAGCGTTTGCAGATACCAAGCCTCATTATGATTTGCTCGACGGATTGCGTGGGGTGGCTGCGATCACTGTCGTGTGGTTTCACATATTCGAAGCTTTTGCAACCAGCCATTTGGATCAAAGGATTAATCATGGTTATCTGGCCGTCGATTTTTTCTTTATATTGTCGGGGTTTGTTATCGGTTATGCTTATGACGACCGTTGGGGGAAAATGAAAACAAAAGACTTCATTAAACGTAGGGTGATACGTCTGCATCCGATGGTGGTGATGGGAGCTATTATTGGAGCCGTTATGTTCTATTGGCAGGGCTGTCCGGTTTGGGATGTGTCGAAAGTGACGATTTTGGCGTTATTTATGGCTACCTTTATTAATGCCCTGTTGCTTCCGGCTACTCCCGGAACGGAAATCCGGGGACTTGGAGAGATGTATCCTTTGAATGGACCTAGTTGGTCTTTATTTTTCGAATATATCGGTAATATACTTTATGCTTTGTTCATTCATAAATTTTCTACCCGGGCGCTTGCCGTATTGGTTTTTCTTGCCGGTTGCGGGTTGGCGATATTTGCTATCGGAGGACCGTACGGGGATATATGTGCCGGGTTTTCATTGACCGGTACGGAATTTATTGCCGGATTTTTACGTTTGTTGTTTTCTTTTTCTGCCGGATTACTTCTTTTTCGTATTTTTAAACCTGTTAAGGTAAAGGGTGCATTTTGGATATGTAGCCTGTCAATCGTCACTTTACTGTCTGTTCCGCGTCTCGGTGGGGCCAAAGATTTATGGATGAACGGGGTATACGATACGGTGTGTTTTGCTGTATTTTTTCCTGTTTTGGTGTATTTGGGTGCTTCTGGAAAAACTACCGATATATATACTACCCGGATATGTAAATTCTTGGGGGATATTTCGTATCCTTTGTATATGGTACATTATCCGTTTATTTATTTGTATTATGCCTGGGTGAAGAATGAAAGTCTTACCTTCCGGGAATCGTTACCCGGTGCTTTAGGAGTCGTTATAGGCAGTATCGTTTTAGCTTATGGCTGCCTGAAATTTTATGATATACCGGTACGGAAATTCCTGACGAACCGATTCTTAAAACCTAAAAACAAGATATCGTTTGGACTTTGAAAATATAGTCGATTTTTAATCGGGCAGGATAATAAAATACCGATTTCAATTTTGATAGAGCCGATGTAACCGATCGGGGGTAAGGCCTGACCTGTATCAGACTGAGCTATCGTTTCGTTTTTTTCCATTTCGTTTCAGTCGGCTGATCAGGTAATGCGGGATCAGGCAATAGATCAGTCGGGCCCGTGACCATTTGTAACATTGCTGGAAAAATACCAGGCCCATCGTAATGAATAGGAGGGCGCCGATCGATGCTTGTAAGGGGAGCCAGGGTAGAGTTTCTTTCGGAAGCAACATCGGTATGAGGGCCATTGCTCCTACCGGTGCAAAAAACTTACCGAGCCATTCGAATAGCGTGAATAATACGATAAAAATGAAAAAAGCGACGAGTGTTTCAGATAACCCCAGATAATAATAGCCGATCAGCTGGAAAAGCGTACCTACTAGCGAACCGCTACCCAGCAATAGTACGGTAAGTACCGGACGATTGCGGAAGCCCGCCCTGGAGTTGACGAATTCGACATAAGCAACAAGCAACGGTGGGAGGATAAAATAAAAATTGGACGTATATATAGCCAGACTGGCCACAGCGAAGACAGTTATCATCAGGTAAATCCAGCGAAGGCTATCGGCCCGCCAATGACGCTCCGGCGCTTCATAAGTGATTTTTTCCCGTAGGCCGAGATGTTCCATCCAGCGCTGAATGACAAGGATAATCAAGGTCATCACGAAAACAGATACCGGATAAACCCAGCTTTCGGTTTTTAACAACACAGGAAGCACACAGGCAGATATCATCGGGAATAATGAGGCCCGGGTGAACAAAAGACTTATTCCTGCAAACAGAAAAGCGATCGCTATGTTGACCACCAAAGGAAATGGAGAATAAAGCACCAGGAGAACACCGGTACAAGCGCCGAGAGTCATTAGCAATAACATTTGTCCGGTTTTGATGCGCCATACCCGTTTGTAATAGTCAAGACTTAATCTGACAGTTACGTATAAAAAGAATAAATTTGTAA
>ERZ780144.1299-NODE-1299-length-28034-cov-7.590836_pt1 | contig 28034 bp, 18 predicted proteins | sample MGYA00511380_ERZ780144 | MGnify/ENA primary metagenome ERZ780144 (study PRJEB29588, sample SAMEA1965858) | human gut metagenome | biome: human gut; feature: human-associated habitat; material: faeces | place: Denmark | collected 2008/2010 ... | reverse complement strand
GCATCTGCCGCACCTCGCTCGCCGTATCGGCACTTAGAATTATGCGGTATTGCCTCAAGATTTTGAAGTGCTTACCCTGCCGTGCTGTTCTGCTCTGTCAGCCCCGTAAACACCGGGTCGTTCAGCAGCATTCCGGGAACAACATATCGGTAGGTGATTGCCTGCCTGCCGTTGATCACACGCACACTATCGTTGGCCAGTGCCAGCTCTTTCAGGGTTTGCATATCCTCATCGTTCAGATAGATGGAGATCTGCTCCAGGCCAGATGTCTGCTTATATTTTGTCCCGTTTGTAACGGGAACATAGCGGCTGCTAACGGGGTTCAACTCGTAATTCTGCACCCCGCACAGGCGCGCTTTCGCAGCCTGTTCATGGATCAGCTCCGATGTCAGGGTGCCCAGCCGCGTGCCGCGCCAGTCCGCTTCGCTTTGCAGCACTGCCCGCACAGCCAGGTGCAGCCGGATGACAATTCGCTGTTTCATATCGTGGATTCCTGTATTCCTATTTGCATGGATTTTTGTTGCTTGCCGCTTTCGTGGATCTGGATTATTCCACAGCATCAATCAGTGCTTTCAGCTCCTGCGCTGCCGCAATCAGCTCCTGCATCTGGTCCGACATTGCTTTGCGGTCCTCTGCCGTATAACTGCGGATCTTAGCTTCAATATTTTTTGCCGCTGCAATTTTACGCAGTTTGCGGGCCGTGGTAGGCAGCTTGGCCGAAATAAAGTTGTGGTCTTTATCTACTGCCGCCGCCTTGTTTTCCTGCGTCTTGGCCTGACCGATTGCATCCTGTGCATTTTGCAACGCTGCTGCAAATACGCTCTCGCGCTCCTGCATGCTGCGGCGTTCCACTGCTACATCCAACATGGCGGTGGTCAATGCGTCCTTAATGGCGCGGCGCTCATGGCTGCGCGGGTCAAGGGCTGCAATTTTCAAAAACACTGCGGCTGCACGGGCCTGTTCTTCCAGGGTCAGGCGGAGATAGGTTTCGCACTCGGCTCGGTTCAGGAATTCCTCATCCAGCAAGCGGCGCAGATCAGGGTTGAGATCATTCTGAATCGAAAGCGCCTTATCAATCGTGCGGGAATTCAGCGGGCTGACCTCTTTCAGCGCTTTTTTCGCTTCCGCTGCGCTCAGGTTATACGGTGCTTTCTGCAGGTTTTCCACAAAACGCGCCGCTGCCTGGCGCATCACACGTTCATTGCTGATGCCGCCGCGCACTTGCAGGTTTGCGCTGTCGATATACACAACTTTTTCGTTTTCCGTCAAGTTGCGCACCACTTTGCACTGCACTTTCTGCCATTCACTCATGCGGTTGGGCAGCTGCTTTTCTTCCTGCTCGCGTTTATCCTGCTCCACCAACAGGCGCAACGCACGCAGGCGGCGCTCGCCAGAAAGCAGCACATATTTTCCGCCAACACCGGTCTTAGGGAACACAACCAGGTTGTGCAGCAGCCCCGCGCGGCGGATATCATCGGCCAGCAGCGCAATATCTTCCTCGGTATCCAGCTCACGGTAAAGGGCATTATCCGGGTTTTCTTCAATATCATTGATATTGATCTCGCTGTATTCACCGCCCGGCTCCTGGTCGCCGCGCGCGATCTTACTTAACGCTGCTTCGTTTACTTTAAAGCCTTTCTTCTGCAGTCGGTCCAGTTTGCTTGCCATCACTCTGCCTCCTGTTCAACGCGCGCTTTCAGCTCGGCATACACCTTTGCATAATCCTTTGCCGGGTTGCTGCTGCGTGCACATAGCACAACCGGCGCACCAAGGCGGGTGCTATCCTTTACAGCCTGTCCCTTACGGATTTCGGCAGCAAACAGCTTGCTGCCCAGCTGGCTTTCCCGCAGTTCATTGCGGATCACTTCGGTCAGGGCAGTTTTTTCCACCATAGTCAGGATAATGCCCAAAACATCAATTTTTTCGCCCTCATCGTGCTCCAACTGCTGGCACATGGCCACAGTGCGGTACACACTGTCACGGCTGTAGTCATCGCACACGCAGGGGATCAGCACAAAGTCACTGGCCATCAGGGCGTTGGTCACCATTACATCGCGGGACGGCGGGGTATCGATCAAAATAAAGTCGTATTCACCGGCAACCTGTGCCAGGCACATGGCCAAAAACATATTGATACTGGTGCTTTCGGACTGTTCCAGGATTTGCAGCTGCTTGGCCGCCATTGGGGTGTTGCCATTTGCCGGAATTATATCAATATTATCAAACTGCGTGCGGGAAATATAGTTCTGCGTGCCGCTGATGCCATAGGCACGGAACATATCATACACGCCAGCGCGGTCAAAAGTATTATCGGTTACACGGGCGCCCGTCAGGGTATAGGTACAGTTGCCCTGGGCATCCATATCCACAACAAGCACCCGCTTGCCGTCCTGCGCCATCAGCGCCGCCAGGTTGCAGACGGTAACGGTTTTTCCCACGCCGCCTTTTTCAATGCAGACTGAGATACAATATCCCATTGTTTTCCTCCTTGCGAGCGCCTTTGTGTAGGCATCTCTTCGTTGCTGTCGGTTAATCTTTGCCTTTTGTTCGGTTCTTTTTGCGGTACCGCACGCCGGTATCTTAATCTAACTGCGGGTTGCAAAAACTGGCACCCCATGCCGTGCGGCATCTCTTCGTTGCTGTTATAGCTTCTATTATATCATATGCTTCGCGTGTGTCAACGGATATTTTGACGAATATTATGCCGGCATCTCTTCGTTGCTGTTCACGCATTTTCTCTGCCGCTTTTTCTTCCCATCCTTCTTCACTTCATCCAGGCATTCCCTCTCACCTGCCTTCATTCTCACCCATTATCCCAAGCTCTATCTGAAATCAAAAAACGCCGGATATTTCCATTTCTCAGCTGCACCCCAACAAAAAAGCAGCGGCCAGCAATCTGCCAGCCGCTGCTTACCTTATTATAATAGCGCTCCCGGATGTTCCGCTCCGCTTCATCTCAATTACTCTTCGCTGTCATCCGGGATATCTTCCTCAAAAGCATCCATCCAGCTTTCGTTGTGCCACTTATCTTTTTCACCTTTTTCCTTGGCGGCAACCTTCTGCCGTTGTGCCTGGTCGTTCATTATGGTGCCGATCGGGTTCAGTGCGCGTTCTTCAATAATGTGGTAGAACAGCCCCATCGGGTTATTCACGTTGGGGTCCTTGGCGGCCTTTGCCCAGAACACATCAAAGTCCAGTTCATGCGCCATAGCTTCCATCAATGGGGTCAGGCTGCCATACTTTTCAATCACTTCATTCATGCAGGCCAGGTAATGCAGCCGCATTTCGTCTTTCAACCCATTGCGCAGGCTGGAAGGCGATGGCACGCACCGCGCTGCCAGGTGGCGGTAAATTTCGTGGTAAGCGCCGCGCTGGCCGCTCGTCAATGTCTTTTCCAGGTATCCATCATCTACAAACTTTGCAAACTCTTTTCGCATATCCTGCCGTTTTACAATCGTTTCGGGAATCAGCTCTACCTTGGGCGGCTCCGGCTCCGGCATCGTTTGCTGCACCGGCTCGTCCATCACATGATACTCCGCTTCCAACAGCTCCTCTTTGGGTTCTGCTGCCGGCTTTGCCTTGCGGAAAATATAAATGCGGTAGTTATCCATATCCTCGCGTAGCACCTTGTTCAGGTACCGCGCCGGGCTGCGCATCGTCTGCGACCGGGGAATGATCTCCTGTGCATAGCGGGGTGCCACACCGGCCAGCCAACTGGTCAGCCCGCCGCAATCCAGGATGATGGCATTCATCTTTCCAAACACCGTTTTGTTGCCGCCGTCCTGCTCGCCATCGCCTGCCTGGATGGTGCAGCAGGCATCTGCCAACACATCAATGATCACTTCCACCGCGTGCAGCTCTTCGGGCGTAATCTCCGCGCGCAGCTGATCCATGCGCGCTTTCACAACAATTTCCTCCCGCAGCTCGGTGCGGTGGCGTCCAAAGGAATAGGGGATCGTTGTTTCCGGTGCCGAAACATAATCAAAGGTGATCACGCTGGGGTCATCCAGCAGCGAATCCTCAATCGCCACGGTGGGGCGGCCCTTCTTTTTGCTCTTTTTGCGCACTGTGCTGTTGATGCTGTCCAGGTTGGCCTGTGCGGCGGCATCATCCACCGGGTCAATCGTTACCACCAGCGAAAGAACCTTCTGCCCTTTTTTTTCGTACACATCGTAATTAAAAATAATATCCGTCTTTTCGTTAATTTCCGCCTTTGCTTTTTCCAGTGCCAGGCGGCGGAAATCCGACCATCGGTTGGCCGTATACGAAAGCTGTTCATACAGCATGCTCAGGTTCCATACCAGCGGTTCCCCGGCTGCTTTCTTTTTCAGGTACAGGCTCTGGTAGCTCTTGCACAGCTCGTAAATGCGGATGGAATAGGTGGACCGCATCAGCATGGTGTAGGTCACATCCATGGTGGTATACAGGGTTTTCAGCTGCACCAGGTGCGGTTTCAGCACCGGATCCAGCGTGATGGTCATGCGCGCGCGGCCCTCATCAATGCGCACTTTATCGATCCAGCGGAATGTTTCCACCGTGGAAGTTCCGTTATTCTTGATCCACTGGATGGGCGCGTTGGCCAGCTCCTCAATATTTTTGCGCACCTGCTTGTACAGCGCCCCGCTGTGCGGGTCCATGCCGGTCATCTTGATAAAATCATAAATGCTCAGCTCATAAGAGGGCAGGTCCGTATCCTCCGGCTTAATCATCGAAAAAATATGCAGCATCAGGCGCTGCTGGCTCAGCGTCAGGTTGTTGCGCGTCATCTGTACAAGGTCATTGGATTTGCGAACGATGGTCTGGTCCCCGCGTTCTTCAAACGTAACGACAAACGGATCATCTTTTTTCTGTTTACTTGCCGCCATAAGCAGGGGCCTCCTATATCGGTTGCTGTATCCCGGGTGGTCACGCACATCATGCTAAACATTATAGCACATCCTGTTGTCCAGCGCAAGAATTGCAAATTTACACAGGGTTTCACCGCCATTACCCTGTGCAAAATGCAACACCCGCGTTGTGGTTTGCCATATATCCTGTGGGGGTTGCAGCCCGGGTGCAGGTTACACAGGGTTTTATTGTGCTTTTCTGTCCTGCTGTTTCAGGGTTCTGTAACCTGATGGAATGGCAACACCAATTTTTTCCCGTTCTCCCCCATCTCCCGGCTTACCTCTGGTTGTTATTATGGCTTAGTTGTTTAGTTCTATATTAGTAATAGGTAGAGCCTGTGTAATTTAACAACGCAAACCTGTGTGTTCAACCAACTGCAGCCTGTGCATTCCACCACCATTTTCCTGTGGGGAAAGCAACCTGCGTAAAGTTGCAAATAAGCCAAAAACAGCCAAACCTGTGTAAATTGCAACACGGGGAACGGGCCTATCCTGTGTGGTTTTCCAACAGGTACGCGGGTCACGGCGGGGCAGGGGAGCGGGAATACCCTGTGTAAAATGCAACTGTTCCGGGGGTAACCTGTGCGTTTTTCCAACGGTAAGCGGCATAGGGAAACAAGGCAATCCTGTGCGTTTTTCCAACACGTTTCGGGAATGTTCGGCACAGAATGCGGGCAATACCCTGTGCAAAATTGCAACAGCTCACAGCTGCTTCAAATAGATCAGTTGCAAATTTACACAGGGCAGCACCCCTTATATTATAAGGTAAGTGCCGCACAGAATGGCGCGTGAGGGGTTGCAGTTTACACAGGATAGATTGAAAGCTGGGAGCTGGAGGTGTATCTGGAAACAAAGAAAAAGCTCGTCTGTTTCAGCAAGCGCAGCCGGATTTTGTGCTTGCGAAAGATCCGCTATTTTCGTTGCTCTCAGATGCACCTCAGGAGCTGGCGCAAATAGAGATCGGCAAGGGGGAACCGGGAATCAGGGGCGGGGCAGGGGGGACAAAAAAGCGAATGGCATATCTGCAGCAAACCCGCACCCCGTTGTAAAGGGAGAACGGCGTCCCGTTGGCGGGCGTGCAATCCACCAAACACACACCCGCCGCCGCAAACACCGCAAACCGTTTGCAGGGGCGCGGTGTACCCATCGCGCCGCAAAAAAACGGGAACCGTGCGCCGCAAACCTGCCATCCCTCCCACAAGGCGCCCACCCAGCCGCCAGACCCCGCCACAAAACAGGCGCATGCGAAACAAATAATTGCGCAAAAACAGGGAAATGTAGCAAAAAAGGTGAATTCTGCTGCAAAGTTGCGCTCTGTGTGCGCAGAGGATCATAAACGCGCGGTCAAAGTATATAAAAGGGACCGCTGCCAAAAAGAAAATCAGGAATAAATTATACAAAGGCTTTGAATACATTGTATAATTGGAGGAAAACGCAATCAGTAAAAGTGCTGAAAAACAGGAATTTACGTGGATTGTATTGCCTTTCTGGTATAAAGGTGCTATACTTTAACACTGAAAAGTAAATGCGCAATGAGAAGATTCGATGCGTAATTTTTTTGAAAACAACATGGCAACGGTTGCGCAAGTAAAAGAAGCTGGCTTCTTTTATTGTTCCACAGGGGATCCCCTGTGGAACAATGTGCTTTCATCAAGCCAGCGCGAAAGGCGAGTGAGCAGATTGAATAGAACAGGGAAAAACACAACAGGTTGGGCGCGCCGGCTGACAGCGCTGCTTGTCACCGCTTGCCTGGTTATGGCAATGGCCCTGCCTGTATACGCCGAGGTGGATCTTCTGCCCGACGCACCTGACGAAGTAGAGCTGCTGGAGGATGAGTCGGGAACGGCCTCCGGGGAGGATACCGCTCTGCCGGAGCAGAATGCCGCCACCCCGGAACCGGAACAAAGCGCCGAGCCGGAGCAGCCCGCCCCGACCGAAACGCCGGAGCCCACGGCAGAACCCACCCCGACCCCGGAACCGGCAGCCACCGCAACGGCCACCCCTGTGCCGACCGTGACCCCCACCGCCACCCCAGAACCGACCGAACAGCCGCAGAAGATGTACGCCGCAACAAGCGTGGATAACGTGCAGGCAGTTAGTGAGGGGGAAAATACGGAAACTCACACGCTCTATTTTGCAGTGCCTAAAAGTTGGAGCGATTGTACAGTGGTGAAAATATATGCCGTTGGTGGAACAGATCCAGAAAAAGAAAAAAAATATTATCTTGATATGAAGGAAGTTGACGAAACGAAGGACGGAAGAAAAATTTATTCTGCAGTCCTGAATAAGGCCAAACACTATCCACATGGAGGGTTGAATGGACTTGAATTTCGCGGATATAAGGGAGAATCAATTGAAGTCACAAAGCCTGCATACAAAATAGTAATTGCTGAAGTAGATCAAAATCTTGGTTCAAAGTGGATGACGTTCGATCCAGGAGATAAATATATCGGCGGCGACTACTATGACGGAGAGACGAAACAGTGGGGTACCTATACGGTTGGCCATAGGTACTTCGCTGGCAAAGAGATGGCCTTTGAAAATAAAACCAGTGAAACACTAACGAACGTCCAAGCCTGGTTTTATGAACCGGATGAGAGCGGAAATCTTAGCAAGGTCGGTGGCCCAATACCCTTAAATAGTATTGATTCTGGAAATAGTATTGCTTCTGGTTCCACAGCAACCTTTAAAATTCCTAACGATTATTGCTCTTTTGTTCGCTTTACCGCGGGCGATGATAATACAGAAATAAGTGAATACTACAATTTTTATAATGAGGAAGTAACAGGAGAAAAGCAGAAACGCTTCCAGTATTCCGAACAATGCTATTGCTACATGTACAATGGTAATAAGGATGCAACATGGGGGCGTCCCGGTGCCATCCGCATCTATTACGATGCTACTTTCTCAAAGCTGCCAACAACAGGAACGGGTGATACTAGCGGCGACTATTCAATCCCCAAAGACAATAATTCAGAGACCATTTATTTTCGGATAAAAGGAGGAGACGGCGTAGAATCCGAAAGCGGCACGCTGGTAAAAGATGGTACAAACGAAAATCTTTATTATATTGACATTCCCCAAGGATATAGTTCAATCATCTTTTCCGGTGAAAAAATTGGCGATGACGATAAGACAAAAGGAAATGGAGTAAGTACAGAGTGGCTGGAGATTCCCACAGATGACAAAAATTGCTTCTATGCGGATACGAATGACGATGCAGTATATAAAGATACCACCACTCGTGGCGGCTACTGGGCTCCAAAAGGTACCCTGCGTGATGCCGAAACGTGGAAAAATACTGACACTACTGACACTACTAAAACTAAAGTAGTAGATATTGCATCCGTTCCTTTTACGGAAAAACCAGACACAAAATATGTTACCAGTACGCTGTATGACTATTATACAGATTACGAACTGAACGGCAAGAACCGTGATGGCTACGGTGAATATAGGGATGCAAGTCACCGCACCTGGGTACCCTTCCGTGAATTTGATCAGGCGCTGAGCGATTATTATCAGGATGCAAATGCCCAATACCCGCTTTATACCGGACATTTCCAGCCTGATAGTGGAACTAACTTTAGCGATATTGCTGGGACATTAAATTTGTTTGGGTACGACAACGTTAATCGTTTTATGGCAATCAATAACTCTCAGTATAATGAAGATCACGAGGGAAATACACATTATGACTATGCCTATCAGGGATTGGTTGCGAATACAACTAACGCAGATGGAGCACCGTTGTTAAACGGAACAAAAACAGCAACAGTAGAGCCGCACTTTAACAAAGACTTCCTCTTAGGAGAGAATAGTAAAAATGCAAAGCTTGGTGAAGTGTATGAGAATGTAAAGTTCCCATTTACTAAAAAGGAGAACCTTTTTAACGACGATACCGGCGTTGATTATTGGTGCTTTGACAGCAAGGATACAACCTTGTATCTAAAACAAGATTCGGGACAAAATTCGGATTCAAAATATTTTCTCCAAAGTACCAATAACAGAGGGTCTTCTGAGAATGTGAATGCGTCATCGGACAAGCAAGGCCAATATGGCTACTTCCCGTTCAATGAAACAGCAACCGGTGGTGTGGCTTCTACCTACAATTACGGCTTTGGCACCAAGCTGCAGATGGATTTTACCCTGACGGATGACGGTATGGTGGAAACCAATAAGATTGGTGAAGACAATAAAAAGGTAAAAACCAACATCAAGTTCTTCTTCTCCGGTGACGATGACGTTTGGGTATTCATTGATGGCAAGCTGGCGCTTGACGTTGGCGGCGCCCATGGTAAGGTTTCCGGCCTGCTGGAATTTGGCGAGACAACAGAAAATGGAAAGGAAAAAAATAGTGTAACAGCCTATGTCAGTAAGGTCAAAACAGGCGGAACGTCAAAAAGTGACCAAAATGGAAATTCTGTCAAGAGCGTAAGATATAATGGTGAACCCATCTCTTTCTCCGCGCAAGGCACTACTCTTACATTCGACAAAGGCCAAAAGCACACCCTTACCATGTACTATATGGAACGCGGTATGTGGGAGTCCAACATGGCGGTGGCGTTCAACTTCCCGGATAATAACGAGCTGCAGGTTCAAAAAGAAGTCGATCTGAAAAACGTTACTGATGATGACTTCAAAAACTGCTTTAAAAACCAGAAAATCTTCAACTTCACCATCCAGAACCAGGCAACCCATTATGGAACAACACTGGCCGCTAAACCGAATCCAAGCGATACCGAAAAGGTGAATTTGACTGCGACTGGTAACACGATTAAACCCGCAACCGAACCAACCGAATCAAACAAAGGCGACTACATTTTCGAGTTGGTTAAAAACCCTTGGCCAGATTCCAAGCCGGATTCCGGGCAAGATCCCGGGCAAGATACCGAACAGGTCCTTCACTGGTACGCACGCTATATGGATACGCAAAGTGCAGCGCGTGAGAAACGTCGTGGCATCCTGAAGCTGGAAAACCCCATCAATATCAAAGACATGCGCTTCCTTACGTTCCAGGTTTACGTTGATACAACGGATGGTAGTGAAGGTGACCTTTCCCTCAACAACCTGTATGTGGAACTGCTGGATGATAAAGACGTCCAAAAAGGCAGCCTTGACACATCAGGCATTAACGGCGCAACGTATGGCTCGGTCGAAGTGACGACAGACCAATGGGTCACCGTAAAGCTGGACCTGCACAAGATGAAAGAGCGGGACGGTTTTAGCGACAACGTCAAAACCATCCGCGTGGGCGATAACTATAACCGCAACATCTATTTCAGGAACTTTACCTTCATTCCCAAAGCGGTGCCAAGTAAGGTGACCGGCTTTACAATCGATCAGGAGAAAATCCCGGATTACGGCTCCGCCGAAAGCGGTCATTTGGAAAACGCCGAAAACGCACAGTACACCTCCAGCAATGACACAGACACCCAGTTGGTGGACAAGGACGGACGCTTTGTTCTGGAAGCTGGAGAAACCGTTACCTTCAGCGACCAGTTCCGCCGCGGCAGCTACATTTCGCTCAAAGAGGAACTGAACCAAAACCTGTACGACACCACATGGACGGTGTGCGAGAACGGGCATGTGGTTGAGTCGATGAAAGAAGGTAACAGCGTAACTCTTCCTAGTACAATACCTTCGTTAGACGGGCAGACGGGAAGCAGCCCCAATGATGGCCGAACGGAAAAGAAGGGAGCAGATAAAGAGCAGGAGGGCAACAAGTATAACGAAAACAAACCCTCCGCCGACACCATCGTCTTCCGCTCCTATAAGGACCCGGACGAAACAAGCTCCACGCTGACAAAGCTAAAGGTAAAATACGTCAACACCGTCAAAACCGGCGGGCTGAAAATCCAAAAGAAGGCCGCAGAGGGCGAAACCTTGACCGGAACCTACACCTTCAAAGTTACCTTTAATGATGTTGGCGGTGAGGGTCTGGAAGAAAAGCCCATCGAAAGAACCGTTACGATTGATATGGGCAAGGGCGAAAGCACCGGAACCATCACCGGCATCCCCGTTGGCACCCGCTATACCATCGAGGAAGTCAAAACCGATGATTCCAGACTGCAAAGCGTAACTGTTCCGAAAGGTCAATCCGCCCAGGTGATCTACAACACCATGGTGGAAGGCGAGATTGTGGCGGGCAAAAATCCGGACAATCCGAACGATCCGAAAGCTCTGGAAGTTACCGCAATCTTTACCAACACCACGCGCAAACTGATCAACATTGAGTTCGATAAGCTCTGGAAAGATGCAAATGATACGGTCCTTGGTACAACGAACCAGCCGAACGAGATTTACATCCAGCTCCAGCGCAAAAACAGTGCTGCGGATGCCAAATGGGAGGTTGTTGACTACCCGACCTCGGGCAGCAAATATGTTACGGTTCGCCATACAGATAACGGCTGGCTGTATCCCTTTAACAACCTGGATCAGTACCCGGTTGGCGGCAGTGCGGCAAACAACTATATTTACCGCATTGTGGAAGGTACGGTAGAAAAGGGCGAATTTAAACAGGCAGCGGAAGACGGAACCATTACGATTGACGGCAAAACGTATGTTGTAAAGGCTGAAGCAACAGCAAAAAGCGAAAAGGACAGCGAAACCGGCGCAACTACAACGCCAGCCACAGCCACCGATGGAACCATCACCGGCGGCAGCGGCAAGATTGTGCTGACCAACACGCTGCAGAACCCGAAGTTTGCACTGGATATCATCAAGAAGGACGCGGAAAAAGGCGAAAATAACAAAGAAGTATTCTTGAAAGATGTTGAGTTCAAGCTGGAAAAGCTGAAAGCCGAAACAACCGAAGGAGAACCGCAGGTAGATACTACCTATACATTTACATTCGGTAACACCACAAGCACAGGTTCCATTACCGCCAAAACGAACGATAAAGGCGAAATCACCAATATGTTCACAGATCTGGAACCCGGTACATACCGCCTGACGGAAACCAAGGCACATCCGGGGTACAACCTGTTGGCACAGCCAATTAAGATCAAATTTACCCAAGACGGCAAGTGTTATATTGATGATGCGGAAGTTAAGAAAGACGATAAGACGTTCATTCCGGGCACCAATAACACCTACACCATGACCCTTACCGTTCTGAACCGTAAAACGCCTGAGCTGCCCCACACGGGTGCAGACGCGCCAAGCCTGTGGCTGCTGATCGGCATGCCGCTGGCGGTGGCAGGGCTGTTGATATTCACATTCCGCTACAACAGGAAAGGGGGCCGGCGACATTAACCATCCCCCGGAAACCCAGCAACCCCCAGGGTACAGGGCCTGCCCGCCCGTGCGCGCCCGTTTACGGCAGGGCGCAGCCTTAAGCCAAATGGGCAAGCGGCCCGGTTTTTCCTCCTTTTTTCTTCACGGCACAGTGCGGGCGGCGCGGCAGCGTTTCCCCGCTGCAGCGCCCCGCACTGCACGCCGTGCTGATGCAGAACCCTTAAGCCGGGCGGCCCCGCCGCCCATCCGATGATGATTTTTTTAAGAGAAGAGGTACTGAAATGAAAAAAGCAAAACGTTTTCTCACAGGCCTGTTGAGCGCCGCCCTGGCCCTCAGCCTGTGCGCCATGCCAGCAATGGCAGAGAACAGTGGAACACAGACGACACCACAACCGAGTACAGCTGTATGGACGCGGGATACCGGTTCCATTACGATTCATAAGTATGAATTTAATGGCGCAGATAGCGATAAGAAACCCGCAACCGGCGAAAGCAATGATGACGTACCTCAGGGTGCTAACGCATTAAAAGATGCAACTTTCACTGCATATCAGGTATGGGATAAAGATGACTTAAGTGAGTATTATAATGGATCCAGTGATATGGCGCTGCCGAATGTTGATTCTTTTATTAAAAAGGAAAATGGCAACTATGTAGTTAAGGACGAAGTGGCTACACCGAAAGTTGCAGAAGGAACGACAGGTGATAATGGCATTGCTATACTGAATAAAGACATCCGTGATGCGGACAGTACAGGCCTTCCGCTTGGTTTGTACTTGGTAGTTGAAACTCAGTCGCCGGCATCGGTTACTACCCGTTGCAAGCCTTTCTTGGTTTCTGTTCCCATGACTCGTATCGGCGCAACGAATCCGGGCGAAGAGTGGCTGTATGATGTCCATGTTTATCCGAAAAATAAAACTACTTATGGCGATGTTACTTTGGAGAAATATGGCAGGGTTGGCGAAGACAATAACACCAAAGTTCCGCTGAATGGTGTTACCTTTGAGTTGTATAAATACAATAAGACGGGTGATGTAACAGCATATACCGAGGGTTCCCCAAATTGGACAAAGGTGGTAAAGTCCGCAACCAGCAGTGGTGAAGGACAAGGCGCTGACCTGAAATTGACAACGGAAAATGGCAAAATTACAGTTAATGATTTAACGCAAGGCTATTACTGCTTTGTGGAAACTGACCTTGGTGCAAATCAAAAATATATTTTGAACCAGACGCCGCATTACTTTAAGGTGAATGATGATTCCACAAGTGAAACGTTCACATTTACAAGTACTGGTACTCTTCTAATTGATTCCGATAAAGCCGCCAATTTGACGATAGATGTTGTTGATACTCAGCCGGATGTTGATAAGAAGGTCAAAAACAGAAATCCGAAGGAAGGCGAAGATGCTTGGGTAGATGCTTCGGATTACAGTGTTGGTGATGAAGTTCCGTATACGATCACGGTTAAAGTTCCGCATGAATTGCTGGCAGCATATGAGGATGATAGTGCTGATGCTGTTTTGACCGTAAAAGATACTCCTAAAAATCTTTGGGTTGTAGAAAACACGATTGAAGCAAAACCGAGTGTAGAAAATGCTACAGCAGTTACAGACGGAGTAAATATTACGGTCGATGGTACTGAAAGTGCCGATCATGGCAAGGGATTCACTGCTACATTTACAAAATCTGCTTTGAAGGCTTTGGTTGGTGATGGTGACACTTTTGTTATTACTTACAAAGCTGTGTTGAAAGACACCGCTGTGATGACGGTTGCTGGTAACCCCAATACTGTTAGCTTGGAGTATTCGAATAAGATTGGTACGGACGGTAAGATTGTGCCGGGTTCCAAAAAAGAAATCCATAATAATGCAGTTGTTTACACTTTTAAGATTACAATCGAGAAACGTGGCGAAACTGCAAGCGGCGCCCTTTTGGATGGTGTAAAGTTTGATTTGTACAAGCTTGATGACACGAATGGCACGGTTAAAGGCAGTGATATTGGCTTTACAGATGCAAACAAGGATAAGAAGTTTGTAAAAGTAAAGGAAAATTTAACAACTGTAAACGGTTATGTTTCGGCATCCGGGCTGGCAAATGGTGATTACTACCTGGTAGAAACCAAGACGGCAGATAAGACCTATAATTTGCTGAGCGGGCCTGTTAAAGTAACGCTGAATGTTGAATATGTGACTACTTGGACCAAGACAGAAACCTATGACAGCAATGGCAATTTGATTCATAGCGATGCAAGAGAAACGACAGAAAAGTTCGGAAATGCTGTCGATGAAAATAGCGAAGGATATACCAAAATTGTTGTCATCAACCGCAAGGGCTTTAACCTGCCCACCACCGGTGGTTTCGGCACCCTGCTGTTCAGCGGCATTGGCGTGCTGCTGGTTGTGGCCGGTGTTGGCGTGCTGCTGAGCCTGAAAAAGAAAAACCGCACCTGATGCACCTGCCGCAAGGCAAAACAATGTTACAATTCACCAATAGGGTATAGAGGGATAATCCATCATACACAGGGGGAGGGCCGGATTTGGCCCTCCCCCTATGGTGGATTATTGGGGAATAAATTTTTTTGGGTGTACATGGCCGTTGTTCGGTTGATTTTTAGGCCCTGCGTGGGGAACCACCCTACGGGCGTCAGGTTTGCGGCGAGAAACCACCCCACGGCCGTTAGGTTTGTGGCGAGGAACCACCCCTCAGTCACCTTCGGTGACAGCGCAAACAGCGCCCCGTCCCCTCTGTCGCTTCGCGACATCTCCCCGCCCCGCGGGGAGTCACCCCTCAAGGGGAGCCACCGCAAACATAAGGTTAGATATTGGCTCCCCTAGAGGGGAGCTCCGGCGAAAGCCGGTGAGGGGTGGTTCCCCGCGTAGAGCCTAAAATTTATGGTTCCACATTTCCATCCGGGGCGTCGAGGACGCCGCCCCCTACCATAGGGCAAGGCAAAACATCAAATTTATAATGTGCAATAAGACAAAGCTCCAGCAGGACGATGCAAGCATCGTCCCCTACAGATAGGTTTCGGGCTGCGTTAAGATTGCGGCATTCAATTTACGTTTTCCCGGCGCGATGAGGGCATCGCGCCCTACAGATTGTTTTATCATTCATCCCGCATTTCTAAATACCAACAACCCTAATATTTCCTGAGCGGCGCACCGCGCCGCGGTCCACCACAATTATTCTTTATTATTTATTCTTTATTCATTAAGCGCCCCCAACTCCTAACTCCTCCCTCCTAACTCCTAACTAATCAAACAAATTCCCTCCACGCCTGCTCCGCCCCGGTCTGGAACGCGCACAGTTCTTCCATCAACTTGTGGGCGCCGGGGCTGGCCTGGGGGTAGTCGGTTTCGGCGCGCTTGCAGTCCAGCACGCCCTGGCCGCTGCCCTCCGCCAGCATGGTGGCAAGGTTGCGGGTGCTTTTGTCCAGCATGGTGCGGGTGCGGATGCCCATGCTCACACTCATGCGTGCGGCGGCGCTCTGACCCTTGGCCTGTGCGCCGATGGCATCCAGCGCCGTGTGGGCCTGCTGGTTCAGGCGGCGGTACTCGTTTTTCTGGCGCATCATCTCGTCTTTCAGCTTCTGGTCATACGTCAGCCCCATCAGCTCATCCAGGGTGTTTTTGCCCATCTCGGTGTTCTGCACGATCTCCTGCAGCATGGCTTCATTATCACTGGTTTTTTGCATATTCTGGTTTTCCGGCATAAAAAATCCCCCTTGTGTACAGCCTTTTCCTTTGGGAATGTTCCCAAAGCTAGTATGGCTCCACAAGGGGGATTTATTCTTTTGTTTCAGCTTCTTCAGCAGCCGGAAAGGCGCTGCTCGGCCAGGGCCACCATCAGGTCCCAGCTGCCGGCTTCGCCCCAATCGGCAGAGCTGAGCGACACGGTAAATTCGCCGCGGCGGGACAGGGTGATGCCGAACGTGCGGCGGGATTCGCCCAGCGCTTCATGCAGTGCAGCCTGCAGTTTTGCCGCCGGGGTTCCAACGCTCACCACCAGGAAAATGCCGTCTTCCAGGCGGACAACAGCGTTCTGCTGGTCCGGCCCGGCAGCCAGCTGCAAAATACCGGCTGCGGTATTCAGGCAGCAATCTGCTGCGTGAGCGCCTTCCTCGCGCAGCAGGTTCCAATACTCGTTCACGCGGGCAGCAACCACGCTGACCGGCTTGCCTGCGCAGGCAGCAGCCGCCACTTTTTTGCGGTAAGTGGAATCCAGGAACGCACGGTTATATACACCGGTCACATAATCGCGGCGCATCTCCTCGCGGTACTGGCCCAGCAGGCGCAGCAGGGCGTTTGCCTCGCGGTCATTGGCGGGCAGATCTGCCGTAAGGAAATAGGTGGCAGCCAGCACAAACGGGCGGTGCTCCACCTGGATGTTCTGGTAAAACACAAAACCGGTATCCTCACCCAAAATCGGCTGCCAGCCACGGCCATCTGCATTCAGCACAGGCACAGCATCAGCATGGCCGGTGGCCTGCAGGGTAGCGGGGTCCACCTCGGCCTGGGCCAGCGGGTCGATCAAAGTAACCTGGTCAAAAAAATTCTGCAATGCGGTAACCTGCATGCCAATTTGTTCCAGAGTAAATTCCTGCATGACGCGTCTTCCTCCATGTAAAACATACAAGATCCAACAAAGCGTTTTTCGGTTCTCTATGTTGCCCTAATGTTGTAATGCTACAACTTGACATAAAATCTTTGTATATTTTACCATACCGTGCATGCTTTTCCCATACCCGCATTACACAAAGAATTGCTTAATAATAAAAGTATTACTGTTCAAAAAATCACTTTGCACTTTTTGCTGCTTTTTTCGCCGGTGCTGTCGTTTTCTCCTCTTTTGCGTCAGCCGCCTTGGCCTTGGGCTGCGGGGCGGGCGCTTTTTCCTTTTTCGGCTCCGCTTCCGGCAGGGGTTCCGCGCGGAAATACCGTGCGCTCATCTCGTGGATCTTCCGCGCCAGCGCGGGGGTCAGGTCCTTAGCGGCAACGCGCCACTGCCAGTTGCCCGCCGGGTTGCCGGGGGTGTTCATGCGGGCTTCGCTGCCTTTTTCCAGCCAGTCGGCCATCGTCACAATAGCCAGCTCCGCCGGGCTTGCCAGCACACCGCGCAGCAGGCCGGTGATCTCGCCCTCCTGCTCGGTCAGGGCAAAATATGCCTTGGCCTGTTTGCGCTGGGCGGGGGTGGTTTCGTTTTCCAGCCAGCCGCGCAGGGTGTTATTGTCATGGGTGCCGGGGTAAGCCACGCAGTGGGCCGGGTAGTTATGCGGCAGGTCCAAGCTATCGGTGCCGTTCAGACTGAACTGCAGCACCTTCATGCCGGGGAATCCGCTTTCCGCCAGCAGCACACGAACGGAATCAAAAATTTCGCCCAGATCCTCGGCCACAATGGGCAGGTCACCCAGAGCGGTGCGCAGAGCGCGGAACAGGTCCATACCGGGGCCCTGTTCCCACTTGCCGCTGCGGGCGTTTTTGTCCCCCGCCGGGATAGCCCAATAGGTATCAAAGCCGCGGAAGTGGTCAATACGCAGGATATCATAAATGCTCAGCGCATGGCGCACGCGGCGCACCCACCAGGCATAGTTGGTACGCTTGTGGTAGGCCCAGTCATACAGCGGGTTGCCCCACAGCTGGCCATCCTCGGCAAAATAGTCCGGCGGGCAGCCAGCCACACGGCGGGGGTGGCCCTCGCTGTCCATCTCAAACAGCTCACGGCCTGCCCACGCATCGGCAGAATCCGCCGCCACATAGATGGGAATATCACCCATGATCTTGATGCCCTTGCTGTTGGCATATGCTTTCAGGGCCTGCCACTGCTTGGCGAACTCATACTGCACAAAGGCCCAGAAGCCCAGTTCATCGGCATGGCCGGTGCGGAACTCTTCCAGCGCCTTGGGGTCGCGCAGGCGCAGCGGGGCAGGCCAGGTCTGCCAGTCGCACATCTTGTTTTCTTCTTTGATTGCCATGTACAGGCAGTAATCCGGCAGCCAGGCATCGCTCAAAAAGGTAAAGCGGTACCAGTCATCGCTGTAGGGGGTATCGTACCCCGGCACCGGGCGCTGCTGCAAAAATGCGGCGTATGCCTTGCGCAGCACCTTGTAGCGCTTTTGGTACAGCAGGGCATAGTCACAGTAATTGGGGTTGGTGCCCCAATTTTCTTTGGCGTAATCTTCCGGCTTCAGCAGGCCATCCGCAGCCAGCTGATCCAGGTCAATAAAATACGGGTTGCCCGCAAAAGCCGAGCAGCTCTGGTACGGGCTGTCGCCATACGAAGTCGGGCCAACGGGCAGGATCTGCCACACGCTCTGTCCGGCCAGCACCAGAAAATCCACAAAATCTCTGGCAGCCTGGCCCATGGAGCCAATGCCATACCCGCCCGGCAGGCTGGAAACCGGCATCAGGATACCGCTGCAACGCTTTTTCATTTTTTCTCTTCTCCTTAAAACTTTTTGTATTCCGCAAAGCCCATCTAGGGTGCGCCTGTTTTTCAGGTACACCCCGGGGCATCAGTTATCGTCTGCTTCGGCGCTTTCTGCGCCAAGGGCCGCCATCACGGCGCTGCGCCAGGCAGCGGCGGCATCTTCATCCCACAGGCCATCCCGCAGGGTAATGCCGTCCGCTTCATAATACAGCCCGCGCTGGGCCTGCTGCAATGCGGCGGCCTGGGTTTTGTCCAGCGCTGCGCCAGGCAGAATACCGGCTGTCACCTGCGCCGCCTGCATGGCCGCGGCGGCGTTCTGGTTGCTGCCAGTACCCCAGGGGGTGATCAGGTCCAGGGTGTCGATCAACGCGCTTTCCCCCGCCTTGCTGGTGTACAGCCACAAAATAGCGGCGGCTGCGGCGCGGGCGCTCTCCTCATCGGCATCCGCCGGGATAGCCAGCCAGGCACGGTTGGCCAAAATGGGGTAATTCATCAGCCCGGCCAGGTTGAACCGCTGGTTGGCAATGTCGGCTTCGGTCAGGTTATTTTTGATGGGCAGCCACACCAGCGCGTCTTTCTGGGCGCTGCTCAACGCTGCGCCGCTGTCACTGATCAGGTCGGCCAGGTAGCCGCGGTAGAACAGGGCATTGCCCTGCTGGAACAGATACTTGCTGGTCCATAGGTCTGCAATGCCGGCCTGCCAGGCGCTGTTGGCATCTTCCAGCCGCAGCTCCTGCTCCAGCGCGTTCAGCGGACCGGTCAGGTTTTCTTCGGTCAGCGGCTCCCCCGCCGCCAGCAGGGCGGTGGTGTACAGCGCAGGGGTATTTTCCGCCACGCCGCCATCCCCGCTGTTGCCGCTAACCTCCGGTCCCTGGGCGGCAAACACGCCGTTCAGGTTTGCCAGTGTCTCCCGCCGCTCAGCGGGCAGGGTGTAAGCATTGCCGTTCAGCGTTACCTGCACAGCGCCGGGTTCCGCGCACCAATGGGTCACAGCTGTTACGAAATCGAACCATTCCTCCCAGGTCGCAGCGCGCAGGTCGTCCAGCGCGGCATCGCTCTGCAAAAGCTCGGTCAGCACACGGTTATCCGCCCAATAGGCATACAGGCTCTGGCCCACCGGCAGGGCGGTGACGGTGCTTTCCGTATCCAGTCCGGCACGCTGCGCGGCGGCGGCCAGCAGCTCGTTCTCCGCCAGATTCTTCCAGGTTCCATCATCCTGCGGCGGGGCATCCAGAATGACCAGGTCCGCCGTTTCGGTCTCAAAGCTGTTTTGCAGCGTCACATTCTGCGCCTGGGCATACAGCTCCAGCGCGCCAACAGCAGCGCTGGTGTCCAGCAGGCCGTTCACCGTCAGGCTTTGGGGTGCCGCGGTGGGCACGGCCTGGCTGGGTGCTGCGGTTTCGCCGGTAGCAGCCGCCCCTTGGCCCGCGCAACCCGCCAGCAGGCAGCTGCTCAAAACCAGTGCTGAGATTCGTTTTTTCATATGGTTCCCGCCCCCTTTCCGGCTCCCACCTTGCCGGGGAGCCGCCGGAATTATAACTGATTTTTATTATAACGGATTTGAACTGTTTTTTCCACTGCCGTTTTATGCTATAATGTAAAAATATTCCGAAAGGGGGATGACCTTGCATGCCCGCAACGGCAAAACTATACGAAACAGACCCATATGTTCAAACTTTTACCGCCACGGTGCTTGTCTGCACCCCGGCCGGGGAACAGTTTGCCGTGCAGCTGGACCGGACCGCCTTTTACCCGGAGGGCGGCGGCCAGCCCTGCGATACCGGTGCGCTGGGCACCGCCCTTGTAACGGATGTGCAGGAGCATGGCGGCGTGATCACCCACACTGTCAGCGCAGCGCTGCCGGTTGGGCAGACGGTGGAAGGCCGCATTGATTGGGCGCGCCGCCGCGACCATATGGAGCAGCACACCGGTGAACACATTTTAAGCGGCACTTTGCACCGCCTGTTTGGGGCGGAGAATGTGGGCTTTCACATCGGTTCCCCCGCGGTGCGGATGGATATGAGCGTTCCGCTGACCGCCGGCCAGCTGGCCGAAGCAGAAGCCCAGGCCAACGCGGTGATCCGTGCGGACGCCCCGGTGCGCTGCTGGTACCCCGCGCCGGAAGACCTTGCAAAACTGACCTACCGCAGCAAAAAGGAAATTGACGGTGCGGTGCGGCTGGTAGATGCCGGCGGGGCCGACCTGTGCGCCTGCTGCGGCACCCATGTTTCCACCACCGGCCAGGTGGGGGCCATCAAAATTTTGAGCGCCCAAAGCTACAAGGGCGGCACCCGGCTGGCGGTTGTGTGCGGGGAGCGTGCGCATCAGTCCATTGCTGCCGCCTGGCAGGATGCCGCCGCGGTGGGCACCCTGTTAAGCTCCGCCCCCGGTCGCCTGCTGCCCGCCGTGCAAAACCTGCAAACGGCGGAAGCTGCCCTCAAGCAGCGCCTTGCCGCCATGCAGAACGCATTGTCCGAAGCACTGGCCCAAGCCGCCGTGCCCGGCCAGCCTGCTGTGCTGCACTGTGACGGTGCGGACGGCGACGGACTGCGGCGGATCTGTTTGGCGGTATCGGCCCGCACCAACGCGCTGACGGCGGTGCTGGCCTCCGGCGGGCAGGGCCTCGCCTATGCGCTCTGCCTGCCCGGCGGGGATGTGCGCCCGGTGTGCAAGGCGCTGAATGAAGCGTTCGGCGGGCGGGGCGGCGGCAAGCCCGGCTTTTGCCAGGGCAGCCTTGCCTGCACTGATTTTGCCGATGTCCAGAATTTTTTAGTGAATTATCATGAGTGAGGTATTGTTGTATGCGTATGCGTTTTAAGCCCTATGCCAGACCGGAACTGCTGGCCTGCGATTTCCATGTTCACGAACCGCTGACCCATGCCGGGCACTGGCATGAGCTGTATGCCCGGCCGGAGCAGCCCCTGCACCTGGAGCTTGGCTGCGGCAAGGGCGGCTTTTTGAGCCAGCTGGCCCCCCTGCACCCTGATATCAACTACCTTGGCATTGATATCACGGATAAGGTCCTGATTTTGGCCAAGCGCAAGGTGGAAGCCGCTTACGCCGCCGCTCAGCTGCCGCCGGATAATGTCAAGATCGCCTCGCTGGATATCGAGCGGCTTTCCGGCGTGTTCAGCCCGGCGGATACCGTGCAGCGCATCTACATCAACTTCTGCAACCCGTGGAGCAAAAACGCTGGCAGCAACAAGCACCGCCTGACCCACCCGCGCCAGCTGCTGCAGTACCGCGCTTTGATGCCGGAGGGTTCCGAAATCTACTTCAAGACCGATGACGATGACCTGTTCCGGGACAGTCTGGGTTACTTTCCCGCTGCCGGGTTCGAGATTACCTGGCAGACCTTTGATCTGCACAAGAATGAGCCGGACTGGAACCTGCGCACCGAGCACGAGGGCATGTTCAGCGAACAGGGCATTCCCATCAAGGCGCTGATTGCCCGCAAGGGGCCGGATTCCAGCGTGACCTGGGTGGAACCCAAAGAGCTGGCCCGCCGCCTGGAACCGGAGGAAGAAGCCGACCCCGCCGGGGAGGTACAGGAATGACCACTTATGCCCTGCTGCATACGATATTTTTCTTTTTCGTCTATGCGTTCCTGGGCTGGTGCGTGGAGGTTGCCTATGCAGCCATCACCACGCGGGAGCTGGTCAACCGCGGATTCTTGAACGGCCCAATCTGCCCCATTTACGGCTGCGGCATGACGGTAATGATCGCCGTTCTCGGCCGTTTTACCATGCCAAGCAGCGATATGGCATGGTACCAGAACGTACTGGTTGCCTTTTTCGGCGGCATGGTCATCACCACGCTGGTGGAGCTGGTTGGCGGGTACATCCTGTACAAGATGTTCCACACCCGCTGGTGGGACTATTCCATGTATCGCTTTAACCTGGGCGGGTTCATCTGCCCGCAGTTCTCCTTGCTGTGGGGGCTGGGCAGCGTGCTGCTGATGGTGGTGGTTCACCCGCTGCTCAGCAAGCCGAGCGCCGCTATCCCCACCCTTGTGCTGATCTGGCTGGATGTTATTTTCGGCGGCCTGTTCCTGGCGGATCTGATCGTATCCGCCATTCAGGCTGTCGGCTTCAGCAAACAGCTGGCCCGCATTGATGAGCTGCGCAAAGCCATGCGCACCACCAGCGATGCCCTGACCGAAGTGATCGGCACCAGCGCCATGACGATGGACACCCTGCTGGATGAGCAGAAACTGCAGCTGACCCTGGCCGCCATGGAGGGTGCCACCAACGCCGCCGAGCTGCGTGACCAGCTGCGCGAACTGGCAGGCAAAGCTGGCACCCTGCGCGATACCACCATCCGCCTGAGCAAGCAGCGGTTCTTTGGCACCGGCCGTTTGCTGCGGGCCTTCCCGGACATGGTCCCCGACCGCCGCGAAGCACTGGCCTCCCTGCGCGTTGGCCTGACCAAAGCCACCGCCCGCGCCAAAGCCGCCGCCAAACAGGCCGTAAAAACCGGCAAGAACGCCATGAAAAAAGAAGACAAGTAAATATCTCCCTATACCAAAAGCCGCCGGGCAGCAAGCAAAGCACTTGCCGCCCGGCGGTTTTGTTGTTTTTGTTTGTAGTTTGGGATTTTTAAGGTTTGTGGCGCGGAACGACACCTGCATCGGCCCGCATGACGGGCCTTGCCAAATATTTTGCCCCTGAATACCGCAAACACCCGCGGGTGCATAATCTGCGCCCCTACGGGTGGGCAGCCATTAAAACCTGATGATTTCATTCCAAATGTGTGGTAGGGTTGGGTGACCCTATCCTACCGTGAAAAAAATGCCGATTGTACTGTACCGATTATCCCTTTTTCCGATTGAACCCAATATACAGCACCAGCCATGCCGCCGCCACGCACACCAGGGTAATCAACCCCAGCATCTGCCAGCTGTGCACCAGGTTGGGCACGGTGGCATCGTACATCGGGCTGTCCAGCCCTGCTTTCAGCCAGGAAAGGCGGTCGTTCAAATCGGTGGAAGCGCCCAGCGCCCCCATGCCCCAGCGGCAGACAATGATATAGCTGATGGCCGTCAGCGCGCCGGTCATACTGAACATAACGCCGCTGAACACCACCTGCCCGATGATGAGCACCAGCACCAGCAGCACCGCGGCTTCGCTGCTTTTCAGGCTGGCAGATACCAGCAGGCCCATGGCACTGGATGCTGCCATGAGCAGGAAAATCGTAATGAAGATTTCTACATTGGTATCCAGCAGCAGGTGGTTTTGCGGAATATGGATGATCTCCACAAAGCCTGCCGTCAAAATGCCCGCCTGCACGGCTTCCACCAGAAACAGGGTGATGGCCTTGCTGAGCACCGTTGCCAGCAGCGAAACGCCGACGCTGGCTTCACGGAAGATAATCTCCCGGTCTTTACAGATCTCGCGGTAAGAGTTCAGCAGCCCCATAAAGGACGCCATGGCGCACACAATGAACAGCACCGTGCGGCTGCCGATGTTGATCAGGTTGGAGGTAAAGCAGTCCGGCTCCCCCACCAGCTTGATGACAAGCACCATCAGCGGGGCCTGCAAAATCAAGCTGCCAAGGGTCAGCTTCTGGTTCCAGATCAGCTGAAAATTGCGGGAGATGAGCACCGCCAGCTGGCGCAGCAGCTTGCCGATTTTTACGCTTTGCATCGTTTTTCCGCCTCCTTGGCTGCTGCCGGGAACCGCGCTGCAAGGCGATTGAATTCCGGGCTGGTAAAGTATTTCCGGCGGTAATATTCCACCTGTTCGGGGTCGTGCAGCTTTTCAAAAATATCGCTGGTCAGTTCCACATCAAAATATTCATCCATCGCTTCGGGCGAACCATAATAGCACAGCACACCGCCCGTACCTAAAAAGGCGATCTTATCGCATAGATTGATGTTGGACATGTTGTGGGTAACCATCAGCACGGTGCAGTTTTCGTGGCTCAGCTTGCGGCACAGCTCCATCATGCTGCGGTCCAGATCCGGCGAAAGCCCGCTGGTGGGCTCGTCCAATATCAGCAGCCGGGGCGAAGCCAGCAGTTCCATGGCGATGGAAACCCGCTTTTTCTGCCCGCCGGAAAGGTTTGCAATCATCGTTTTTTCCCGCCCGCCCAGGTCAACGGCTTCAATGGCGTGGGCCACAGCAGCTTTGATCTCGGTGCGGGTGGCATCGCGTGCAATGCGCAGCTTGGCGGTGTAGGTCAGGCTTTGTTCCACCGTCAGCTCGTCGTGCATAATGTCTTTCTGCGGCACATAGCCCAGCACGGCATCAAAGGCATTGCGGTTGCCGCGGGTGTCAATACCGTCAAAGCAGACGCTGCCGGAGGTGCAGGGCGACGCCCCGGTGATGCAGCCCAGCAAACTAGATTTGCCGGTTCCGGAACCGCCCACCACAACCACAAAGCTGTTGGGTTCCACCCCCATGCTAGTGCCGTCCACAATGTTCAGCGGCTTGCCGGTGTTGCGGTTTTTGACGGTTTTATACACATCCAGCAGTTCAATGCTGATGCCCACCTTATGCTCATGGTAGTGCAGCATTCTGCCGGAAAATGCAAACACCTGGGTGGGCACATTGATGACAGCGCCGTCCGTCAGCAGCTCATTGCGCACGCGGGTGCCGTTCAGGTAAGTACCGTTGGTGGAGCCAAGGTCATTCAGTTCATAGTGGCCGTCCTTATACACCACCTCGCAGTGGTGGCGGGAAACACGGTCGCTGGTCAGCTGCACATCGCAGTCCTCGCCGCGGCCGATCAGGATGCGGCGCTTGCGGCGCACATCCAGCTCCCGCAGCACGGTGGCGTTGGGCGTTTCCCGCCGCAAGGCGGCGGTACCCTCGCCCTGGCGGATTTCCTCCACGCGGAAGGTGATTTCCTGTGTGGTTTCGTTGCCGTCGATATTCAGGCCGATCACATCCCCCGGCTGCAGGGTCACTTCCTCACCGGAATGGATATAGCGATTATTGTACCAGGTGCCGCAGGTCGTGGAGCCTGCGTCCTGCATCAGCCAGGCATTGTTTTTGTATTCGATTGTGAACTGGTGTTCCCCCACGTTGTTGCGGCGCAGCACAAAGCTGCAATCGCGCCCACGGCCAAACACAAAGGGAGCTGCCGTGCTGGAAAGGGTCAGCTTTTGGCGGTTGCGCCGCTCGCTGACGGTTAAAATAATCTCACTGGCCAAGGGAGTCACTTCCTCTCTTTCGGCGCTGCATTCCAATTGAACTCCGGCCCACACAGCGGCACAAAACGCAGCTGTGCGCCGCCCACAGCAAAGGTATCCCCCGCTGTCAGCGGCATTTTTTCAATCAGGCTTTTTCCGTTCAGGGTGCACAGCTCGTTGGAAGATCCCGGCAGCGCGCACCAGTTGTTATCCTGTGGGTCATACACCACAATGCCGCGCCGCACCGCAAGCGGGCTGTTGGCATCCAGCACGGCGGGGTTCCCGGCCGCATCCACCCCCAAAAAGTTTCGGCCTTCGCCCAAACGCAGGTCCTGCCCGCGGGCGGGGCCGTCCAGTACCACCAGCCAACCGGTCACCGGGCCTTTGGGCGCGGCGGCAAGACCAGCCTCGGCAGCGGTGCCGGGCTGAGCAATGGCGCCGCCGGCCTCCAGCCCGCCATTGCAATAGGGGCATTCGGGATGTTTATCGGCATCATAAAAATGGCCGTTGGGGCATTTGGTCAGTTTCATCATTTTCCTCCTTCGGGCGCGTTTACAGCACAAGCCGCAGGGTGGTGCGGCCAATTTTTATGGTATCGCCGTTTTGCAGGCGGTATTCCCCGCCGATGGGGTCGCCGTTCACCATCACAGCAGCTCCATCCAGCGGGCGCAGGGTCACGCCGCTGCTTTCCACTTCCAGCACCGCGTGCTGGGGGCGGGTTCGGCCATCCGCCAGGCAGAGGTCACACTGGGTGGCATCGCTGCCGATAATCAGGCTGCTTTCCACATAGGCGGACCAGCGGGTTTCTGCAATGCCCCGCCGGGTAGAAAGGTACAGGGTGATCCACCGCCTCGGCAGGCTCTGCTGCACGGGGGCGGCATCGGTCAGCAGGTGTTCGGCTTCGGCCAGCTTTTCCTCAGCGCGCTCCTTGCGGCCGCGCAGCAAGGCTGCCGCGGCCAGCACCACCAACAGCCCGCCCAGAATAATGGCAGGCAGCCGGAATCGTGCCAGATAGAACGCCCTGTCCTTGGGCCAATCCTCCACGGTAAAGCGGTATACGGTGCCAGAATCGCTCACGTTGGCCGCGGTCATGGCGCTGGTCATCTTGTTCAGCTTAATGGTATAGGTTCCCTGGTACAGCGGCTCGGTGTACAGCGAAACACTTTTGCCGTCCGCGCTGGCAATGGCCTGTTTAACTTTTACATGCCAGCCCCAGATATCCTCGCTCTGAATGCTGTAACAGGTCAGGTCCTCTGCACGGCCCACGGCCTGGTTAAACCGAATGGTCATGGTATAGCGGCCATGCAGCGTCACGCTTTCCACCGCCGGTTTGGCCAGGCGGTGGCCCATATACACGGTAGCGTTGGTTTTCACTGCGCTGCCCAGCTGCGGCACGCTCAGGGTCAGCACATCCAGGCGCTCGCCGTAAAAATTTTCATCCACCGCGGTTTTGATCTCCAGCGCATTGGCAAGGGCCTGCTGTTTTTCAGCCAGGGTATCGGCCAGTTCGCTTTCATGCACCACATCCAGCTTATCGCCGCCCAGGGCCTTGCCCAGCTCGGCAAGGGGGTTGTCATCATCCACCGTCACAAAGATATCCAGCGGCATGTTCAGGCGGCTGGCGGCATCTTTGGCCACAGCGCCCAGCAGAGCTGTGCTGGTGGCGGTATTGCCCGCTTCCGTCAGGGCAAAGATCACCTTGCGCGGCGCAATGCTCTGGTAATTTTCGTTGATATCGTTATAAATTATTGTGGCTGCCTGCACCAGGTTGGGCTCGTTCTCTTCCTGGCTTTCCAGCGCGTTCACGGCGTTCACTGCCGCCCCGGTATCAATGGTCGCGGGCAGAACGCAGGCTGCATCCCCGGCCAGGGTATACAGCATAATCTGGTCCTTTGCGCCTTTGGCGCTGATCAGCCGCCGCAGCGCAATGCGGTATTCTTTCAGCGTGGTTTCGTCCACACTGTTGTCCACCGCCAGTACATAGCAGATCGGCTCGTTCGCCATGCCGATGTTGCCAGTGGGGATCTTTTCATCCCCCAGGTACAGCTCCACCCCTGCCGCCCGCACAAGGTCCGGGCTGATGGGCTGGCCTTGTGCATCCGTTGCCTGAACAAACACGTCCAGCTCCGGCACGTTGACATAGATCTGCTCAATGGAAAATTCCCCGATCGTGGTGCCTAATGCTTTGGGCGCACACAGCAAAGCTGCCATGACTGCAGCAACAGCCATGGCAACCAAAACCTGTGTGAATTTTTTTACCGCAGCAATTTTCACTTACAGGCTCCTATTCTTTAGGCAATACCGCATAATTCTAAGTGCCGATACGGCGAGCGAGGTGCGGCAGATGC